>Ga0224531_1000840_pt1 | contig 14573 bp, 8 predicted proteins | sample CBST100metaG_FD_179876 | JGI IMG/M metagenome (GOLD analysis project Ga0224531, IMG submission 179876) | Peat soil microbial communities from Stordalen Mire, Sweden - C.B.S.T100 | ecosystem: Environmental > Terrestrial > Soil > Wetlands > Peat | place: Sweden: Norrbotten County, Stordalen Mire... | reverse complement strand
CATCGTATGCCGATCTGGTGGTGGTCAGCACGCTCATGCGGGTCAGCGGAAACGCGCGCGACGGACTGGCCATTCGCTCGGCCCGCGAACTGCGCCCACGCGACCTGGAAGAGGGCAGCTTCGTCTTTGTCGGCAGCCCCAGTTCCAACCCCTGGGTCTCCTATTTTGGAGACAAGCTCAACTTTCAGGAGCACGAGGGCGTGGTCGGCGAGAGCCTCAAGTACTTCCAGAACCTGCATCCCAAGGCCGGCGAGCAGCAGACCTATCAGGGCCTCACCTTCACCGGGAGCTCAGGCGAGGACTACGCAACCATCTCCCTGTTGCCGGTTCCCAACGGGCGCGGGAGCGTTCTGATCCTGCAAGGATTGCAGCAGGAAGGCACCGAGTCTGCCGGGCTCTTTCTGGCGGATGCCGGCAACCGGCAGAAGCTGCAGCAGGCTCTCGGCATCTCGGGCGCACCCGGACAGCCGGTCTACTTCGAAGCCCTGATCCGCACCCAAGCGGTGGCCGGCGCGCCCAACGCCACTTCCATCGTCGCGACCCGCCTGATTCACCCCTAACGCAGTTCTGCCGCACTCCTCGCCTGCATGCGCAAAGAGTACGGCAGATCGTGCCTGTTCTTAACGCTGAATCTCGATCACCCGCGCCTCGTGCGGACCCAGCAACAACTCCACCTTGCCCGCGTGCGCCGGCATCATCCGCTTGTGCGACAAGTCGCGGACACGGCCCTTCGGCGCTTCAATCGTGATCCGCTTGTCGCCCGGCCCTGGGTTGTAATAGAGAAACGCCGGAGCCAAGTCGCGATCCAGGAAGTTGGTCTGGTTCAGATCCCAGCGCAGCACCCATGGATCGCCCTGCGGCTGAATCATCTTGTCGAGCCACAGCACATAGGCGCCGCCGTAGAGGGAGCGATGTCCGGCGAAATCGCCCACCGCATAGGGGCTGTGCCCTTTTTCTTCCAGACTTAAACGCTCATAAGGGACCATCGACGGCAGATCTGGACGGCTCTGGTTCTCACGCGGCAGATACTCCGGATAGAACCAGCGCAAATTCGCCGTCACATTCAGCGCATGGCGCGCCACTTCTCCGGCCAGTTCCGGACAGAATCGCACCGCTGGTATCAGATAGGGCAGCACCACCATCGACTCCATGCTGTAGGCCTGACCGGCAGGTTCGGTCCGGAATCCGGCCATCAGACCATCCACATCGCGGCCGCCCCACTTCCCTGTCGCCATCAACCCGGCCTTGGAATCCAGAACAAAACCCAGCGCCTTTCTTGCGTTGGTCGGATACCCCATGGCCTCCAGCCGTGCCGCGGCCAAAACCGCCATCGCTCCGCTGGGAATCTCGTACCAGGGATTCGCGGCAAAATCCAGATAGCGATCGATCCCTATCTTGGCTTCTTCAAGGCAGAACTCTTTCCCGGTCAGCTTCCACGCCAGCAGCATCACATAGCTGTATCCGCCCACCGCATCCGGCTGACGATAAATATCCTGGTTGGTAAAGGCCGCACCCTTGGCAAAGTCGTAGCCCTGGCTGTTGAAGTCGTAGTGGATTTGGCGCGCCATCTCCTTGAGCCGCTGCGCGCTCTTCTCCACCCGCGCCAGCCACTCGGGATCCTTGGCAAAGCGCATTTGGATCAACCCGTAGGCCAGTGCGGACACATTCATCATGTACCAGTGCTCGCACAGCGTGGCCCCGGCTCCATCCAGAAACAGCCCATACTGATCACTGAAGTAGCCCTTCAGCGAAGCCGCCAGTCCCTCCAGCCCCTCACCGCGCAGCTCTTTGCCCATGGCCATCGGCCCGTAGGCGGTCAGTCCCCCGTCCTCCACGCCTTCCAGGGCAGAGGGAAACACCTGCCGCCCATCCTTGGCGCGCAGATTCACTCCATGTGCAGGATCCATGACGTAAGAGTTGAAGGCCTCGGCCAGCGCGTGGAAATCGAGCGGCTGCTCCTTGGGCCGGAACGGCAGTCCGCTCCAGCCGGTCGTCGCCTTGGGCGCACCAATCGCCTGCTCAGCCCACGCGGCCAGTCCAAGTGCCGCTGTCCCAGCCAGGAACTCGCGCCGGTTTGGCAGCCATTCTCCACTGTCCACTTTGCTCTTCAAGCCGCTTGTTTCTTCCTCTTGCATCTGTTTATCCCTTTCGGTATGGAGACTGCATCGTCCACGGTACTGCTGGGCTGCCCGCAAACTATACGGAACACAGCAAAGATCATTCTTGTCACCGAACGCACAAATGCAAAGGGAATAACAGAAGGAACAATCCTGAGAACAAAGATTTCACATGTGAATCGCACGGCAAAGTTCGGAAACGGGCTGATTCCGCTAATTTGGTTCGACGCGCAGGATTGAATCCCGTCGCCTTCAGACGGCCAGTTTCAGCGTTCTCGAGAAATGGAGAAATGGGCCGGAGTGGCGGCGATTGGAGCGTCGCACCTATCTCAAGGCGAATACGGACTCACCGCTCTTCTCTGACGAACGTGGGCGGCTGGATCAGACAAGTGGGTCGGCGCTCACGCCTACCCTAACCGGCTCAAACAACCTGGCGTTGGTTCGGCGCGCTACCGCAAAATGCCTAGTGAGCTACACCGCCGCTTCGGTAAGCAAGCCAAATGCATGACCAAAAAGTTGTCTTTGGAGCACCGCATGGTTCTCCTGGAATCCGCGGACAAGCGCCTCTAATCCACAACTCGTATTTGATTATAGAAGGGCAGCTATAAGGATCGTATGAGGATCCCTGAACGTTGACATCGCAAAAAATGCTCTCTAATATACCTTCACAATGAACCTGATTTCAAGCTCGTTGTTGCGCTACCTTTCGCGCAAAAAGCTCTTCTGTCGAACCCCCGCTACAACTTTGTAAGGACGGGAATAGACGCAGAGTAAGCATTCCAAATGCGTCTCCCTACCGCTCACCGTAAAAAAAGAAGCGCCCCATCGAGCGCTCGCAAAGCTGTATATCCAAACTCACATGCCGCTCTTCGAGCTGGCGCAAGCCTTTTATCTACCGATACGCGCAGTTCCGCTGCCATAACCATTTCTGTACCCTTTGGAGGACTCATGACATTCCGAAGTACTCGACATCAGCTTCTGGCTCTCGCTGTTCTATCGATTGGATTGCTTATGCTCTCGCCTGCCGCTTGGGCGCAACTTACATTTCGCGGCGGCATCAACGGCACAGTGACCGATGCCTCGGGCGCTGTGGTCACGGGCGCCACGGTGGAAGCCACTGAGGTATCCACCAACGTGAAGCAGAAGACCGTCACTTCTTCCGCTGGAGCCTTCGCGTTTCCCTCGTTGCCGCTCGGCAAATACAGCGTTACGGTTACGGCTGCGGGCTTCAACAAAGAGAAGTTCTCCGGTGTGCAGGTTTCCGCCGGCGTCATCTACACACTGCCCGTGAAGCTTGCCGTCGCCACGTCGACCGAGACGGTGGAAGTATCGGCGGACGCCTACACGCTCGACACGACGACCACGACCCAGACCACGATTCTCGATTCTGTCGCCGTTGAAAACGCGCCTCTGAATGGCCGCGACTTCACGCAGTTGACCAACCTCACGCCCGGCTTCTCCGGTACCGGAGCTGGCGGCGGAGGCTCACTGAACGGCACCCGCACCAACCAGATCAACTGGCAGATCGACGGCGTGGATAACAACGACATCTGGCACAACATCCCGGCCGTGAACCAGAGCGGCGTCAGCGGCATTGCCGGCGTCGTGCTGCCTCTCGATGCCATTGAGCAGTTTTCCGTGCAGACCAACGCATCGGCCGAGTCGGGCCGCAACCCTGGCGGCACGGTGACCCTGGGCCTCAAGTCCGGCACCAACACGCTGCATGGATCGGCTTACTACTACAACCGCAACGAGCTGTTCGGCGCGAAGAATCCCTTTGCTGAAACCAAGGAAAAAGTCCGCAACTACAATGCCGGCTTCTCGGCGGGCGGCCCCATCATCAGGGATCACCTCTTCACCTTTATCAGCTACGAACATCAGCGTTTCCTGATCGGCGTACCCACAAAGGCGACCGAACCGACCGCTCAATGGCAGAAGTACGCCACCGATATTGTCACCTCAAACGGCCAGGCGCTGAGCTCTATCTCGACCAAGCTGCTCACACTGTTGTGGCCCTCTTACGCGTTAACGTCCCCAACCTCCGAGAATGATGGACCGCAGGTCAACAACTTCAACAGTCCCGATCCCGAGTGGGGCTACAGCCACAATGGCGTCATCAAGGTCGATTACACAATCAACGAGAAGAACAGCCTCTCCGCCCACTGGTTTGGCGGCCAGGGCATCCAGCAGGCTCCCGCAGGCTCTGCGCTGCTGCCCTTTTACCAGACCGCTCCGAGTCACATCTATAACTTCCAGTTGACCTACAATCACACCTTCACGCCGTCGTTGACCAATCAGATCGTCTCTGGCGTCAACTACTTCCACCAGGTCTTCGACGACAACGTCACCAACTTCGATGTGGCCGGAACCGGCCTCGATACCGGCTCCTCCTCCACCAATGCGCCAAAGCTGCAGATATCCGGCTTCGACGCGACCGGCGTCACCCCGCCCATGGGCCGCATCGATGTGAGCGGACAGATTTCCGACAACCTCTCCTGGGTCAAGGGCAAGAACGAATTGAAGTTCGGCGGGGAATACCGCCATGTGCAATTGGATGAGTTCTATCACCGCAATGCCCAGGGCAACTACAAGTTCAATGGCGGTGAGGGCGGCTGGGATTTGAGCAAGTCCACGTTGGCCAGTGGCATCACGGATTCTTCGATCATCACGCGGTTGAAGTCACTGGCTGACTTTCTGGCTGGCCGTGTTCACTCTGGCGCCATCACCGCTGGAGACCCCGAACGCACCGTCTACATCAATACCTTTGCAGCCTTTGCGCAGGACTCCTACCAACTCACCACAAAGTTGAACATCAACTTCGGCATCCGCTACGACTACCAACAGCCGTTCCACGATTCGAAGAAGGATATGTCGGTATTCCGCCCTGACATCGTTCCCTCCAACGGATTGGCCGTCCAGGGCGATCAGGTTTCCAGTCTTTACGATCCCTACTACACCAGCTTCAGCCCGCGCGTTGGACTCAGCTATCAGGCCAAGCAGCACACCGTCGTCCGTGCCGGCGCAGGACTCTACTATGACACGCCCAACCTCAATCCATTCCTCGATAATCGTCCCGGAAACGGCGCTCCGAACGGCGTGGAATCCAATCCCGCCGGAACGAATCAGGTGACGGCTCTCTACAAAACCTCTTACACCTGGGAGGCGAACGTCAATCAGTTGGAAACCAGTTCCTCCACGGGCATCTTCTCCATCCAGAAGAATTTCCATCCCTCCTATAACCTGAACTACAACCTGCAACTAGAGCAGTCGATCACGCCCAACGTGATTGCGCAACTCGGTTACGTGGGCAGTGAGGCCCGCCACCAGCTATCGATTATCGATATCAACCAGTCGGATCTGAGCGCATCTGGAGTGAATCAGTCCTCACGGCCTTATAACACCAAGTATCCGAATTACTCCAATATCAACGATATTGAGAGCATCGGCAACGCCAACTATAACTCGCTGCAGGCCACCTTGCGCATCTCCAACCTCCACCGCTTCTCCTCCCAGTTGGCCTATACGTGGTCCAAGTCTCTCGACGACGTTTCGGCCTTCCGCGGAGCGCTGCCTCAGGACTCGACCAACTTCAAGGCCGACTATGGCCGGGGGGACTATGACAGCCGTCATACCTTTGTAGGTGAACTGAGCTACCAGGTACCGGGTTCAGCGCACTTGAAGGCTTTGACCACTGGCTGGCAGGCAAACGGCAACTTCACCTTCCACACCGGCTTCCCGTTTACCGTCCTCTCCGACACACAGTCGGATAACACGGGAGAAAACAATCAGCGCGCCAACCAGATCGGCAACCCGTACGCCGGCTTCAAGAAGGCCGCGGTCAATGCCAGCTGGCTGAACCCGGATGCCTTTGCCAATCCCGATGCCGCAACCTGGGGCACGTCGCGCCGCAATGCGTATACCGCGCCCGGCTATGGCGATGTGGACTTGAGCGTCTTCAAGAACACGAAGATCGGCGAGCGCGTCAACGCGCAATTCCGCATCGAGCTTTACAACCTGACGAACCGCACCAACTATGCCCCCCCGGTCAATGGCGGCAGCCAGGGATACAACCCCAACCAAGCGACCATCAGCACGCTGCAACTCTACGACACCATCGGCGACTTCAATGGCGCTCCTGGCATCGGCGCTGGCGAACCCTTCAATACGCAATTCGCCTTGAAGCTCACCTTCTAAACCCAGCCGCGGCAATCGTCACTGAAACACCGCGCACCAATCTACCCACGAACCCCATCCACTTTTGGATGGGGTTCGTTTTTGTGTGGACGGCAAACGCTTTCGCACTTCACTCAACCGGCGAAATCTACGTTTCAGAGAAGAAAGCCTGCGGAGCAAATTCAGCGCGCGCGATCCCGCGATTTCCGCATCACAGCCCCGCAATTCCGCCATTGGATGCTGCCCCGCTGCACTCTCAGCCGTCCGGCCCGTACAATCTTCATAGGAGAAGCACGCCATGCCCCGTGTCTATATGGATGCCAATGCCACCACCCCTCTGCTGCCAGAGGTGCTGGAGGCCATGCGCCCTTATTGGATGGAGCATTTCGGCAACGCCTCCTCGATCCACCTCGACGGCCAGAAGGCCCGCACCGCCATCGATCAGGCCCGCGAAACCCTGGCTGCATTCTTCAACTGCCACGCTGCTGAGGTGGTCTTCAACTCAGGCGGCACCGAGGGGGATAATACCGCCGTATTCGGCCTGCTCCGCCCCGGCGACCACTTCATCACCACATCCATTGAACACTCCGCAGTTCTGCAGCCGGCCCGGCGCATGGCCGAGCGAGGCGTGGACGTCACGTTTGTCGATCCCCAGCTCAGCGGCCTCATCGACCCGGCAGAGATTCAGAGCGCCATCCGTCCGGAAACAAAGCTAATCAGCGTCATGCTCGCCAACAACGAAACCGGCGTTCTGCAGCCCGTTGAAGCAATCGGCAAAATCGCCGCCAGCGCAGGCGCTTTCTTCCACATCGACGCCGTGCAGGGCGCGGGCAAAGTGCCGCTCGACGTGCGCCGCTTCGGCTGCCACCTGCTCTCCATCAGCGCCCACAAGATGCACGGCCCCAAGGGCGTAGGCGCAATGTTCGTCCGCCGCGGAACACCACTGGAGCCGCTCATCCTGGGCGGCGCACACGAACGCCGCCAGCGCGCCGGCACCTCCAACACCACCGGCATTGTGGGCATGGGCAAGGCCGTGGAACTGGCCATACACAGCCTGGAAGACGGCGCCCTTGACCGGGTGGCTCAGCTACGCGACCGGCTAGAAACCGGACTTTTGCAGATCCCCGGCACCCACGCCAACGGCGCATGGGACGACAGCCAGCCCGTTCCCCGCGTGGCCAACACCACCAATGTCTCGTTTGCCCAGTTGGAAGGCGAGGCCCTGGTGATCGCTCTGGACCTGAAGGGCATCTCCGTCTCGGGCGGGTCGGCCTGCAGTTCCGGGGCCACCGAACCCAGCCATGTTCTGATGGCCATGGGCCTGGACAAAAACAGCGCCCTGGCCAGCCTGCGCTTCAGCCTGCTCAAAACCGCCAGCGAAGCCGACGTAGACTACGTTTTGAAAGTGGTTCCAGAAGCCGTCGAGCGTCTCCGCGAACTCTCCCCGGTCGCCGCTGGAACACTGGGGTAATGACCCTCACCCCGGTGCAAATCCCCATTGACCGTGCTCAGGTTACGGCATCGGATCGAAATTGAACCAAACCTGATTTTTCCGGTATCCAATAAGGGAGGGCGTGCGATGAAAACTTTGAAGGTCTCGTTGATTGGAACTGTGGTTGGACTGGCAGCTTGGGGGCTCGGTATTGGACACATCCTGTGGCCCGTGCATCCTCAGCTTGCCGGCTTCCTCCTGACCCTCGGCGCAACCCTCTTGGCTCAGCTCAGCTGGCCTTTGTTGAACGGATTAAGTTCCCACTAGGTGTTTCACTTCATGACCGAATCCACAACCATTGCCGTAGCCATGTCCGGAGGAGTCGACTCCTCGGCGGTAGCGGCCATCCTCGCCCGGCAAGGCGGCGCAGTCGTCGGCCTCACTCTTCAGCTTTGGGACCAGAACCGGCTGGCCGGCAAGCACGGCATTCCCGACGCGCCCAAGGCCGGCCGCTGCTGTTCTTTGGACGATGTCTACGACGCCCGCCGCGTGGCTGAGCATCTGGGCATTCCCTACTACGTCGTCAAGCAGGAAGAGCGCTTCGAGCAGGATGTGGTGCGCCCCTTCGTCGCCGAGTACTTGGCCGGGCGCACGCCGATTCCCTGCTCCCTCTGCAACAACCACCTCAAGTTCGACCAGTTGCTCCAGACCGCCCGCTCCATCGGCGCCAACCAGATCGCCACCGGCCACTATGCCGTGAACGAGTTTGATCCCCAGCGCGGCCGCTGGATTCTCAAGCGCCCCGCCGACCGGGCCAAAGATCAGACCTACTTCCTCTTCGGCCTCACCCAGGAGCAGCTGGCCCACACGCTCTTCCCCTTGGGCCGCCTCACCAAGCCCGAGGTGCGCGAAATTGCCCGCCAGCACGGCCTCGCCCTGGCTGAAAAGCCTGACTCGCAGGAGATTTGCTTCATCCCCGGCGGCGACTACAAGCAGTTCCTCACCGCTTATCTTGAAGAGCAGGGCCAGCAGGTTCCCGAGACAGCGGGCGATCTTGTGACTTCAGATGGAACGGTGCTCGGCCACCACGACGGCATCTTCAACTTCACTGTAGGCCAGCGCAAGGGCCTCGGCGTCAGTTCGCCTACCCCGCTTTACGTGATTCAGATTGACCCGGCCAGCCATCGCGTCACCGTGGGCGCAGACGCCGAACTAGCCACCCGCACCCTGCGTGCCGGCCGCCTCAACTGGATTAGCATTCCCGAGCTGACCGCACCCATGCACGTCGAGATCAAGATTCGCCACCGCCATGATCCTGCCTGGGCCATCCTCAAACCAGCCGGTACTGGCGAGGTTCTGGCCACATTCGACGAGCCGCAGCGCGCCGTCACGCCTGGCCAGTCCGCCGTGTTTTACGACGGAGACGAAGTCGTCGGCGGCGGCTGGATCATCTAGACGAACATATCCGTGTCGCTGCGAGTGCGGTCGCCCTGCGGATATTCGCGGTGTTCCTGTGTGCGGTGCGGAGCAGGAGCAGCAGCGGAGGCGCGCAGCGATTCGACAATCGCCTTCAGCGACGCCACCAGGCCCGATATCTGCCGCACCGGCTTGCTCACTGCATCGGCCACAAAAGCTCCCGCCTTGTCGACAGAATCCAGAACCCCTGAGAACATCTTGTCCAGCCGGTTGGTCTGGCGGCGTACCCGGTCCACAATCTCCGCGGCAGCGGTCTCCATCTGCGCGGTTTGCGCGCGCAAACTGTGGGTAATCTCCACCAGGTCGGCAGTGGCAACTTCAATATTTGGAGCGACGCGGGTGATCAGATTCCGCGTTGTACTGAGGATCGGCATCACCGAGGCGCGCAGATCCTCTACCTCTTCCCGTACGGAGTTGGCTGCCTTGCGAACGGCCAAATAGATTGCCAGCAGAATGATTGCCTGCATCAAGACTGCCAACGCAGTAATTGCAATAAAGATCAGCTGAGTGGTCTGATTGTCCAAATTTGGCATCGGGGTCTTCTCGCGCAGTGCATCTGCGGGCTTGCAAAGGGTCTTCCATGCGCTTTCGTGATTGGAAGAACGCGTTCCATCCCGAGCGAGTACGCGAGCCGCAAAGTGCCCCTCTCGCGCTCCCGCTCCGGAAGGAATCATTAAACTGCGTCAGGCCAGGCCAAAGCCTCCCTGAAGAAACGGCAGCCTACTTCTCCGTAACTTCTCCGGTAGTGGTTGTTTTATAGGCCTCGCGGCCCGCATCCACTGCCGCGGCCACACGGGTCGTCTGGTCGTTCACCAGATTCTTGCCCCGTTCCACGAACTCTTCCCATTGCGCCCGCCCGCGATCTACAACCTCGCGGCCGCGCTCCACGTATTCGCCCGCATGTTCCTTGCCTTTGTCCACCAGCGTGCCGACTTGCTCGGCGGCTTGCCGGGTGCGCTCGCGCAGGTATTCTTTCCCCTCGCGAGCGCCGCTGACCAAGTCTTCACGCGTCTCACGGCCGCTCTTGGGGGCATACAGAATCCCCACCAGTGCGCCCACGCCTAATCCAGCCACAAACCAGGCCAGACTGTATGCTTTCGTTTCCTCTGCCATGACGAAGTTCTCCTTTCGCTCAGCTCGAAGATTGCCTGAGCGTACCAAATTCCCGAGTATGCCGCAAATCCTGGCTTCGTGCTGAGCAATTCTGTCCGAAGCCGTATGACTCGAAGCCCATAAATGGAACCACGCAAACTCGCTGTCGCGATGCGTTTCCACTCCAGCTCCACCTCATTGGACGCGGATTCCGCACATGGAGTTGCAACCTCGCACCGCGAAGTCGAGGTTATCCTACACCGTTGCACCCTGATTCGACAGGGCCTTTCCCGTGATTGGCGCATCGACGACAAATCGCAAATGATAGCGGGAGCCGCAGGCTTCAGACCCAGGAAAGAGCAGCAATTTCAGGGCACTCAGGCCCCTACTTTCACTGCTCTTTCATGTCGGCAAGCAAATGCTAGGCCCAGTATTTCCGCAGATAAGTCCGCGAAATCCGGTCGTGCCAGCACAGGTGGCTGGCGTCGAACAGCGCCCACACAACGCCCAGGCCAAACGGCAGCAGCGACAGAAGCATAGCGCCGAGCCGGCCGCACCGCTGCGCGCGCGTGGGAGCCTGCCCGTCAAAGGTGCACAGTGAAATATGGGCGTACTTCATGCCCGGCGTGGCTGTCCCTAGCGCGAAAAACAGAACCTTGTAAAGCAGGCCGATCGTCAGCAACGCTGCCACCGAGCCCACTTCCATCTCTCTCAAGCCCGGCAGATCCTTCAGGTTCATTGCTGCCACCGCGACCGCCGAAAGAAAAGCTCCCCCGATCAGCGTTCCGTCCACCAGAGAGGACAACAGCCGCAAGCCCAACGAAGCCTGTGCCTCCATGGTCGCCGTATGAGCCGCCTGAACCTGGTGCGCGGGCTCCTCCAGCGGCTGCGCGTCCAGTTCAATGTCGGACCAGGCCGGCGCTGGAGCTGCCGCCATTGTTTCTGCCATTGCGGGTTGCTCAAAAACGGCCGCAGGGTCCACTTCAAAGATGCTCAACTGCCCTTGGGGCTCTGCAACCGCGTCATAAGACGCCTCGGCAAGCCGTGGACGCGCCTTGCGCGGAGCCACAATCTCACGAGGAAACTGGATCAGGTTGGCGTGGAGCGGCTGGGCTGGCTCGACCGCCTCAATCGGCGCGAAATCGGCAGCTTCTTCCTCCACCGCCGACGACTCCCACCAATTCTCGCCAGACACCGCCATGCGGTCGATCCCGCGTGTGGCATGGACAGGCTCCGGTTCCGCCGGACGCATCGGCAAATCCGGCTCCCAGCGAATTCCATACGATTCGCGCTCCGGAGCCTGGCTCGCGGCGGGCGCAGCGGGTTGGATTGCCGCTGCATATTGGACCGGAGCGGCAGACTGCACAGGAGCAGGACTCGGTTCCCAGGTCGGCTCAGATACAGCGGCAGGCGAAGCCTCCGGCGCCCATGGGTCTTCAGCTTCGTTCACGGCCTCTAGGCCAGCCAAAATCGACTCCGCTGCTGCCTGTGCATGAAGCGCTGCCCGGGAAGCAGCCTCGGCGGCGCGTACCGCAGCGCGCGCTTCCTCAGCCAGCATTTCGCTATAACTGGGCGCCTTGGCATAGCGTGCAGCCACACGCGCCGCTGCCTGCGCGGCCATGCTGCTGGCGCCGTGCTGAACTGCCGTCGGCCTTGCCGGCTCCGCCAAGGTGGGGCCCTTGCGGTTCTTGTGCGCGGCAAGGCGCTGATTCACTTCATCTTTCCAAGAGGGTGCGCGTTCGGCCTGGCTTGCGAATGTGCTCAAAGCTCCAGAGTCCCTTCCGACGCGGCTCACGTGCTGCATGCAGGCCTGCGTCGCTGTTCAGGTCCGTAAATCCCGTACTGTCGGGCATCACGGACGTTGCACTCTCAAGAGGGAGGAGGTTTCGCGGGGAAAAAGCAGGCATGGCCCGGATCGTCAGATCCGGGCGCGGCGAAATAATCCGATAATTTGCCTACTGCCAGAGCTACGCGGCGCACTTCCCCTCCAAAACAGGCGGCTTTTGCTATGCTGAGCCTTGTACTGCTTTTGGACTCGGGATGCATCCTCGTTATTTAGTGTTTATCACGCTGCTGGCCCTCTGTCACCTGCAACTTGCGGGGCAGGCGTTAACTAGTGCGCTACCCCCTGAGCAACAAAGCACACTCAGCGCGGATTCCGCAGCCGTTGAAACAACCAGTTCACAGCTCCCCGACGATCCCGGCCAGGAGGCTTTGCCCGTCGCCGAACCGGAGTCCGCGGGCGCGGCTGGAGTCCCTGTCCGTTGGGAGGCGCAGCGCCAGACCCGCGTCGGCGATCTCTGGACCCTCTCCGGCGCTGTCGAGGTCCACTACCGCGATTACGTTCTCCGCGCCGACAAGGTTGTCTATCACCAGTCCACTTCGGAACTGGAAGCCGAAGGCCATTTGCAGGTTGCCGGTGGCGTCAACGACGTACTCATTGAAGCCGATCATGGCGATATGCGCCTCAACACCCACACCGCGCGCTTTTACAACGTCACCGGCTCCATGGGAGTGCGCCGCGCTGGTCGCACCGTGGTCTATTCCACTCCCAACCCGTTTCTCTTTTCCGGCAGGGTCCTGATGCAGACCGGCGAAGGCAGCTACAAGATGATCGACGGCGCCATGACCAACTGCCGCCTGCCCAAGCCCGATTGGCAGTTGATCTCCCGCGCCATCAAAATCGACAACGGCGAAGCCTCAGCCTCCAACACCCTGTTCAAGTTTCTCGGCATCCCGCTCTTTTACCTGCCCTACCTCCGCCATCCCATCGATGACACGGGCCGCGAGAACGGCCTGCTGATTCCCGTCCTCAGCAACTCCACGACCAAAGGCTTCGTCGTGGGCGAACAAGTCTACTGGGCCATCAACCGCAGCATGGACATGGTAATCGGCTCCGAGTACTACAGCAAGCGCGGCTGGGCGCCCAACGGCGACTTTCGTTACAAAGGTCCAGACCTCGACCACCTGACCGTGCGCTGGAATGCCCTATTTGATCGCGGCGCGGCGCAGACTACGGATGCCGGCGTCACTACTTACGTCAACCAAGGTGGCCTAGACATAGTCGCTCAAGGCCGCAAAGACATTTCGCAGGAAACCCGCGTGGCGGGAAACATTGAATACCTCTCCAGCTATGTCTACCGCTTGGTCTTCAACGACAGCTTCTCCCAGGCAGTCAGTTCCACGGTGGTCAGCAATCTCTTTCTTTCCAACGCTCACAACGGGTTCGTTCCGTCCGTCTCTCTGGACCGCTTCCAGACCTTCGCCGGTTCCACCACCGGCGACGAGGCGCGCATCGTCCATCTGCCCAATGTCCGCTACGACGTGCTGAACCGGCCCCTGGGCGCTTCGCCGCTCTACTGGGGCCTGGGATCCTCAGGTGGCTACCTGGGCCGCTCAGAACCCGGTCTGCACGCCCGCAACGTAGGCCGCATCGACTTCCATCCACATCTTTCACTGCCGCTATCCGCCGGCGGTTGGAGTGTGGTTCCGGAAGTCGCCCTGCGCGATACCTTCTACTCCATCAGTCAGAACCCCGATCTGACCGGCGCCCGCAAAGGCGTCCCCACCATCCGCCACGACCCGCTCAACCGCACTGATGTTGAGGCTTCCGTCGACCTGCGGCCGCCTGCCTTGGTGCGCGGCTTCGCGCTCTCCCGCTGGAACCGCGAACTCCGCCATGTGATCGAAACTGGGTTTACCTACAAATATGTGGGCGGCATCGCAGCCGGCTCCCGCGAAGTGCTTCGCTTTGACACCACGGACATCGCCACCGACACCAACGAAGTTGGTTTCTCCCTCACCCAGCGCTTTTACCTCCGCCCCACTGGGACTAAGCCCTGTGCTGTTGCAGAAGGTCAAGCCCCCGGCGACTGCGCCGCCAAGCCGCGCGAGTGGGCCAGTTGGCAGATTGCCCAAAAATATTTCATCGACCCCAAGTTCGGCGGCGCGCTCCTGGCCAAGCGCCGCAATGTCTTTGACGCCACCCTGGACCTGAGCGGAGTTGCCTTCCTCACATCTCCGCGCAACCTAGCCCCCGTCACCTCCCGTCTCCGCTTTGAGGCCATCGACAACCTGCGCATCGAGTGGGACGTCGATTACGACCCCAAGGATGGACGCCTCGGCGCCGACAACCTCTATGCCGGCTACAGTTGGGGCCGCACCACCGTCGGCCTGGGCCACGCCCTGCTCAATGCCGTGGACGAAAACGGCAGCACCGCCTCCACCATTCAGAGCCAGCAGCTCCAGCCCTTCCTCTCCATCGGCAAGCCCAGCGGCACAGG
>Ga0224531_1000839_pt1 | contig 14574 bp, 12 predicted proteins | sample CBST100metaG_FD_179876 | JGI IMG/M metagenome (GOLD analysis project Ga0224531, IMG submission 179876) | Peat soil microbial communities from Stordalen Mire, Sweden - C.B.S.T100 | ecosystem: Environmental > Terrestrial > Soil > Wetlands > Peat | place: Sweden: Norrbotten County, Stordalen Mire... | reverse complement strand
CTCCTGGATACGCCGCAGCATGGTGGTCTTGCCGGAACCGACGATACCGGACAGGGTGACCAGTTTGCCGGCACGGATCTCGTGGCTCAGTTCCTTGACGATTTGTTGCGACTGGCCGGTCTCATAGGGGTCCCTTCAGGAAACGGGCAAAATAGCACCTTAAGCCGAGGCGGCGGCCGGAATCCACCTATAGAGCGTTGGAATGGAGACGTTGAGGTTCAGGGCCACATCTCTGGGCGTCATACCGTTGGACAGCAGTTTTCTGGCGGATTCGATCTTGCTGTCGGTCATCCGTCGTTTGCGGCCTCCTTTGCGGCCTAGTTTCCGTGCTGTTTCCAGACCCGCGCGGGTACGTTCGATGGTCAACTCCCGCTCCATTTGCGCCAGACTGGCCATGACGTGGAAGAAGAACCGGCCCGAAGGCGTGCCGGTGTCGATCGCATCGGTGAGACTCTTGAACTGAACGCCTTGCTTGTGGAGTTCGCCAATCAGGTCAACCAGGTTCTTGACGCTTCGGCCCAGCCGGTCCAGCTTCCAAACAACCAGCGTGTCGCCCTGGCGCATTGTCTCCAAAGCCTTTGAGAACTCCGGTCGAGCGGCACGAGTCCCACTCATCTTTTCCTGAAAGAGTTTCTTGCAGCCCGCCTTAGTTAGAGCATCAATCTGCAGATCGAGATTCTGGTCCTGGGTGGAAACGCGAGCATAGCCAATCAACATAGAGTGCCTCTACTTGTTCTTTCGCAGCGGCAGAAGCCGGAGCCGAGTTCGCTTTGGGTCAATCGTGACCAGTGCACCTTCTGCCAATTCAGCTTGCATTTGCCGCAAAGCCTGAACAACCTGGTTTCCAATGGACGCGGATTGTAGATCATCTCCGCGGATTTGTACAACACTCGGCTTCTCCGTGTTTGCTGTGGCCAGAGCAATGCCGAAGTCAAGATCGTTGGTCAGCACGATAAACTCATGCTCTGCAGCCCAGATCATGAGGGCTGAATCAGGAGCGAAAGCCATCCCGACTTCGGACCAGTGAAGAGCCTCGACGCCAGCGCTTTTCAGAAATCCTGCCCACTTGGGCGAGAGATTCATGTCGATCAAAACCTTCATGCGCTGGCCAGCATGATTTCACGTTCTTCCGAGCGCCATGCGGCATAACGCAAGGCCTGCACGATGTCTTCGCGTTCCAAGTACGGATAGTCATCCAACAGCTCATCAAAGCTGATGCCTGCGCTGATCTGGCCGACGATCATGCCGACGGTGACGCGCATACCCCGGATGCAGGGGCGTCCGCCCATCATCTCGGGGTTCTGCGTGATGCGGTCTAAATCTGCCATGGGCCACCTTTTCTCGAAACTCGTTGTCAGAATAGAGGTTTGAGAAGTATATTTCAAGAAATAATTGCGAGAAGGCTAAGTGCCTGATTACACGTTTTCGCCGAGCTGAGGCTTTTGTCTTCTCGTAATCCCTCGTTTACGAGAGGAGCGCCAATGCCCCGCCGTTCGATCCTATCTGCCGCCGAGCGGGAAAGTCTGCTTGCGTTGCCGGACACAAATGATGAGCTGATTCGGCACTATACGTTCAGCGAGTCCGACCTTTCCATCATCAATCAACGGCGCGGGGCTGCAAACCGCCTTGGGTTCGCAGTGCAACTCTGCTACCTGCGTTTCCCCGGAATCATCCTGGGCGTTGACCATCCACCCTTCCCGCCATTGTTGAAACAGGTTGCCGACCAGCTCAAGGTTGCGACAGAACGCTGGGATGAATATGGGCAGCGCGAGCAGACGCGGCGCAATCACCTGGTCGAATTGCAAACAGCATTTGGCTTCCAGATCTTCGCCATAGGCCACTACCAACAAGCTGTGCGCACGTTGACCGAACTGGCCATGCAGGCAGACAAGGGCATTGTGCTGGCGAGCGCATTGATTGAGCATTTCAGACGGAAATCGATAGTTCTGACTACCAGCAACGTCATTGAACGCATCTGCGCCGAAGCGGTCACTCGCGCCAATCGGCGCCTCTATGCCGCCCTGTCCGATCCTCTTTCAGAGGAGCACCGGCAACGCCTCGATGATTTGCTCAAGCGACGCGATAACGGCCGGACGACCAGGCTTGCGTGGCTGCGCCAATCACCGGCCAAACCGAACTCACGACACATGCTCGAGCACATTGACCGCCTCAAAGCCTGGCATGAACTCGATCTCCCCGCCGGCATCGATCGCCAGGTTCATCAGAACCGCTTGCTGAAAATTGCTCGCGAAGGATGTCAGATGACATCCGCGGATCTGGCGAGGTTTGAACCGCAGCGGCGCTATGCCACTCTCGTGGCGGTGGCCATCGAAGGAACGGCCACGGTCACCGACGAAATCATCGACCTGCACGATCGCATCATCGGCAAGCTCTTCAATACTGCCAAGCACAAACATCAGGAGCAGTTCCAGGCGTCGGGGAAATCGATCAACGAAAAGGTCCGCCTCTACGGACGAATCGGCCAGGCGTTGCTGGAAGCAAAGCAATCGGGCCGCGACCCGTTTGCCGCCATTGAGGCGGTACTGTCCTGGGATGCCTTTGCCGAGAGCGTCACCGAGGCACAGAAACTCGCGCAACCCGAGGACTTCGATTTTCTGCATCACATCGGCGAAAGTTACGCCACGCTGCGCCGTTACGCGCCAGCATTCCTCGATGTACTCAAGCTGCGGGCTGCGCCCGCCGCCAAAGATGTGCTCGATGCCATCGAAGCTTTGCGTGCAATGAATGCCGTAAATGCCCGCAAGGTTCCCGCCGATGCGCCGACCGGCTTCATCAAAAAGCGCTGGGAGAAATTGGTGATGACCGACGCCGGCATCGACAGGCGCTACTACGAACTGTGCGCACTGTCGGAGTTGAAGAACGCGCTTCGGTCGGGCGATGTCTGGGTGCAAGGCTCCCGGCAGTTCAAGGATTTCGACGAATATCTGATGCCCGCGGAGAAGTTCACGGCGCTCCAGCAGAGCCGCGAGTTGCCGCTGGCCGTGCATACGGACAGCGATCAGTACCTGCGTGAGCGCTTGGAACTGCTAGGGGAGCAACTTGCCACGGTCAACCGTCTAGCGCTGGCCAACGACCTTCCCGACGCGATCATCACCGAATCGGGATTGAAGATTACGCAGCTGGACGCGGTCCTTCCCGACGCTGCACCGGGTTTGATCGACCAGGCAGCGATGCTGCTGCCGCACATAAAAATCACTGATCTGCTGCTGGAAGTGGACAAATGGACAGGCTTTACACGCCACTTTTCCCATCTCAAGAACGGAGATTTGGTGGCAGACAAAAACCTACTCTTGACGGCCATCCTGGCCGACGGCATCAATTTGGGCCTGACCAAGATGGCCGAGGCGTGCCCTGGCACAACCTACGCCAAGCTGTCATGGCTGCAAGCCTGGCACATCCGCGATGAAACCTATTCGGCCGCGCTGGCCGAGTTGGTCAATGCTCAATTCCGGCATCCCTTTGCCGGTTACTGGGGAGACGGCACAACATCATCCTCGGATGGGCAACGCTTCAAAACAGGCAACAGAGCCGAGAGCACCGGCCACATCAATCCGAAGTACGGCGCTGAACCGGGGCGGATGTTCTACACGCATCTCTCAGACCAGTACGCACCGTATCACGTCAAGGTGGTCAACGTCGGCGTGCGCGACTCAACCTATGTGCTCGACGGATTGCTGTACCATGAGTCCGACCTTCGCATCGAAGAGCATTACACCGACACCGCTGGTTTTACCGATCATGTGTTCGCTTTGATGCACCTGCTTGGCTTTCGCTTCGCCCCGCGCATCCGCGACCTGGGCGAAACCAGGCTCTATGTTCCCAAGGGACAAGCCGCATTTGCCGCACTCAAACCCATGATCGGCGGCACCTTGAACATCAAGCAGATTCGCGGCCACTGGGACGAAATCCTGCGGCTGGCATCCTCTATCAAGCAGGGCACAGTGACGGCCTCGCTGATGCTGCGCAAACTCGGCAGCTATCCGCGCCAGAACGGCTTGGCGGTGGCGCTGCGTGAACTGGGGCGAATCGAGCGCACCTTGTTTATCCTGGACTGGCTGCAAAGCGTCGAGTTGCGTCGACGAGTCCATGCCGGCCTGAACAAAGGGGAAGCCCGCAATGCGCTGGCCAGAGCTGTCTTCTTCAACCGGCTGGGCGAGATCCGCGACCGCAGCTTCGAGCAGCAACGTTACCGGGCCAGCGGCCTCAATTTGCTCACTGCGTCTATCGTGCTCTGGAATACCGTTTATTTGGAACGAGTTGCGAACGCCCTGCGCAAACACAGCCCGGATCTCGACAACGCTCTCTTTCAGTATCTGTCGCCCCTCGGTTGGGAGCACATCAACTTGACCGGGGATTACCTCTGGCGCAGCAATGCCAGGATCGGCGCAGGAAAATTTAGGCCACTACGACCGATGCAACCGTCTTAAGGTGCTATTTTGTCCGTTTCCTGAAGCGGCCCGTAGTTTGATCCTGTTCCTGGCAGCGGCACAGTCAGGAGGGTGTTGGAATCTGGCTCCGTTAGATAAGCAATGTTCAAATTCGGATCGACGGCGATCGCAGCTATCGGCGATGGCGTCGTCTCCGATACCAACACCAGATGTCCAGACGCATCCGTGATCGAGAATCCAGTCGGAGTCGCGGTGACCACCGCCCATCCATCCTGAACGACAAGCGGCGGGGCACCCGGCAAGCTAATTGGCAACGAGCTAGAACTCGAAAGAGCCGAGGTGAAGGCCCGCACCCGGCCTGATCCGACGGTATAGGACCCGAGAGAGGAGACCGTGTGGGATGCCAGGGCCGCATAGGTTCCACCAGCTGTGAAAGATGTCGGGCTCATCTCATCCTGGTAAACAGCGCCGGCCGTGTCTGTGGACTGAACGATCAGCTGTCCGAGCGAGTCACTGTAAGACAGGGCAATGATGCTCCTGCTCGGCACCGTCTCTGTACCGACTACGGTCATGTTTGACGTGTTGATCTTCTCGAGGAAGCCTGCGCCTCCTACCCAAAGTGTACCTCCGGATGTGAGCGTCACCGAGGTTGGCTTTCCCATGATTGGAACAGTTGTGGCCGGAGTGTTGGTGCTGAGGTTGACCTTGGTGACCGTGCTGTCCGTGTAATTGGCCACATAGCCAGCGGTGCCATCAGAAGAGACCGCCAATGCGACCGGGTTATTGCCCACGGTTACGGTGGCGACCGGTGCATTCGCAGAGGTATCGAGGATTGTGACCGTGTTGGATCCGGAATTGGCTACAATTGCGCGCAATGATCCGGAGAGAATGGTTATGGTGTAGCCGTTGCTGTTGTTGACTGTGTTAGTGATTGCGTTTGCGGTATATGTGGCAACGGCCGTTGGATTTGCTCCCACGTTCACATGTGCGCTGCCTATCAGAGCCTGATTGGCCGAATACAATGTGACGACCGGAATTGCGTTGGGATTTGACGAGCTCTGCGAGCACTGAGTCGTGATCACTACATGGGGAGGGGTTCCCTCTGGAACAAAGACGCAATTAATCGTCTCGGTCGTTTGGGCTCCAACAGCTACCCCGAAGGGGTTGCCAGAGATCGTCTGACTTTGCGCGATAGACAGGAGATTCGTGCCAGCCGGGGAATAAGCAGGTTGCTCCCCAGTCTGGTTAACTAAAGCCAGCGAATACCCACTCTGAGCGAGCGAAGTAGGAAATGGAAACACTGCCTGCGTCCCGTCGCTGCTGACGCTGGTTGCGGTTTCCGTGATGACTACGGATCCCGTCTTGTCGTAAACGTACAGTAGGGGCATGCCGTGTGCCTCGGTTAAGGGTGCCTCTGAGGTCAGGGTCAGCGTGTTCGGGAGACTGCCCAATATAGCAAATCGAGTTGAAGCCGCCGGGAGAGCGTTATACTGATAGCAGGTGACTGGAACCGTTCCGCTAACTGGATATTGATAGTAATTCGCAATGGAATAAGCCTTAACTTCATATTCCGACCAATATGCGCCATCCCGGTATATTTGATCTATATAGTTCGTTCTTCCGCACTCCCATGGCATTAACCAATAAATATCCCAACTTGCTGGCACTCTCCCGTCGGAGATGAGCGCGATGCCATTCTGGTCGGTAGAAACATCTGGATCGCCGTACACAGTAAAGCCGAAGTTCGTAACGGAACCGTGCGATACATCATCCCCAAAGGGGTCTAAAGTATCTTTGGGGTTACTCCCACTGATGGGAATGTTCGGGATCTTCCGGTTAGGACCGGGTAGGCACACGTTATACGGAAGGGCACCAGAATCACCCGTGCATGCGGAAGTTACGACTTCGAAGCCGTATTTCTGTTGGTTGTTGCTCTTCGGTCCGCAGCTCGAGAGCAGAAAAACGGAGCCGCACAGAAACAATGTCGTCGCTACCTGCCTTAAAAGCATGAGACATCCCTTTCTTTAGAATCCGAACGCTCGAGCCATGCCATTGAAGAGCTCGATCGTGGCACGTCGATGATGATGCAAGGAATAATCGGAAAGAAGCACACCCGCGCTCTGCTGTAACGGCACCGTTCCAACGGACATGACGCTGAATCCATTCTTCTGCTCCGCCCTCCGCTTAAAATCTGCTAAGTCATCCATAAGGCGCTCAGAAAGCTTTCCATCATTCCATAGCAAAAGATGAAGCAAATAGACAGCCTCGGCAGGATTGCAATTAGTTTCGTTGCGATTGGCCGAGAGAAGCGCGGGGAAAGCTTGGACAACAATGCTGCGAGCCCTGAATTGCCGCATCCCCGACTCATCCGCGTTGAAAGCAGGCGGTGCTCCGATCTTCCGCATCAAGTTGTTGTAGATTCGCACGACCTCCGCTTCTGGAACGAGCTTTCCTTTTCCCTCCCGAGTCAATAGTTCCGCCTTCGCCAGGCGGACGGTGAGGGCGTTGAGATAGTCGTAACCCGCTCGATCAGGCACGACCAAGCCGAGTAGGTCCTCGCTGTATTGGTGAATTCCGGCTGGATCCGAAGCCTCAGCTTCTCTGTTCAAAACGTCATCAACGGTTGTAAACGGGCGTATCCTCGTAAGGTGGCTTCCAAAAGGCTGTTGTCCGGCGAGGGACGAGCAGAATGTACAGACCATCGTGAAGGCCAGGAAGAATGCGGAGAATGTCCTTGTTGAAGGGACTGCGCGCATAGTTCACCCTCTCCTAAAACTAAATGCTTGTTCAGTTGCCGGTAATGATGTCACGGAATCGGGCTCCTATCGCTGATGGACGATCCTATGCAGCTATTTATGTGGAGTCAACAGCGAAAGCACCTTTGTCACAAGCATTTGTGTCGGACGTCACGAGATGTTTAGGCGGCGAAATGAGCTTATTTTGGCTGCCGCCATCATCGGCCGGTCCAAGGCCGGGTGGCCGAAGTCCAGCGGAAGGTGGGCCGCTCATGCGATGAATGAGGCTTCGAGATATGCCCATTCTGGACCCGCTATAGGCGCTGTACGTGACGCTCCTGCGTTCCCCTCCGCTTCACCTATGAGGATTCGGGCCATAAGTGGTAAGTGTTGACCCACGACCGCCGCCCCATGCTTTCAAGGGCTTGCATGGGTCAAAAGTCAGGGCCAAATTCAAAGCCCTAGATTGTCGTTGACGGCGACCGCGATCTCTTGCTCCGAACCAAGGTAGCGTTCGGTTGTCTGGATGGAGGCGTGGCCGAGCAGAAACTTGATCTGCTCCAGGTCGCCACCGTTCTTGCGGCAGAGCTTCGCGCAGGTGCGGCGAAGATCGTGGGCTCCGAAGTGCTCGATACCGATGGCCTTGGCGGAGCTCTCGACCACGCTCCACACCGCCCAGTCGCTCAATTCTTCCCCCACAACGCGCCCGCTTTTGTTGACGGGCCGGAGTAGCCGTCCGGCGCTGTGCCCAGCCTCAGCCGTCCAGGCGTCGATCAATTGCTTGACCCACAAGGGCACGGCCACGGTGCGGATGCGCCCACCCTTGCCGCGGAGGTCGGCGATCACCCAGCGGCCCTCGCGCTGCTGAATGTCCTCTATGCGTAGCGTGGCCAGCTCAGCCCGGCGCAGCGCGCAGCCGACCAATAAAGCGAGAATCGTGGCGTCGCGCTTACCTTTGAGGGTGGAGCGATCGGGCACGGTGAGCAGCTCCTTGGCCTGGTCGCGGGTCAGCCAGTTGCCCAGGCGAGTTCCCTGCTGGCGAATATTCGGAATGTCGGCCATCTGCGCGGCCTGCTCGGCACCCAGGACGCCGTTGCGCCGGGCCTCTCCAATCAGCTTGCGCACCGCCGATAGGCGGACATTGATGGTCGAGGGGCTCAGGTTACGCTCCAGCATGGCCGCCCTGTACTCCATCAGCAGAGCGCGGGAGAGCGGCTGCTGCTTCTGCTCGCTGAAGGCGAAGAGCTCGTCGAGGGCCTTGGCGTAGTTGCGACGCGTATGCGGGGAGGCCACGGCGTTCAGAACCATCTGGCGCAGAGCGGCGATGCCGGCGGCCGGCTCCGCGCAAGGAACGGCAAGCGTCAGGCTCTCCATTAGGTTCCCTTTCGGTCCTGTCGCGGCTTCATCTCTTTGTGCAGCTTGGCGACGATGGCTTGGAGATCCTCGACCGTTGGCAGCTCATCGCGCACCGGGCTGGGGAGTTCGCGCGTCACCCGGTAGGTGGAGACACCGATGGGTTTCGCTATATCGCGCAGTGCATACTCGGCGACCGGGCTGTTATGGCTTTCGCAAAGCAGGAGGCCGATGGTGGGGCCGTCCGGCGCCGTGCGAATGAGATCGTCCACCGCGGAAAGGTAGAAGTTCAGCTTTCCGGCCCACTCCGGCTTGAATCGACCCGTCTTGAGTTCGATGACCATGTAGCAGTGGAGCCGGAGGTGATAGAAGAGCAGGTCGATGTAGAAGGTCTCTTCGCCGACCGGGAGCGGCACTTGACTGCCGACGAAGGCAAAGCCCCGGCCGAGCTCGAGCAAGAGATCGCGGAGATGGATCAGCAGGCCGTGTTCAAGCTCCCGCTCCTGGAAGGAATCGGCCAGGGTGAGGAAGTCGAAGTTGTAGGGGTCTTTCAGAACCTGTTCGGCCAAGTCGGAGCCGGGAGGAGGGAGCGTGCGCTGGAAGTTGGTCAGCGCCTTCCCTTCCCTTTCATGCAGGGCGCTCTTGATTTGGAGGACCAGGATATTTCGGCTCCAGCCGTATTCGACCGCGGCGCGGAGATACCACTCTCTTTCGAGCGGAGTTTTCAGCCGGTCAAGCAAGACCATATGGTGGCCCCAGGGCAATTGTGCAGCAAGCTGCTGCACAATTGTCTCGTCGGGCCAGGCTGCGGCAAACGCCCGCATGTACTTCAGGCTTCGCGCGCTGAAACCTTCGACGCCGGGGAACTCCGTCTGCAGGTCGCCTGCCAGCCGATCGACAATCTTCGCGCCCCAGCCCTGGGCATCCTGGCGAGTGAGAATCTCGCGGCCTATCGACCAGTAGAGGAGGATCAGTTCCCTGCTCACGGCAAAGGCGGCGCGGAGCTGGGCGGCGCGGATGCGGGACTTCAACTCCTGAAGGAGCTCGGGGTATCCGGCGGGAGGTTGGAGAGATTTGTCCATTTTTTCGATCATTCTTTTGAAACCAATCGTGCTATGCTGCCTTCGTACACGCGGATGAACCCCTGTCGCCCGGGATCTATCCCAAGCCGGCATGTGCTCCGGGTCATCGAATGCCACCCACGGACGGCATTCACCGTGGCGGGGTATTTCGTCCGCGAACAGAATTGTCGCCACGCTATGGCTACTTTGTTCGAGTTCGAATCTGCCGCGGCTTCCCTCCCCGGCCCTTTTCAAGCCAACCGTCGATTGTGCAATCGGTTATTGCACAAATCAGTATACGCCAACATAGACAACGACAATTAACATTGTCATTGTCTATATTCCTCATGGTTCAGAATCATTAATACGCACTTGCGCAATAATACCCCAGGCTTGAAAATCTCTCCAGACGGCTGATTCTGTGGGAGAAATATCCCCGGCCGAGGAGGAGTAGACTGATGGCGCGTCCGGTTTCGTGGCTTCCCCGCCTCCCTGCCTTGGCCCGCTCCGCCACTGAATCGGTGCGCTCTCACTACACTTGCTCGGACATCGAGCGGCTCTTCAATATCCAGCCCCGCTCGGCCCAGAAGCTGATGAACCTGCTGCCCACGGTGCGGATCGGGAAGAGCCAGCTGGTCGAGCGCGAGGCCCTTGCCAGTTTCCTCGGCCGGCTGGCGGAAGCCGAAGATCCCGGCAGCGCGCTGGCGGCGATCCGAGCAGAAGGCAAGCCGCCGGTCGTCCGGCGCAAACTGCGCGAGTTAGTTCAGCGGGATCTTTCAGCGGATGCCAGTTCCCTTCCCCCCAATGTCCATCTCGAACCAGGCACGCTGGCCATCAGCTTTACAACGGTCGAGGAGCTGGCCGCATCGCTCTGGAGTCTGGCTACGCTACTGGAGGAGGATCTCGAAGGGTTTGCAGAGCGCTATGAGTCTCTTGCTGAAGTAGATACAGGCGAATCCGCCGAGAAAGAGGCAGAGCAGGCTGATGCGGCCTACATCCGGGAGTGGTTGGCCGAGCAATCCTAGCTACGCATACATTCCAGACGCCGGGAATGCGGAGTGACTATTTTATTGGCAGAGAGCTGATCGGACTTTTTAGTGAGCTATAGAGAGTTTTATCTCCAGGGATGGTTTCATCCCTAGGGTATGTAGGATTACCTGATCCCTGGGCACCTTTCATGGCTTGGGTTGAATACGTTTCGTTCCCTCCCCCTGTACACGTTAAATCCCTGCTCCTGAGGGTGAAACATCCACACAATCTATATAGAGAAGTTCTTTAGAGAAGTCTTTAGGTAGAAAAGAGAAATATACGGAGCGACGACGGCGTTCTCTTTTTGTTCTTGTCTATCCACGTGCGACAGAGAATCATCACCCCAGTACCTGTGAGTCCTTCTCGTTATCCCATATAAAACAGATCGGACGTTATTGATTGAAAATGTACTCATCTCAAAAAAGTGTCATAGGTTTGTACCTTAGGCGTGAATTTGTGAAATAGTAGTACTTCGGGTGCTGCGCTATGAGAAGACGGTCTGAGCGAATATTCGAGAATCTATTGTCAACCTCGGAAGTAGCGTCTGTCCTAGGTTTGTCAACTCGTACTCTGTTCCGAATGCTTGCAACGGAACGTATCCCTGAACCAGCCCGCGATCCGAGGAGCCGCTATTACCGGTGGCGGCCTGAGGAAGTCGAGCGCATACATCAGGAAATATTGAGAAAAAGAGCATGATTCGACTGGTAATTTCCAATCAAAGAGGCGGCGTTTCTAAGACGACTACGACTACTACCCTAGCGCGCGAGTTTGCGGACCGAGGCCAGCGCGTCCTGGTGATTGATACAGATCCACAAGGCTCTGTGAGTAGCGTTTTGAATCTGAAGCCTGTCAACGGCCTTTACAATTTCGTAATCGAGCGGCTACGCTTCGACGACTGCATCGTCAAGGTCAGCGAGAATTTGCACGTGCTCTGCTCAAACAGGGAGACCACTAAAGTTGAGACGATCTTAATGGGCAACGTGGCTCGCGAACATGCGTTTTCGCAGCTCTTTTCCCTAGTCGAAGAGGACTACGACGTTGTGCTGATCGACGTTAGCCCCTCAATTACGTTGCTGCAGACCTGTGCCATGGTTTATGCCGAGCGAGTACTGATTCCGATAGCCATGGACACGTTGTCGTTCCAAGGGGCCATGGCCTCCATAGAAGCCTCAAAGTCGCTTAATCAGTTGCTACGTTCCAACATCCGGACGATAGGTCTATTGCCGGTCATGGTGGACCGGCGCTTGGCCATGACTAGTGCGATTCTTGACGGGCTGGAAGGGCTTTCCAAAGGGATGAGCATTCCCTTGTTGCATTCAATTCGAACGGACCAGAGCGTCACCAAAGCTGCACGTGCGGGGCAATTCATCGTAGACTACGACGCGAAATGTAAGGCGATTGAGGATTACAAGGAAGTGGCATGTGAACTGGTCAATATTCTGAAGGATGAAATGAATGCCACAAGAGCCACGGCGTAGTTCCCGTAAGAAAACGATCGAGCCTTTTGATTATGCCGTGGCCGCTCAGGCGCCGGCTCTCAAAGGCATGACCTCGTTTCTGGAGGTGCCGCCGGAGGCCGCTCGTTCGGGGAATATGGTTAGCATCTATCAAGTTCCTCCTTCACCGGTGAGCGTCACCCAAGCTCAAAGAGATAATACGCCCCCTGTGTCGGTATCATCCCCTGGGGATATATCGCCACGAGGGGGTAATACGTCTCGTGTTTTTTCGCCGCAGCCACTCGCAGAATCAACTCCACATCTGCATGTAACAGAAATGATTCCAAATACAGAGGGGACTTCACTCGATATTGCGCAGCAGAGAGGGAGAGAAAAGCCCTCTCCTTTTGTGCTGGAGGCGACGCCAAGGATTCTTACAGGCTCTGAAGGTGATAAACGCCCAGCTAGCGAAGTATCCCCTATATACGAAACACCCCCTGGGGTTGTTTCGCCTGTAGTAGCCCCTTCACTCCATGCAGTAGAGGCTTTGGTCCCTGGACGTGGCCGTTCCAAGATCCGAAAGTGCGTGCTTGCTCAGGATGCGCACTCCCTCGGCGAGGAAGCCGTTTATCAAGTGCTCTGGCGTTCCGGCAAGCCGGAATCAAGCGATCTCAACGGCTCGCGCACTATCCGAATAGGAGCAGCTGATATTGGCCAACGGGTCAACATGGCCAAAAAGAATGTGCGCCAGAATATCGCGCGGCTCTTCGAAAAACTAGCCATCGAAGTGCTGGAGAACTTTGAGACGGTCAATTCTCTTCCGCGACTGTATCGTGTCTACTCCTACAAACAGATTTTAGAGCGCAGACGCGCGGCAGGATTGAATTATGTACTGCGCAATAAAGGCGTGATCTTCTGCACTATAGATGGCACTGAAATAAGGACTGACCTAGGGGATGAAACATCCTCAGGGGATAAAACAGCCCTACGTCCAGCACCCTCCAAACGGAGCCGTAACAAGCCGGCCTCCCCCGTGTTTAGCGAACTGCTGCCAGGCGTGGCTGGCGAAGCGCAGAAAGAGGAGACGGCTGACGAACTCCGACAGGTCGCGGAGGCTTTGAACCGTTATTGGCCGGCCGACGAAGCCGCTGCCGTGCAGCTTTTGCGGAATTGTCGCCGGGTGCGCGCGGATGCGCGCACCGACGAAATTGCGTTTTTTGTCCGGGAAAAGTTGGAGTTGGCCCGCAGCAACAGGAACATCACCAATCCGACCGGGCTGGTTTTAGCCACGGTGCCGCAATCATTTGCAGGGCAAACCTTTTTGGAATTCCGGCAGAGAAGGGAAGAGCAGGCGCGCTTGGCAGCAGAGGACCAGCGTCGTCGGCTGGAGGAGCAAGAGGGACTGCGCGAGTGGGTTCGCCAGGACCGCGAGCGCCAGGAAGCCATCCTGAATAACCCCGCGCAGAGCCAGGAGAGCCGGGACATTGCCGAGCGGCGGTTGCGCCAAATGGCAGACTGGACCCCATAAGCCGGATCGAGTTGGCTCCCATTGATTGGAGAGAGACTGAAAACGAAACCACCCCTGGGGATGAAAGGTGCCCCGGGGTGGTTTCGTGATCTGGCGCGCGTATATGAAACTCGCTCAGCCTACGCCCCCAAGATAATCCAAGAAGGGGTAGACCCAACATTGCCGTCACCGGGGCAACCCTTCCTCAATCCCACAACGAGTGATAATGCGTGACGAACAGAGCCATGCCTTCCTCGAAAATCTTCTGGTCGCGTTCGGTAAGAAGGCGAATGGCTGCGAAACGGCTTTTCGTGACTGCTTCCCATGCGTCAATCGATACCCCTGAGGGGCGACCCATAGGGTAGTCTCCGAGTTCCGCTTCGTAGATGCCAGCGGACATGCGCTTGCTTGCTTCAAACCCCTCAATCATCTTGTCCATGATGGCGTCCCAGCGCGCCTCCGCGCGCGCCATACCCTCGTCTGAGGGATTCCCCTGCCAATCCCCTCCGACGACCGAGTCCTCGGGCACAAACATGCAAGAGGGAATCCCGTGCTTGTGTTCCTTGAGGTGGCGAAGAGCGGCCGGCAGCCAGCTATCGAGATAGCTGTCAAGACTCCACGTGTCACTGTCTGCCCAGCCGCGCTGGGCACGTTGGAGTATGAACTTGATCTCGTTGTAGATGCGGCGGGGACTTCCCCACGGGCTGTAGTTGAAGTAGCGATAGATAGCCCAGTAGACGCGCGTATACCACGGGTCAGTTTCGCAGTCAGAAAGACTACGGAACATAACGAGGTCATATCGGATATTAGGAAAGAGGTCTGATTTTTCCTTGTCCTTCTTGCGCAGGCGCAGGAAGACCAGTATTGTGCTGAAAATATTAGAGCTCCACATGATTAGTTAACCCTCCACGGTTAACTAGTCGATCCTGAAAAGCCCACAAATCCGGGATGAAAGCTGATGAATTGCGGTAGTTTTGGATCTAGAATTTCCCAGTAAGGAGTTGCAAATAGCCTGAAGACTGGGGAAAAACTGATGCGGCCCAA
>Ga0224531_1000838_pt1 | contig 14577 bp, 9 predicted proteins | sample CBST100metaG_FD_179876 | JGI IMG/M metagenome (GOLD analysis project Ga0224531, IMG submission 179876) | Peat soil microbial communities from Stordalen Mire, Sweden - C.B.S.T100 | ecosystem: Environmental > Terrestrial > Soil > Wetlands > Peat | place: Sweden: Norrbotten County, Stordalen Mire... | reverse complement strand
CCATGGCATGGAAGAGGTCGTCGGTTCGATCCCGACCAGGTCCACCAATTAAATCAATCATTTAGAAGCACCTCCCTTCCGCGACTTTGTCGCAATCTTGTCGCAAATTCCAAAACCACTCCGCGAACCGGCTTCGCAGGCTGGCCCGATTTTTGAATCGCCGCCGTTTTTTGGGCTGACACCACCGCAGACTTCTGTTCTCTGCTTGCATGGTTGGGCTGGGCCGTCGCAGACTTCCGTGGACCTGATCCCCACGTGCCGGTATTGCTCAGTTCGTCGTAAATCGAGTTCACTGTCGATCGAACCCCATCTTCAAGAGACTGCATATAGACATCTGTGGTGGTGGCCAGTCGAGAGTGGCGCATCATTCCCTGAATGTCCTTGACGTGGCCCATGTCCTTGGCCAGCGTCGCCATCGTGCGGCGAATGACCTGGAACGTCAGTTTCGGCAGTTCCATCTCCCTCGCCAGCTTGTGCAGCACCCGGTTGCGGTAGTTGCTCGAATCGATGAACCCGCCGTTGCGTCCTGAAAAAATGAACGCCTCGGGCGAATCCGCGGTCGGTCCATGCCAGTGCTTCTTTTGCTGCTGTTCTTCCCGGCACTGCTCGCGCCATGCCAGGAGTTCTTCCGCCAGTTGTTTGGCAATCGGGATATTGGTGAGACTCCCCTTGGTCTTGCCCCAGGGACGAATCTTGCCCTTGTAGGCCGTCTCCTTGATCTCGATCAGGCAGAGTTCTGGATCGAAGCAACTCCACCTCAATCCAAACAGTTCACCCGGCCGCAGGGCGTTGGACATATCGAGCTTGAGCACAATCCAGTCCCGAAGAGGAAGCCTGGATAAAGCAGCCCGAAGCTGGTCCCATGTGAGCGTTGTTTTGTCGGTCTCCCGCAACTCCGAGGGAACTTTTATCGAACGCGCGGGGTCCTTGGGAAGAAAGTCCTGTTCGACTGCCTCCGCGAAGATAGCCCGCATGTACGCTCTGGCTTGCAACACTCTGTCCCTCGACCGTGTTTTGGCCATCTGATTGAGGTGGGTCTGGAGATCGAGTTTGTCGATGCTTTCTAACCGAACATCTTCGAAAGCATCGACGAGATCGGCCTGGATGAGATACTTCTTCGTCTTGGCCGTCTCCTCTTTCCAGTCCGCCTCCTTCAGCGGCAGGTAGCGGTTATGAACAAACCAACCGAAGGTGACGCTGCCGTTCTTGACAACCCCGTCCTCCGTGATCTGCCCCGTCAGTCTCTTGATTTCGAGTTCCAGCTTTTCTCTCGCCTCGTACTTGGTCATCTCGGTTTTCAACCCGAGCGCGACCGGAGTGGAGACGGTTTTAGGTTCCTTTGTTTTTGGATCAATGACCGTCCGGCGGAAGTATCCGTACCACTTCTTTCCGCGGACTGACACCCATCCCTTCTGGTGAGATTTACCCATCGGTTCCTCGGATTTCTGTGTGGGAGGAAAAACGGGCCATCTCCATTTTACCGGCGTTTCCGCCGTAAATGGGAGGCCCGTTCACGTTCCTTCAGGAACTCCTCGATTCCACTCGCCCGGTAGCGCAGCGCGCCGTCACTCATGCGAATGACGGGCAGATAGGGCCATCTCCGGGAGGAATGATCCCAGACCCAATCCTTGCTGACTTTCAGCTTGAGGGCGACATCCTCGGCGGTCAGCAGCAGATCGACCGCCTCCTGCATCGTTGGCATTGAACCCATAAAGGCGTACCTCCATCGGCCCTGTCATGACCCAGAAATCCGCGGTGCTTTAAGAACACGGTCGTTCTCTATCCCACCCACCCCGCGCAGGGTTGTTTCTTTTCGATTTCTTCCGCGACACGGCGTGAAATTCCGAAAGTTTCACTTGCTATAAGAAGACTGGTTTGAAGACAAGGCTTCCGTCCAATGATTTTTTTGAAGAGCGTTATGCGATTCCTGCATAACACCAAAGTCACGTCCTATTTTGTGCAACTGGATTGACTCTCGGAGAATCTTGAGATCATCATGATTCGTGCAGCCTAGGCTCGCATACATGCTGCAAGAAGTTGGCTTGCTGTCCTGCCTGGGTTTTCCCCCCAACAGCTAGGAGGATAGGCCATGGTGCTTCCAGAAACACGGTCCATGCAAGCGGCAATTGTATTGGCGGAAGAGTTGAGCTTCTCCAGAGCCGCCGAACGAATGCACGTCGAGCAATCGACGCTGAGCAGGCTGATTGCCAAGTTGGAGAGCGATATTGGCCTGCGGATCTTTGTGCGCAATCATCAAAATGTCGAGATCACCGAGGCTGGCCGCCGTTTTGTGGAGGAGGCACGTCACTCGGTTTTGCACGCCGAGCGCGCTGTTCTGAACGCAACGGCCGCTTCGCACGGAGCTGAGGAGATTCTCAATGTCGGCAAGTCAGCTTTCACCGATCCGTTCCTGGTGACGACACTTCAGTCCGTGCGGCTTCCCCTCTATCCCGGTCTGAAGGTGAAGCTGTGGAGCAGCTACTCGCAGGAACTGGCTCACAAGGTTGCGGCTGGAGAACTGGAGATGGCTCTGGTCACGTCCGTTCCCGATGCTCCCACTCTCAGCTCCCTGACGGTCGCTGAGACTCCGCTCTATATCGCTTTGTCCAAAGAGGATCCTCTTGCAGACCGCGCAGAACTGCGCTTGGAGGATTTACGCTCCTGCGAGTGGATCCTCCTCGGTTCGAACGTGAATCCATACGTCTTCGAGATGATCCAACGGGCCGCTTCCAAGAAGGGCATCACTCCTGCTGATCTCCATTACGTCATGACCGCCGAAGAAGCCTCGGAACTGGTTCTGGCACAGAAGGGCGTGGCGTTCCTGCCCCGCAATGCAGCGTGGCGCATTGCTTCTGAGGGGATCGCGATGCGGCCGCTTGTGGAGGAGCAACTCAAACTCGTTACCAGGCTGGCTACACGGTCCGATAACAAGAACCGGCTCGTGAGTGAGTATGTTCGCGCGACGTGGCGTAAGCTGAGCAGCATTGCACCGCCGCAGCAGGGAAGTTTGCCGCTAGCTGGGTGAGCCAGCGTCCGATGGGCTATCTTTATCTCCGGCGTGGCCTTCGACCTCACGTATCTCAACATAGAGGGGGCCTTCGTGGCCGCACTTTGGACACGCGTAGATACCGGATGTAATCGCTCTGGCTCCAAACTCTTCTCTGCGGAAAGCGCCGCCACATTGGACGCATACGTGAAAGTGCTCAAATCGGGGCTGCGGTGCGTTGGAATCATTTGGCATGGGAGAGGTCCCTTTCTTGTTCGATCATGGTTCGTGAAGATTCAGGTTTCTGATGAAGCAGTTCTTCGGAGGCGATGACGCTAACCGCTTATACGTTGCGAAAGCTGGTGAGGTTGAGGGCATTCAGTTGAAGTTGGCCTGCGCATGCACACATTGATACGGGCCGATTACCGTGGAAATCTTCTCTGCGCTTCCGCCGAGCTTTCCGAACACCGAATTTAATCTCATCGCCGCGAGGTTCGATTGCGCCACCGTTTCGCCCGCGCTCGCATCGATCTCCGGAAGCATGTAGCTGAGCAGGCGTACTCTTTCCTCCGAGATTTACCTGCTCTCGTTGCTGTTGTCTTTTGCCGCAGGCGTGAATTTGCGCAAGATAAATTCTTGCGCAAACCCGCTAGCCATGCGCTCTACGGTACGGTACCGCTCATGCTCCCGGTCTCCTGCTGCGAGACGACCGAGGACGACGGTTGAGAGTTCTGGTTTTGTTGACAGGTAGTTTGTTTCACCGAAGATTTTGCCGGAGCAGACTGCGGTTTGGGAGCCTCCTGGAGCAACGCTGAGGCTTGGATCGCGCTCGATTGCTGAGCCGGTAGCAGAGCTGACAGCAGAGACAGGGGAAACACAGTAGCTAAAGTTACAGCGAGGCAGTTCGAAATCAATTGCATCCATTCCCCATTGGCTGAACGGTTGGCCCAGCTTGTGAAGCGCGATACTTCCTCACGGTGAATATGCCAAGTCCAACGAAGAGCAACATGACCATTGATTCCGTAATGAGGAACGTTAGCTTGGGTTGTGGTGGAATCAGCATTTCAAAGACATGCGCGATCCCGACCAGGATGTCCAGACAAAAAACGAGCATGATACTCAATAACTGCGGACATGGCGCCCCAATGTGTGGAAAGAAAGTGGTGAAAGGGAAACAAGTGACCGGTGATGCTTGCGACAAGGGCACATTTGAGAAAGACGGTGGCCCGCTTCTTAAACAACTTCCCTCTCAAAATGCCAAATAGTACCCAGGCTCCGGCACCGAGCGCGATCACAGCATCGCTCTCCCTTAGTTGATGGGCCCGAAGACGATTTACTTCCGTTCGGAAGTCCTTCTCGCCAAAAAGCTGTTTAAGCTTGGCAGACGAAGCTGTCTGAAAAACCACCCAGGGGTTATGCGTGATCTCCCACAGTTCCGGATCGATCCTCCCCCACAGCTTGTCAGAAGCGTGGCTCCAGGACCACCGCATATCGAGTGCCAGTTCGGCAAGGTCTTCCGCGCCGGGAATGCCCTCCAATGCGGCTCTGAGCTTGGTTGGTTGTGCCATATTTCTTCCTCTCTTTTCATCTTGTTGACCAGCGCGCCGAACTTACGCAAAATGCCTGGCCACACTGTTTGGCTCTTCTCAGCGCAGTTCCGAGACCACGGCCCGCGATTGCCGGGGAACAATTCGATACGTTCCGTAGTCAATTGTCAGCATTGCTGTGCCCCCAATGCGAACCTTTGATTCGCTCCGGTTCTGTTGCAGCTCGACTGTTACCAGCCTATTTTGTCTTTAATGTTTTGAACTTTTTCCCACAACTCCAAACCGGACACCCATGTCCTCCACTTCTCAACCTCTAACGATGCGTAATTGTTGAAAGCTTCAAATTCGCGCGGCCACATATTGGACATGACGAAGCGTCGTGACTCCGCTGTCTTGGGCATCGTTTCCTCCCCGTGTGCCGTCTGTTCCCGTGCCGCCGCGACCATGAAGTGAAGCCGATTCAGTATGTTGACTTCGCTTGACCCCGCATCCATGTCGAGGGAAAGCAGATTTAAACGAGGAAACATCTCCTTTAACTTGTTCTCTACACCCCTTCCGGTAATATGGTTGGCTATGCAGCCAAATGGCTGCAGGCAGACGATGTTATTGACCTCTTCCTTGAGCATGGCGATCATTTCGGCAGTCAAGAGCCATCCTTCGCCGAACTGGTTGGCTAGGCTTACCACCTCGCTCGTGATTTCGGACAGTTTCCTCAGGTTGTAGGATTTTCGGTAAAACCTGAATTCCTGCATGACTCGATCAATTTGTCCAAGGTGGTAATCGGAGAAAATCTCCAACAGTCTGAATTTGATACGATCATGAAAAGAACGTTTGAAAAGAGCCTTCTGATCAAAGGTCTCATTGATGAAACATTGCGAGAAATAGCTCTGTAAGGCCGGGAGAACCACCTCCACCCCTTGGGTGGACAACCAGTCGATGATGTTCCCGCTGGCAAAAAAATTATATTTGACGAAAATCTCGCCTACGATGCCGATTCTAGGAATAGGTTCCTGGCGGATCTCGATTCTGTTGAAGTCCGCTACGGCCTTTCTGAGAAGATTGAGTAGGTAAGGGTAGTCGGCGTTTTCGACACCCATCTCCATTTCGGAGAGATATTTGCCGTGAAGGTTTTTAGCTGCGCCGGGTGTTTTTTCCCTTGCCACGGTAGCCAGATACATCCGGGCAAGGGGATCCGCGAATACGACGCCCAGGGCAAACCGCTTGATCAGCTCCTTTGCGTCAGTTATGAATCCAGTCTGGGAATCGATCCCCTGAGCGAGTAAAGGGATTACAGGGACATTATCCAGACCCGCTGCGGCTAGTCCCTTCCTGATAAGGCACACGTATGAGGATGCCCGGCATTGGCCGCCGGTTTGGGTCAGAATAATCGCGGTGTTTTCAGGATCGTAGCGACCTGAGTCGAAAGCCTTGATAATGTCGCCGGCAATCAGGATGGCGGGGTAGCACATATCGTTGTTGATCGTTTTAAGTCCTAATTCAACCGAGGATTTGTCTTGAGGCGGAAGCACCTCCACCTTATGGCCAAGGGGGCTGAAAGCCGACGGGATCAGCGACGAATAGAATGGTGAGAAATAAGGGACGATCAGCGTTTTCTTGCTGCCTTTGCCCATGATTGAGCGGTTGATTTTCTTCTGGACTTTCCTTGTGACCTGTTTGTTGCCTTTATTCTCTTTTTCCGCCTCCAGCATCGAGCGCAATCGGATTCGGACTGCCCCCAGGTTGGCGATTTCATCCATCTTGATTAGGGTATGGATCTTGCCGCTGCTCCGAAGGATATCCCTGACTTCATCGGCAGAGATGGCGTCTGGTCCGCAGCCAAAGGAGGTCAACTGAACCATCTGGGCGTTGGGCTTCCCGTTTACCCACATGGCCGTGGCATACAGTCTATTGGTATAGCTCCACTGAGTCAGGACGTTGACATCGCTGAGGGTTGGCAGGTGCGTGTTTAAGAACGCTGCATTTTCGCTGATAACATCCACGCCCAAGTCCGCCAGAAGGTTGGGAACGCCATGATTGATGAGCGGATCCACGTGGTAAGGGCGACCGGCAAGAACAACTAGTGTCCGTCCGTGCTTCTCGGCCCCGGCTATCAGAGATCGCGCCTGTGCCTTCAGTTTTCCCCGGTAATCCTTTTGCGCAGCCATCCCCTTTCCCACGCCTCTGGCCACCGTCTTGTAATCTATTCCGAACTGCATAAAAAACAGATAAAGCTGATCCCTTAAGAACTTCAAGTTCTTGAAGCTGATGGCAGGGTTATCGAGCGGGATTCCGAATTTTCGCGCAGGATCTATGGCGTTTCTTACCAGGTCTGGATAGCCGGTCACCACCGGGCAGTTATAGGTATTGAGTGAATCCTCATATTCCTCTTGCTCATAAACCACGGTGGGGTAGAAGATCCTGTCCACCTTCTTCCCAACAAGATCAAGAATATGGCCATGAGCCAGCTTGGCTGGAAAACATATGTTTTCCGACATGACGGTCGAAGCGCCCTTTTCATGGAGTTTCAGGCTGGAAGGAGAAGAGAGAACCACCCTGAATCCGCATGTGGTCAAGAAAGCCGACCAGAAGGGAAAGTTCTCGTACATGTTCAGGCAGCGGGGAATGCCATAGGTGAGGATGGGCTTACCATCGGGCTCCATGTTTTGCTCGAACAGAAGCTTGATCTGTTCGTCGATCAGGTTTTTTCCCTTATGTTTTCGATCGGGATCATTGCTGAAGTATTGTTCGCATCGGTTCCCCGTATAAAAACGGTTGCCGTTCCCGAACATGAGCTCCAGAACGGCGCACCTGTTCTCGCATCCGTTGCAGCGAATTTCCTTCTGGGTGAAAGCGGCCGCTGTCTCCAGGCAGTCACGGGCGATCCGTGCGGTGGATTCCCCCTGTCCGGTGCGATGATTGGAAAGGGCTGTCAGAGCCGCGCCGTATGCGCCCATTAATTCCGGGATGTCCGGCCGGATAACCTCTTTGCCCAGTAAAAGCTCCGCCGCCCGCAACACGGCAGAATTGCGGAACGTTCCCCCCTGGACGACGATTTTGTCACCCAGAAGGTCGGTGTTATTCAATTTGAGCACCTTGAACAGGGCGTTCGTGACGATCGAATAGGCCAGTCCTGCTGAAATGTCGGAGATGCTCGCGCCCTCACGGAGCGCCTGTTTGACCCTAGAGTTCATGAACACGGTGCATCGAGTTCCCAGATCGAAGGGCGAGTTCTTCTTGCACGCGATTTCGGCGAATTCCTGGACACCATATCCCAGGGAATGGGCGAATGTTTCAATAAAGGAACCGCATCCCGATGAGCAAGCCTCATTGACCTGGATCTCCGCCACGGCGCGATCATGAACGTAGATCGCCTTCATGTCCTGCCCGCCGATATCCAGGATGAAGGAGACGTCCGGTTCAAAGCGCCGCGCGGCCCGGTAATGCGCCATCGTCTCAACCACGCCGTCATGCAAGCCGAAGGCGGCTCGTATGAGGCTTTCCCCATAGCCTGTCGCGGCCGAGCGAACGATACGGGGATGGAAACCGACTTCTGCGAATTTCCCCATCATCTTGGACAATCCGTTGGTTGCTGCCAGGATTGGATCTCCGTTATTGGCGCCGTAATGTCCGAGGATCAACCTTCCTTTCTCATCGACAAGGACGATCTTGACGGTGGTTGACCCGGAATCTATGCCCAGGAAAAGATCCCTATCCCTGACATCAACCAGATCCACCCTCGGGACTCGGGCCTGTCCATGCCTCTCTAGCCATATTCGAAACTCGGCTTTGCTTTCGAACAGGGATTGAAGCCGTTGGGAGCGCCTGTTTGCTTCCCCAGTGACCTCCATTTCAGGCATGGATAAAAGTCTGCTGATCCTGGCCCGGAATGGTTCCCCATTCCTTATCATGGCCGCGCCCATGGCCGGGATCAGTTCCGGCTGGTCCGGAACGATCAAGTCATTCGGGTGCTCGATGCCGAGCAGATTCGCGAAGGTTTTTCGGAGGTTCGGATTAAAAGTCAATGGACCGCCCCCCATGAGGAATTTCCTTTCCATATCCCGCCCGCAGGACAAGGCGGTGATTACCTGAAGGGCAACCGAATGAAATACGGAAGCGGTAACATTTTCCTTGGATACGTGACGACTCAGCAGGGCTTGGACGTCGGTTTTGGCGAATACACCGCATCGGGATGCAATGGGATAGGTTTGTGTCGATTTTCCGGCCAGAGCGTCCAGCTCCGATACATCAACATTCAGAAGAACCGCCATCTGGTCGATGAATGCGCCAGTACCTCCGGCACAACTGCCGTTCATGCGGATATCGGGGCGACCATTGTCATCGAAGAATATGACTTTTGAATCTTCACCGCCGATTTCAATAAAGGTTCTGACCTCGGGAAAGACGGTTCTGATGAAGTGAGCCGAAGCCACCACTTCCTGCACAAAGGGCACCATGAAGGCTTCGGCCGCGCCCATGCCTGCAGATCCGGTTACCGCCAAATCAAGTTCCACGTCGCCCAGATTACGGAGCGCTTCCCGGAAAATGTTCCGTGTCGTTTCCACGGTTTTGCCCTGATGACGATAGTAGCGGGAAAAAACCAAGCCGCCGTTCGCGTCGAGAATGACCGCTTTGGCCGTTGTTGAGCCGATGTCGATTCCGGCAAAATAGAAAATGTTCGCCTTTTTCGTCATATCGGTTTATCTCCTGATTCCGAACCAACGCAAACAGCACCATCTTTTGCGGTCTTGCTGTGCGTCTTCACGGTCAGATAATCTTTGCTGGAACAAAATGTATCCACCAGGCAAACGACAAGCGACTCCGCATAGCGAGGCGGTACAATCGTAAGCGGCCACATGTGCCTTTTGATGATGTCCTCTTCCATTTTTGAGAGGTGGGTGATTTGGCGCGCATTTCTAAGAGCGATATTGGGATGCCTGAATCCATGCAATCGGGGACCTTCACGCAGCCAGTCGTAGAAGAAGAGATCGTGCAACAGCGCTCCTCGGACGATCGAATCACAATCCAGGGACAACCGCTTACCCCAGAGAAAGCTGATGTATGCAACCTCCTCGACATGCCCCAGTCTTGTTTTGCCCCTATGGTGTTCATACATAGACAGCTTCACGAGATCAGGGTGTTCAAGAAGCGGCATTGCTGCATTCCTGAATTCTTTGTCCGTTAAGATCTTGTCTTCCGGCGTCATGCTGAGAAATCTTCTGATGGAGATCGTCACAAAATCCAAAAGCATTATTGATAGCGTAACTGCAGCAAAAACCCCTTTAGCAACAGGTGAAAGCTGATTGAGGAGACTTTTATATGGCGGCAGTACAAGATATTCGAAAGCAAACGCCAGTAATATCCAATAGATTGAAAATCTAAGACAGACATGACCTTTGTAGTTAAACCGCTGGTCCGAATAGTCCCACAGATTGGCATGAAAATAGTATTGGGCAATGAATCCCGAGATCAGTTCGAGTCCGGTTGTGGCCGCAAAATAGACAAGAATTTTAATGATCAAATTGGATGCTGATGCCTGTAGCAGGGAAACAGATCCAATGAGTATCAGGGAGGCAGCGCCGTAAAGAATGAGATACGGTCCCTTCAAGAGACCGGGATTGACAAACCGTTTGGCACGCAGCGAACGGTAGGCAACCTCCAGTGTCCATCCAAGAATGGAGAAGAACGGGAACGAAAAAACCAGGTTTAAAACGCCGAACCGGCTCATTCTTCGCCCCTAATCGCCTGCGCTGCGGCAATGTGCCCGTTGCCAATCGAAGAATAGAAGATGACGATTCTTTTGGAATTCTTCTGCACGATGTGAATAGCTCCTGCTCCCGCGGCTAGAGGCAACATCCGTATGCCACCGATGACGGCTCCGATGAACCCAGGCGATCCGCACCTTGTCGAACTCGACGAAACCTCGCGGTAATCACACTGAATGAGATGCGCGCATCGGAGTACAACTACAGTTCCCCGATGGCGTATTTGAGTCGAAGGCCGGCAAGGGCCGCGTCGTAGACGGCATTCGCGTGGTTGATCGCACTGTTGACGCGCAGCGTTTCAGCTTCCAACACCTCGGTATGAGGAGTGAGGCCGTTCACATAGCGGTCTCGCACCACGCGCATATTTTCCTCAGCCTGGGTGATAGCGGATTGTGTGACGCTGGTCCGTTTGCGCGTCTCCTGAACATCCAGCCAAGCTTGACGCACCTGTAATCCGATGACCAAAGCAAGTTCGTCCCGCTGCTCGGACAATGCCGTAGCCTGAAAATCGACGGCACTCCCGCGGTGACGTGCCGCACCGCCATCGAAGACATTCCACTTAATTCCGACAGCGACGGACCATTGATCCTCATGCACCAGGTAGCGATCCTGCAGGTAGTTGTAGCTGCCGGAAACACCTACCTGGGGCGCGGTTTCTCTTCGCACGGCGACGGCTTGATCGCGTAGGGCGGCGGCTTGACGGTCCATAGCCTTTAACTCACTACGCTGATCCAGCGCCCGCTTGGTCAGGACAGGCAGTGCATCGTCTACCGATTCGAGCGAAAGCTCGTCCAGCATGACGGACTGATCCAATGCTCTCCCCAAGAGGTGGTTATAGGCAGCGCGCGCCAGGTCTAAGCTGTTGCCGGCCTGCAAAACCTGTTGCCGCGCGTCGAGCAGGGCCACCTGCGCGGACAGTTGGGCGTTTTTGGTAGCCATGCCCTGTTGAAACAGGTTGTCCACGTCGTGAGCGTGTGCTTCCAGGCTGGTCACATGACTTTCAGCCACCTTGAGCCCGCTGGATGCACGCAACACGTTCACATAGGCTTCGGCAACGCGTAGCCTGAGATTCTGTTCGTCGGCGGTCTCATTCAACTTGGCTGCCTGGAATGAAGAGGAGGCCGCTGCGATGCCATGCTCGATACGTCCACCCGTGTAGATCGGCAGGGTTGCCGTCGCGTCATAGAGGACGCTGTTACGTTGCGCCAGGGGGATCTGAAACGATTGGCTGAGCAGGTCTGCCTTGAGTTCAGGTAGGTTGGTAAGCGCAATGTAGTTCGCCCCCGTTGACAGAACGGGCAAGCGAGCGGATTTTGCCGCCGCTAACTGGCTGGCAGCGGCGGCGGAATTGTCCCGCGAAGCCCTGAGACCGTGATCCGCGGCCAGAGCGGCGGCCCACGCCTGTTCCAGAGTCTCTGCGGCGGCGTTGCTGGCCATCAACGCTGCGAGCAGGCCCGCCGAGGTGAATACACCCAAGAATTTCTGTAAACGATAGTTATGCATCATCGTGTTTCATCCTTCACCGTCGTTGCCTGTTCCACCGATCCTTCCCGCTCTCTCTTGAAGTGCAAGAAAAGGAGACAGGGAACAACGACCAGAGTCAGTACTGTGGCCGCCACCGTACCGAAGATCAGTGAAATACCCAAACCGCAGAACACTGGGTCGGTAAGCATGACCATGCTTCCGAAAACGATGGCCAAGGTGGTCAGCAGGATGGGGCGCAGACGCACCGCGCCGGCTTCGAGAATAGCCTCCCTGAAATCCATACCTTGCCGCCGATAGTCCAGCACAAAGTCGATAATGAGCAGCGAACTGCGCACCAAGACTCCGGTCAAGGCGATGATGCCGACCAGGGAGGTGACCGTGAACGGCTTGCCGAGAAGCCAGTGCCCAGGAAAGATGCCAACCAACCCAAGAGGAATTGCGGACATCGCAATGATGGGCAAAGTGAAGGATTGGTAATAAGCGACCAGAATCAGAAAAATGCTGATGATCGACAGCGCTAGAGCGAATAGCAGGTCGCGATAGGAGTCCAGCATCAATCGCATCTCACCGCCCCAATGCAGGCTATATCCGTTGATGGTGTCCGGATCGGCCTTGTAGGGGCGCATGTTGCCGGTGGCAAGACGGCTGCCGTCGGGCAGCGCCATGCCATCCAGACGCCGGTTCAGGTCCAGCACCGCATAGACAGAAGCGGTGCTGGCAAGTTCTCCACCCACGTAGGTGACCCGCTCATCGTCCTGGTGCTGAATAGGACGGTCGGCTCGGGCCGGTATAACCTGGACCAGTTCGGACAACGCCACCTGCTGCCCTTGCCGGTTCGTTACCGTGATTCGTGAGAGCAGCGTTGGGTCAATCTGATAGCGGCGAGGAATCTGAAGCCGCATTGGTACGGGGTTCTTCTCCCCTGGGATATGGGCATTCCCCATGACTTCGCCGTCGATCAGGCGGCGCAGTGCGATAGCCACTTCGGCATTGGTGATTCCAGACATCGCCGCCTTTTCCCGGTCGACGATAAGGTGGTATTCAGAGACGTCTTCCACCTCGCTGGTTTTCACTTCCGCCATGTCATACGTTTGCTGAAAGGCGCTCTTGACACGTTTGGAAAGAACTCGAAGTATCTCTTCATTCGGACCGTAGATTTCCGCCAGTACGGTAGCGCGCACCGGCGGTCCCGGCGGATCCTCGACCACTTGCACAGTGCTGCCGGGATAACGAGCGGCAATGGGAGCAATGCGGAGGCGCATTTCACGGGCGATGTCGATCGAAGTCGTGCTCCGCGTCTTTTTGTCGGAGAGATTCACGCGGATCTCTGCTACGTAAGGCCCAATCTTGCTTCCCGAACCACGCAACAAGCCGTTGAAGTCCATCACGCCGGCCTCGCCAAGCGATATCTGGTAATTCCGAACCTCGGGAGTCTGACGCAGCAGCGCACCAATCTCGCGGGCAATCTGGTCCGTCGCCTCCAACGGGGCGGTTTCCGGCATGTCGATAGTAACGTTGAACGTGTTTGTATTGTCTTTGGGCAGAAAGGACGTCTCCGTGCCGAAGAAGGATTGGGGGCCGCTCAGGCCACCAAGCCGGACAAATTGCCAAAGCGGTTGCAGCAAGGACAAAGCGATCATCGCCAGCACGAACAGAAAGAGATACCGGCGCCACTTGGCGCTGCTCAAAAAAGGCGTCACAGCTGCACGGTAGTAGCGGGGCAGTCGATTCCAACCCTTGCGTTTTTTCAGATCGGGCGCTTCTACCGGCTTCAACCAGCGGTTCGCCGCCCAAGGGACCGCGCAATATGCCACCAACAGCGAGAAAGCCATCGCGAGCGGCCCTGTAATGCCCACTGGATGGAAGTACTGCCCTCCCATGCCCGTCAATATGGGCAGCAGCGAGAAGGCCACGATCATCACCGAGAGGGTCGCCAAATTGGTGGGATTACCAATCTCGTTCGTGGCTTGTACAGCTATCTGGCGCTTATCGCCCTGGCCGAGCTGACTGTAGTTGCGATGAATGTTCTCAATGACGACGATGGCGGCATCGACCACCAGGCCCAGCAGCATAATGAAAGCAAACAAGGTGATGCGATTGATAGTGATGCCGAAGAGATAAACTCCACCCAGAGTGAGCGACAGGATCAACGGTATCGTTGCTCCGACAATCACCGCTTCTCTGAAGCCCAGAAACAGAACGGTGACGGCAAAAACGGCAAGCGTTGCAATTCCCAAGTGCCCAATGAGGCGATTTACTGCATCGTTGGCCTTCTGGCCGTCGTTACGGGTCACAACGACATCGACTCCGGGAGGCACAAACTGCGCTTTCATCCTGTCGATGCGTTTGAGAAGATCATTGGCGAAAAACACCGCATTGGTGCCGCGCTTTTTGGCGACCGCAATGGTCACCGCAGGTATTTCAGGTTGCTGCGTTTTTCCAAAGTGCGCATCCGCGGGGCCGTAAGCGAAACGGGTGAGCGTGTCCCTCTCTTCAGGCGGAGCATCGACGATATGCGCCACATCGCCGAGATAGATGGGCCTGCCGGCATTGGCGCCGACGATCAAATGTTTCAGATCATCCGCAGATGTTAGAAATCCATCCAGTACTACCTTGTGATTCTGGCCTTCTTGCACCTGCGTGCCAAGAGGGGCCGAAACATTCCCCGCGGTGATGAGCGTGCGCACCTGATCCAGAGTTACGCCGAAAGCTTGCATCCGCTCAGGGTCCAACTCGATGCGTATTTCCCGGTCGCGGCCGCCCTTGACGTAGGCGACTGACACCGAGTCCTGGCTCC
>Ga0224531_1000836_pt1 | contig 14593 bp, 11 predicted proteins | sample CBST100metaG_FD_179876 | JGI IMG/M metagenome (GOLD analysis project Ga0224531, IMG submission 179876) | Peat soil microbial communities from Stordalen Mire, Sweden - C.B.S.T100 | ecosystem: Environmental > Terrestrial > Soil > Wetlands > Peat | place: Sweden: Norrbotten County, Stordalen Mire... | reverse complement strand
GCTGTGGCAGACGGAAGTCATTCGAGAAGCACTTGGAAGGAGACAAATGCTTTTGCGCGTCAGATCCGGCGGCGCGATGGCGGTGTTGCTGGCCGCCACCGTGCTATCCCTGCCCGCCCAGGCACCTGTGCACTCCGCGCCCATGATCGAGCGCTACGGCAAGCCCTACGTCATGGTCACGATCAACGGAAAAGGACCGTACCGGTTCGTCATCGACACGGGAACCGGCGCGGATGCGTTTGTGACCCCTGAATTAGCCGATGAACTGCAATTACCCGCGGCAGCGGAAACGGTGTTGAATGACCCGAGCAAGCAGGGCGGACAGCGGGTGCCCATGGTTCTGCTGCCATCTGTCGAGATTGCCGGGTTGAAATTCTACTGGGTGGAGGCCATTCGGCATGAAGTCACAGGGGAAGCGGGTTCCTGCCAGGGCCTGCTGGGGTTCGCCCTCTTCCGCGACTATTTGCTCACACTCGACTTTCCCAACCGGCAGGTTCTGTTGACCGAGGGAGCACTCTCACCTGACGGAGAGAAAACAGTCCTGCCCTTCCGCATGCAGGATGGGGTTCCGATCACTTCATTGCGCGTGAACGGGCAGAGCGTGGAGGCGCAACTCGATTCGGGCGGAGGCGGCCTCACGCTGCCGGAGGAGTTGGCGGCTCAGCAAAAATGGGAGATTGCTCCGGTCGTCTTTGCCACGGGCCAGACCATGACCACGCATTTCAAGATCAAGGCGGCAAAACTCGCCTCGGACATCACGGTAGGAAAGTACACCTTCACCCATCCGGTTGTGGAAATCCACCCGGCGTTTCCTCTGGTCAACTTCGGATCGCCACCAATGCAGAGCTTTGCCATCACTTTTGACCAAAATAGCCTTTTGCTGAAACTTGACGCCGACCGCGATCACTTTACGCTGACAGCTCCACCCAGCCCGACGCGCCTGACCCACCAACCGAATTCTGTGCCCCAGCCCCCGCGCCTCGTGCCGGTAGGGTAGCGGTACATCAAGCGCTTCTGGCGCTTTCACACCAGCTTTCAAGACTACGGCCAGCATGAAGTGAGGACATGACCCATGCCGCAAAGCGCAGAGCAGCTTGCTCGAGACATCAACCGCATCAGCGCCTATCTTGCGCTCGACGACTTCATGGGGAACGAACCGGGCCTGAAAATCCTAAGCAGTATGGACGCAATCGTGTTGCTCGGCAACCAGGTGATTGATACTCTGACTGCGGCCTGCTCCCTGCTCGAACGGGCGTCCGCGGCGATCCTCCTGCTTTCTGGCGGAGTCGGCCATGCCACTCCGCTGCTCTATGAGAATCTGCGTACTTCCCGCTACGGCGCGCTTGTCCACCAGGGCCTGATCCAGAAGTCGATGGCGGAAGCGGAGATGTATGCGATGGTCGCGCAGGCGGCCTTCGCAATCCCCGCCGACAGAATCCGGGTCGAGAACAGGTCAACGACTTCGGCGGAAAATGCCCGCTTCAGCCTGAAAATTCTCAGGGAGAGAGGGCTGCGGGGACCGGTCCTGATTCTGCAAGATCCCACCATGCAGCGCCGATCCATCCTGACCTGGACGCGCGAAGCGGATCTTGCCGGATCGGATGCGCGCACCTTGAGCCATGCCGCCTTTGTCCCCAGGATAGGGCCGGGGCCGGATGGAATGCTGCAACTAGCCGAAGATCAGGCCCAGGGAACGTGGACGCTGGAGCGGTATCTCGGCCTTGTTCTGGGTGAGATCGAGCGCCTTCATGACGACGAGAATGGCTACGGCCCCAGAGGGCGCAACTTTCTGCCGCATGTGGACATCCCAGAACAGGTCTACGCGAGCTACCTGCGTGTCGCAGAGCATTTCAAGCAAAGCAAGGCGCTGCAACCGGTCAGATAAACTGGGCCTGTATCGGATTCGCCCACGCCATGCAGAAACCCCTTGGATTCCAACTCGTATCTCTCCGGCCTATGAGGCACTGGACTCTCCGCGACTTCATCGCTGCAGGCGGGCTCTTTCTGGCTACTGCGGGCGTTGTCCTTTGGCAAAATGCTCATCTCGTCATCCTGTGGGACCTGAGCTACGTTCTGGACAGCGCGGCCCGCATCGCCCTGGGGCAGGTTCCCTATCGCGACTTCCCTTTTGTCCACGCACCGCTGACGTTTCTGATCCAGGCTGCTATCATCCGCCTCACCGGACGCGTCTTTTTCCACCATGTTCTCTATGCCGCCGTGGTTGGAGGCATGGGCACGGTGCTGTCGTGGCGCATTGCGCTGCACACGCTGCGCGGGCGGCTGACTGCCGCCTGGGCCGTTTCTCTGCTGCTGGCCACGCCGCTTACCGTGCTGGGCATCTACTGCATCCTGCCCCATCCCTCCTACGACTGCGACTGCGCCTTCTCCATCCTCTGCGCGCTTCTGCTTTTGCAGCGCCTGACGCCGGATGCCGAAGATGTCTCCGCATCGAACCCGTCAAACCTTGTGCATGCCTTCCTGGCAGGCGCGGCCATCGCGTTGCCGCTCTTCTTCAAACAGAACATCGGGCTGCCGCTGCTGCTGGTCGCATTCGCGGCGATCAGCCTGCTGCTGGCCGCCGGACTCATCCGGCGCACCCCCACCGCTCCCGGGCCCTCGGTTTTGCTGGCCGTGCTGGCTGGCGCCGTCACAACGCTCTTGGCCGTCGGACTGCTGATCCATCTGACCGCCGGCCTTGGCAACTACATCCACTGGACCATCCAATTCGCGGCCCAGCGGCGTTTGCCGGGCCTCAAAGACATGCTTGGCGTGTATGCGCAGCCGTCTCTGCGATGGATGCTGCCTTGCGTAGCCGCCGCTCTGGTGCTGTTGAAGGTTCCCCTCGGAAAAGCCCGCTGGCCGCGCCTCGCGGCGTTTGTCCTGCTGGCTGCGCCGTTTCTCTGGACCTTGTTCACGCTGTTTCTCTATGACGATGCAGACGAACGTGGCGACAGCCTGCTGGCTTTGTGGCCGCTGCTGCTGATCCTCTCTGGCGCGCTCACGCTCTTCAACCTCTGCCGCAATTTGAACCTGCGCACCCTGCTTCCCGTCGTTGTGCTGGTGGCCATCAACGGCACCCTGCTCTCGCAGCAGCTTTGGGGATCGACCTACGCTATCTGGCCGCTGCTCATCCTGCTCATCGCCGAAATGATCGCGTTCCTGGCAACCGTAAAGCCACGCAGCGCAGCACCGGGAGACTTGCAGAAAGACAGTATTCTCGCTCCAGCTCTGGCCGCGGTCGTTGCGGCCACACTGCTGGTCTGCGGCGGCCCTTATACGGTCAGCGAGGAGCGTCTGTCGTATGTGCAACTACCAGAGGAGCCAGTGCTGCACGCGGCGCTGCCGCAACTCAAGGGAATGGCCACACCCGGCAATTTTGTGCCGGGATTTGAAGAGTTGTTGCGCTTCGCAGCCTCTAACATCCCCGCCTCTGACGGCCTGATCCTGCTTCCAGGCGAAGACCCCTTCTACTTCGCCACCGGCCGCGTTCCGCAATTTCCGGTGCTGCTCTTCGACCCCGCCACCGACCCGTACTCGCCCGCTCAACTGCTGGAGCAGGCACGCGCGCACAACATTCACTGGCTGATCGTGAAGCGGGAACTGCAGATCAAAGAGGACCCCACGCCACAACGCGAAGTCACGATGCAGGCGCTGCTGCGGGACTTCAAGCCTTACCGGCAATTGCAAAGCTACGACGTTTACCTGCGGCCCTAGAGCGACTCAGTTCGCAGTCGCACTCGCAGCGAAAGCTTTTGCGGCGCGCAGCGTGGCGACCGGGTCGCCGCTGGGATAGAACTCCATGGCCACGGTGCGGTAGTAGTGAAGCTGGGCCAGCTTGCGGTAGATATTGGCGTAGTTGATCTCGCCGGTGCCGGGTTCGTGCCGACCGGGCACGTCCGCCACATGGATCAGGCCGATCAGATCGATATCCTTTTCCAGCTTTTCAATCAGGTTACCCTCGGCGATCTGCTCGTGAAAGAAGTCGTAGAGGAACTGGACCTGGGAACTGTTCACCTCGCGCACAATGTCGAGGGCCTCGGCGGCTGAGGAGAGAAAGCACTTGGGATTCTCCTCGGGGTCGATGCACTCCAGCAGCAGGCGCACGGGCCGTCCGTCGATCTGGCAACTGTCAACCTGGGCCGCGGCGCGCTTGAGCGTTTCAACGCAGCACTGATGCTGGGCCTGTCGCGAGAGCCCCGGAACAACGTTGCCGGAGAGCACGATCATGGCCGGAATTTGGAGCGTTTCCATGGGCACAAGCGTCTGACGCAGTTCGTCCAAAAATGCGTCTTGAGCGGCAGGGTCTCCGATGCCATGCGTCATTCCGGCCGTCGCATCGAAGTGGATTCCGAGGCGCTTGCGGGCAGCATTGGCGCGCGCAAAATCAGCCGCCGACCAATCGCGGTACTCGCCCACCAGTTCGACCTGACTGTAGCCCGCCTCGGCCACCTTGGCTAGCCGTTCCTCAAAGGGCAGATCGGTGAAAACAGTCCACAGCATCACCGACAGCGGAAACGGCACGGGGCCCGTTGACTGGGATGCGGCTTTACCGGCAGCCGCTGGAAGCTGGGGCACGGCGGCAGCCAGCGCAGCTGCCGCAAGGGTCTGTGCAAAGGTGCGGCGATTCAAACGAGTCTCCTAAGCTTTGGTCTTGGCCTTGCGGGAGCGGCACAAATCGTGCCAGTCCTTCTCGGTCTGGTTGGCATAAAGGGAACCGAACTTGGCGCATGCCTCGGCGAATCCGTCACCAGAACCTAGATAGCCGGCGATAACCAGCGGGTCGGCGGAGCGGGCGTGGCCGCGGGCCAGCAGTTCGCCACAAACCTCGGCATAAGCTTGCAAGCCACCGCGCGCCAGGTCCTCAAGTTCGATAGTCCCCTTGTGGTCGTTGAGTTGGCGCACCAGGTATTCGCGGCCGCCGATATGCGTCCAGCCTAAGAAGGGATCGGACTGCAACTGCATGGCGCGTTGGCCTTCGGCTACACGTTGGCCGTTGTGGTGGGGAACATGCACATATGGGAGATAGGGCGCGTAGGCTGAGGCCGTCTCTTCCTTGATTTGCAGGAAGAGCGGATCGGCGGGTCCGTTGCCTTCGAAGTACACACAATAGTCGCGCAATCCGACTGAGCCGGTACCCACTACCTTGAAGGCCACAGAAACCGGGCGATAGAGGGACAGAAGGTGCTGCCGCTGAGGTTCCAGCATCTCGCGGTACGGACCGAGCGAGGCCAGCACGGCCCGCTCCTGTGCTCCGGTAACGCGGGTCAGTATAGGTTTGGCTTCCTTGAAGCGGCGGGGTGCGCCGGTCTTTTTTGCCGTCGGAGCCGGGACGGCCTCGGTGAGCTGCTCCAGCGTGTGCTGCGGCGTAGCTCGCTCGGCCTTCACCAGCGCCTCATGCACCGGCTCCACCAGGCCCATCCTGTGCACCTGAAAGCGAACCACTTCCAGGCTGGGCATTGCGGCAAATGCGCGCATTTGGCCGGCGTAGCGCTCAATACACCGTTCCACGGTTTCGCGCGCTGCAGATTCCTTATGGCCTGACGCACGCCCGGCCAGCACCAGCGAGGCGGCCATGCGCTTCAGGTCCCACTCGAAAGGCCCGCAGATGGTCTCGTCGAAATCGTTGATGTCGTAAACCAGGCGTCCGTCGGGCGCGGCATACGCACCCAGATTGCGCACATGCGCGTCGCCGCAGAGCTGAGCGGCGATGCCGGTATTGGGCAGCACGGCCAAGTCGGCCGCCATTACTGGCACAGCACCGCGGAAGTAGCCGAAAGGCGACGCGGCCATCAGCTCGTATTTGAGTTTGACCAGCGCCGGCACGCGGCCGCGCATGGAGCGGTCAAGCAGCGTGAGAGAGGAGAGTCTCCGCGCCTTGGGGTTGAAGTCACTGTGCTGCTGGCGGCCCACCTGTTTGCGCCGTGCCTGGCCTAGAGAAGTGCGTTCTTCAGGAGTTGCCCATTGCATAAGCCCGGACGATACGCGCCCTGCCCACCGCAACGCAACCGGAACCTGACAAACCCTGTGAGTTACACTTTTCGCAGGAAGCTCAGCATCTTCAAGCCACAGTGTCAGAAAGCAAGGCAGGAAGCCAGGCCGGGCTCCGTTCGCGGAGGAATGCCTTTTGAATCGTGCAGTTGCTCTTTTGTCTTCAGCGTTGATTGCTGTTCCCTTCACTGCACCTTCGGCTGTTGGCCAGGCTACGCAGAAGCCACTGACGGTGGATGCGATCTTTGCTCATGGACCGCTGATAGGCACCCTGCCGGAAGGGCTGACCTGGTCGCCGGACGCCAAGCATCTGACTTACCTGGACGGCGGCGAACTGATCGACCTGGACCCCGGCACGGGTAAGTCGCATGTGCTGGTGAGTCATGCCAAGCTGGCGGCGATCACCGGGGCGGGCGGCTCAGAGACAGACCGCGATCATCGCGACCGCTACAAGATGGCCAGTTATCTGTGGGCGCCGGACTCCACACATTTGCTGTTCGACTCCAGCGGCAGACTGTGGCTGTACGACCTGCACAACGGCATCGGTGTAGAGATCGGCTTTACCGGAACCGCGGCCGGGGACGACCCCAAATTTTCGCCTAACAGCGACTACATCTCCTTTGTGCGCGACCACGGCCTCTGTGTGCTGAGGCTCAAGGCCGCCGGCACGCCCACCACGATAGTGGCCCCAGCGCCCAACACAACCACGTCCAACGGGGAAGTGGATTGGCTCTATCTGGAAGAGCTGAACGTGCGTAGCAACTACTTCTGGTCGCCGGACTCGAAGAAACTGGCGTATCTGCAGATGAACCAAACCGAGGTTCCGCTGTATCCCTTGACCGACTGGATCCCCACGCACGCCAGCGTAGAGATGCAGCGCTACCCGCAGGCCGGCGATCCCAACCCGAACGTGCGCGTGGGCGTGGTCAGCACCCAGGGCAGCAAGACGGTGTGGATCAATCTCCCCATCAAGCCGGGCCAGGACTACATTCCGCGTTTTGGCTGGGTGGACTACAAGACACTGTGGATTGAGACGATCGCCCGCGATCAAAAGCACCGGAACATCTACTTTGCCGATGCCGTCACGGGACAGGCGCACCCCGTGCTGCAATTTACCGACGAGAACTTCTTCGACGACAAGTACGACGTTTCGGTGAGCAACGGCAGCCTGGTTCTGACCAACTGGGCAGACGGCCACAACCACCTCTATCTCTACAGCTTTGACCCGGGCAATCCACAGACATCCGCGGTAAACCTAGAACGGCAACTGACCAAGGGCGAGTTCGATGTGGGCGAGGTTTTGCGCGTCGATTCTGCCAACAAGCAGATCGTCTTTGCATCGAATGAGGGCAACCCGCTGGAGCAGCAGATTTGGCAGGCCAGCTTCGACGGCCAACGCAAGCAGTTGACCACCGGCGCCGGAAACCATGTCGGCAACTTCTCTCCTTCTGGCAGTGCGTTTGTCGATAAGCACTCCACGCGGATAGACCCGCCCACTCTGCGCCTTTGCCGGACAGGCGGCAAGTGCAGCGTCTTTTGGCAGACAAGAGCGCTTGAACCGTATCACCTGCGCGCTCCCGAGCAACTGACGGTGAAAGGCCACGACGGAACCACCTTGTTTGCAACCCTACTGCTGCCAGAGGGAACCAGAAGTGCGGCCACCGTGCCCCTGGTTGTGAATCCCTATGGAGGCCCCGGCGCACAGGTGGTTGCCAACCGCTGGAACGACAGCCTGCTGTTCGACGAGTTGCTGGCCCAGCATGGTTTTGCCGTGCTCCACGCCGACAATCGCGGCTCGCCCAACCGCGGACGCGACTTTGCCCAGGCGGCATATCACAACTTCGGCCCGGTGCAGCTTGAGGACCAGTTAACCGTGGTGGACGCGGCGCTGGCCCAGTATCCACAACTGGACAGCAAGCGGCAGGGCGTATGGGGCTGGAGCTGGGGCGGCAGCTTTACGCTGTTTGCGATGACCCACTCCGAGCGGTTCCGCGCCGGGGTTGCGGTGGCTCCGGTGACCGACTGGCGCGACTACGACTCCACCTATACCGAGCGCTACATGAGCCTGCCGGCGGAGTTTTCCGCGGGGTACAAGAACTTTTCCGCAGTCAACACGGCGGCGCGGCTGAAGGGGCGGCTGTTACTGGTACACGGCACCGGCGACGACAACGTACACATGGAGAACACGATCCAGTTTGTGCAGAAGCTGATCGAGGCCGGAATCCCGTATGACTTGCAGCTTTATCCGCGCAAGACCCACTCCATCTCCGGGCCGGATGTGCGAACGCATCTGTATAGCCGCATCCTGGCGCAGTTTGAGGAGTATCTGAAGCCGGGCGAATGAGGCAGTGCAAAAGGTGCATGGGGACATGCACCTTTTGCACTGAAAAACAGCCCTTTTGCGGGCCAAATCAGTGCATGGGAAGATGCACAAAATTTTGGCACTTTTGGACAATTGGGGTGTTTTTAGGCCTCAGTAAAGCGATTTATCGATGCAAAAAACGCGTTCTTAGCGCGTTTTGGAGGGGCTAAAAGGGGCGAAGGGGTGGATATATGTTACCTTCGGCGCAAGGGCAAAGACGCGGCGCTGGAACTGACTTTGTTTGAAGATATGCCCGAGTTATTTCCGTATGGTCGCAGTTTAGTCAAGTAATAGATTGACTCGGGTTTATCTTCGCGGCAACGACGAAATAGCTTTAGTTGGGTTCTATGCGGTAATCCTAGTGTGGTGTCCCAGATGTTCTTTGAAAAACAATAGCAGATCCCCTTCGGCTTCGCTCAGGGCAGGCTTTCGACTCCCTTCGCTTCGCTACGGTCGTTCAGGATGACAGTTCCTTTTTAATATGAACTTTAGAAACAGGACGCTAGGAGCTGGCGACCATGGCGAGGGGGCGGTTGCGGTCGGTGCGCAGGGTGGGAACGGCGGCAAGCAGGCTCTTGGTATACGGGTGCTGGGGGGCGGTGAGGAGCTGACGGCTGGGGCCGGTTTCCACGATCTCTCCGGCGCGCATCACGGCGACGCGGCTGGCCACTTCGCCGACGACTGCCAGGTCGTGCGAGATGAAGAGCATGGCCAAGCCATGCTGCTTTTGCAGGTCCTTGAGCAGTTCCAGCACTTGCGCTTGCACGGTGACGTCGAGAGCGGTGGTGGGCTCGTCGGCGATCAGCAGGCGGGGCTTGTTGATGAGGGCCATGGCAATGAGGATGCGCTGGCGCTGGCCGCCAGAGAACTGGTGGGGATAGTCGCTGTAGCGGCTGGCGGCGTCGGGGATGGAGACTGCCTCCAGTGCTGCGATGGCGCGGCGCTTGGACTCGCGGCCCGTCCACGAGGGGGCATGCGCCTCCGCGCTTTCAGCCACCTGGCGGCCAATGGACATGACGGGATTGAGAGCGGTCATGGGCTCCTGGAAGATCATGGCGATCTGCTGGCCGCGCAAACGGCGCAGAGAGTCTTCCGATTGCAGAAGCAGGTTGATGACGGCGGCGGGGGCGTTCTTTCCTGAGGTTTCGCTCTGCCATAGAATCTGCCCAGTGACCTGCGCGGCGGGTCCTAGCAGGCCCATGATGGCCAGGGCCGTGGCGCTTTTGCCGGAGCCGGACTCACCAACCAGGCCGAGGACTTCGCCTTCTTGCAGTTGCAGGCTGATGCCGCGCACCGCCTCCGCCGTTCCAAAACTAACCCGTAAATCGCGAATGTCGAGCAGCGCGGCCATGAAGCAATCGTAGACTATCGCGCACTTAACCGGACAGGGACGCGCTGGATACTTTTTGGCGCAACCTTTGAAGTCTTGAGGGGTTCAAGGGGGAAGAGAAGAATCTGGCTCATCCACGTTGATCGAGTTTGGATCGGCAAACGGAAGGCAAGCGCCAAATACGGAAACCAAGGCTCAGCGAAGCGGCTGTCTCGAAAAAAAGTCAAAGAACTCGCGACAACCAACCGAAATGTATAATTCGCTGGTCTTTAAACGTAAGAAAAACGAGGACACTCGCAATGAAACTGAAATACCTTGCACTCTCTGCTCTGACAATTCTTTTGGGAACAACGGGACTGATCACGGCCAAGGCTTACGGTGCGCCTGTACAGGGTTATGGGCAGGACCGGGGCGGCTGGGACCAGGCTCCGCGGGAATTCCGGGATATACAACGGCAGGGCTTTCACGACGGGATTGAGGGCGCCCGCAGGGACGTCGACAACCACCGGCGTCCAGACGTGAATAATCGCGACGAGTATCGTCATCCTTCGGTGCCGTACAGCGCGCGGGAAGACTATCGCGCGGGATTCCGGCGCGGGTATGAGACGGCCATGTCGCACATGATGAATGGCGGGCCGCAGCAGGCGCCTCCGCCGCCGCCGCAACCCCAGCCTTTTGTACAGAACCCTCAGGGGTATGGCCAAGATCGTGGCGGGTGGGATGCGCCTCCGTCGGAGTTCCACGAGATACAGCAGCGGGGCTTTCACGACGGCATTGAAGGCTTCCACCGCGACATGGACAATCATCGCCGCCCGGACCCGAACAATCGCGACGAGTATCGCAATCCGAGTGTCCCGTACCGTGATCGGGCAGACTACCGCGCAGCTTTCCGCCGCGGCTATCAAACAGCGATGTCGCACTTCAACTACCGCTAAGTTTCTGACTGCATGATTCTGTCCTTTGAATTCATGCTTTCCCAGGTCTCAGAATCGAGACCTGGGGCACCCAGGCAGAGATTCACAAAAAGCAAAATACCCGGCTCTCACAGGCCGGGTATTTTGTTGCTCGCTAGAGGGCGATCCAGCCGCAGCGGATGAGGGCGAGAGAGCCGGCGGCGACGACAATCCACAGCAGAACGCCTTGCACCAGGGGACGGACGCCGACTTCGCGCAGGGTCTTTACTGACAATCCGGTGCCGATGAGGAACAGCGTCACTGTAAGGCCAATGACGCCGAGGCGCTTGAGCTCAGGGTAAACGGGCTGGCCGAACGGGATGTAGGTGTTGGCGACCGCGGCGAGGCAGAAGAAGAGGATGAACCAGGGCCAGTGAATGCGCGCCTTGCTCTTGCGGGCCAGAGCGGTGCCGATGGAGAGGGGCACGATCCACAATGCGCGCGCCAGCTTGACGGTGGTGCCGACGGCGAGCGCGAGGACGCCGTACTTGGCGGATGCGCCGACGACGGAGCTGGTGTCGTGGATGGCCAAAGCGGCCCACAGACCGAACTGGGTCTGAGTGAGGTGGAGGGCGGTTCCGATGGCCGGGAAAGCGAGTAGGGCCACGGAATTGAGCACGAAGACGGTGCCCAGCGAGACGGCGATGGCCTCTTCGCCGGCATTGAGGATGGGTGCGATGGCAGCAATGGCGCTGCCGCCGCAGATGGCCGTGCCGGTAGAGATGAGAAAGGAGACAGTCTTCTCTACATGGAGCAGACGGCCCAGGCCCCAGCCGAGCAGCAGGGCGAAGCTGATGCTGCATGCGGTGTAAAGGAAGCCGGAGCGGCCGACGCGCACAATCTGGTTGAGGTCCATGCCGAAGCCGAGGCCAACGACGGAAGCCTGGAGCAGCAGCTTGGACAGGCGCTTGGCGTCGACGTGATAGGGGTGAACAAAGGTCAGGCCGTAGGCAAGGCCCGCGAGTAATGCGAGAGGCGGCGAGAGGAGACCGCTGGCCGCGAGGATCAATCCGACAAAAAACAGGTTCTTGGACACACACTTAGTGTTGCTGACCAAAAGAGGGCGTGTCCAAGCAGAAGAACTCATGCCTGATTTGCATATCTTATCGGCGCATTGATTCAGAATAGCTTGGGTTTGGTGGAGGGCTTGGGATGACCGGCCCCAGCGCGGGAGAAGAGGAAGCGGCGAAACTCCTGCGCTGGGCCTTGCAGCTCCTGGCTGGTCAGGTGGGTGATGAGGAATTTTCGCGGAATGCGCAGGCCTTCGATTTCGACGATCTTGAAGGAACTACCGAGGCGAAGGTCTTTGGCGAGCGCCCAGCGGGAGACGAAGCCCGCCCCCAGCCCGGCTTCTACGGCAGACTTGATGGCTTCGGTGGAATCCAGCTCCATCACGATTTGGAGCGAGCTGAGCTTGACGCCGTGCCGCTCCAGCGCCATCTCAATTTCACGCCGAGTGCCGGAACCACGTTCGCGCATGAGCAGCGGAATGGAGGCGATTTCAGCGCGCAAAACCGAGGCGCGTTCAGCCCACTCATGTGCGCCGGGAACGATCAGTAGCAACTCATCATCGAGGAACGGCTCGGCTTTGACGTCGCGGCTGCGCGCCGGTCCTTCGATCAACCCGAGCGCGATGGTCTGATGCTCCACGGCCTCGACAATGTGTTCGGTATTGCCGCTGGTCAGGGTGAGGTGCAGGCGCGGATGGAGGCGGTGAAACTCGCCTAGAAGGCGCGGCAATACGTATTGCGCAATGGTGGTGGAAGCGCCTAGTGCCAACTGCCCGGCCTGTTCGCCGCTAAGTGCGCCCACCTCGTGTTCGGCCTGGTCCAGAAGCGCCTGCCCCTGCTGCGCGTAGGCGAGCAGAACCCGGCCTGCTTCCGTGACGGAGATTTGGGCTCCGGTGCGATCAAAGAGCTGAACGCCGAGATCCTCTTCCAACGCCTTGATCTGCAGACTCACGGCTGGTTGCGTGAGATACAGTTCCTCCGCCGCCTTGCGGAAGCTGAGCTGCTCGGCAACCGTCCGGAAGACCACGAGGCGGAAGTTCTCAAGGTTGGCCATACAAGGAATTAGAACACTGTGAAGCTGGGCGAAACGGAGCACTGACAGGGCGCTGCGCATTGCGGTATTGAGCGGGTGGGGGAGGCACGTATGATCGAACACCGGGAATATTTTCTCTGTTGAATTGATGGGAGCGTCCGATGAAGCGACTGAATCGCCGCAGTTTTTTACGTTGTACGGGAGTGGCCGCAGCCTCAGTGGCGCTGCGAACCAATCGAGCCGCGTGGGCCGAGGGCGCGCCGCTGGCCAGGACGACGGCGGGAAAAATCAGCGGCGTAATTGAGGGCGGGGTCAACGTATTCAAGGGGATTCCGTATGGAGCAGATACGGCAACGACGCGCTTCAAGGCTCCGGTTGCGCCTGCTCCGTGGAAGGACGTGAAAGAGTGCACGCGGTTTGCGCCGAGGGCTCCGCAGTTGGTGCAGGCTTCGACTGCCGGAGCGGCCTACGCTGCTCCCGGAGAGGGCCGGCAGAGCGAGGATTGCCTGCACTTGAATGTGTGGACCGGCGGGCTGCGGGACGGCAAGAAGCGCCCCGTGCTGGTGTACTTTCATGGCGGCGCATATAACAACGGCACTGTGAACAGCGATCTCTACGACGGCAAGCGGCTGGTGCACCGCGGAGACGTGGTGGTGGTGACGGTGAACCACCGGCTGAATGCGTTTGGGTATCTGTATTTGGGCGACCTTGCGCCGGAGTATGCGGAATCGGGCAATGCGGGGCAACTGGATTTGATTCTGGCGCTGAAGTGGGTGCGGGATAACATTGCCGAGTTTGGTGGCGATGCAGGGCGCGCGCTGATCTTTGGGCAGTCGGGCGGAGGTGCAAAGTGCGCGGCGCTGATGGCGACTCCGGCGGCCAAGGGGCTGTTTCATCGCGTGATGAGCATGAGCGGTCAGCAGATCAAGGGCGCGTCGATTGAGATTGCGGCGGGGCGCGCCAGGACGGTGCTCGAAAAGATGGGCGTGACGCCGGGGAAGAATCTGGCGCAGCAGTTGAATGCGCTGACAATGGAGCAGATACAGGCCGGAGCCGCAGCGGTAAGTCAGGATTGGCTGCCGGTGGTGGACCAAGTTACGCTGCCACGTAACCCGTTCGATCCGGATGCGCCGGCGCTGTCGGCGATAGTGCCGATGATCCTGGGTAATACGCACGACGAGACCAATGTGGCGGGGCGCGAAGCTATTACGTGGGAGAATGCCGCGGCTGTGCTGAAGAACGCGGTGAGCCAGTACTTGGGGCCTTATACGCCGGAGCAGGTGGTGGCGAAGTATCGCGCGATCTATCCGAGCTACTCGGCGGATCAGGTGGCGACTGCGGCGGCTACGGCGTTTCGCGCGTGGCCGGGGCAGCGGTGGGAGGCGGAGCGGCGAGCCGCGAATCCAGCGAGCCAGCCGCACACGTGGGTCTACCAGATGAACTTTCCTGGGGCCAATGGCAAGGCGATGCACACGATCGACATTCCGTTCATGTTCGATAACATTGGGCTGGATGAAGACCAAGTCGGACGGGAGCCGGAGCATCTGGCGCAAGCTCGCGCGCTTGCCGCAACGATGTCGGAGATGTTGATTACGTATGCGCGGACCGGGAATCCAAATCATGCAGGGTTGCCTGAGTGGCCGGCCTACGACTTGAAGAATCGCAGCACCATGATCTGGGAGAAAGCGCCGCACGTCGAGAAGGATCCGCGCGGAGCGGAGCGGGTGTTTGCGGACGGTGCGCACTATCATCAGGCGGGAACGCCGCTGCCGTAGGTGTGTGTGAACAGGCCCTAGCCTGAATAATGCACGAAGCAATATGCAGCGAAAGCCTGATGTGCTAAAAACATGTTGACTAAACAGTGTTTACGGCACAAAAGGACTTTCGCTTGACTGATTTTACCCCGACACAGTGTGT
>Ga0224531_1000835_pt1 | contig 14596 bp, 10 predicted proteins | sample CBST100metaG_FD_179876 | JGI IMG/M metagenome (GOLD analysis project Ga0224531, IMG submission 179876) | Peat soil microbial communities from Stordalen Mire, Sweden - C.B.S.T100 | ecosystem: Environmental > Terrestrial > Soil > Wetlands > Peat | place: Sweden: Norrbotten County, Stordalen Mire... | reverse complement strand
GTGCTGTTCGCGATTGCGCTGCTGGTTCTGCTGGTAATGGCGGCGGTGGCGCTCAGGACGGTGCGCTTCCTGCTGAATCGCGTGCGGCTGCGGCTGCCTTCGTTTCTGCGGCATGGGCTGGCGAATCTTTATCGGCCGGGCAACCAGTCGGCCGCGGTGCTGGCGGCGCTGGGCACGGGCGTGATGCTGATTCTGACGGTCTATCTGATGCAGGCGTCGCTATTGCGGGATCTGCGCGCGACCGCCTCGCCCAAGCTGCCCAATATTTTTCTGGTAGACGTGACGACCGACGAAGTTTCCGGGGTGAAGGAATTCTTTCAACATGCGGCGGGAGTCAGTCAGCCGCTGGACCTGATGCCGGTGGTGCAGGGACGCTTTGTCTCGCTCAACGGCAAGCCGCTGGAGCAACTGAAGGACCAGCATTTTCCGCGGCGGATGCTGGAAAATGCCGAACTGAGCTGGGCAGATACGCCTCCCGGCGGAGACAAGGTGACACAGGGCAAATGGTGGAGTAACGCGAACGCCGCGGAACTGGCCGTCAGCGAAGGCGTGGCGCAGCGGGTGCATCTTGGCGTGGGTTCGACAGTGGAACTGGAAGTTGGGGGTACGGTGCGGACGCTGAAGGTGACGGTGATCTATCGCGCCGACGGACAGCATCTGGGCGCGCGGGTGCCGTTTGTGCTGCCTTCCGGGCAACTGAAGGATCAGATAGCCACCTGGTACGGCGGCGCGCATGTAGACCCCAAACAAGTAGCGGCGATGGAGCGGTCGCTGTTTGTGGCTTATCCGACGATTACGGTGATCAATCTGGCCGATGTGCTCGAGCGGATTGAGAGCGTAGTGAATCAGATTACGTTTGTAGTACGCTTCCTGGCCGGCTTCTCGATCTTTGCAGGGTTGATGATTCTCGCTTCGAGCATTGCCAGTACGCGTTTTCGGAGGATGCGGGAGGCTGTGGTGCTGAAAACACTTGGGGCCACACGCATGCACATTGTGCGCATCTTTAGCGTGGAGTTTAGCGTCCTGGGATTGCTGGCCGGTTCCGTGGGCGTGGTGTTTGCCAACGTGCTGACGCGGGTGCTGTTGCGCAAGCTCGAAGTGGGCTTCCACATCGAATGGACCGCGACGCTGGTTGCGCTGGTGGGGACGGCGGTGCTGGCAACCGCTACTGGCTGGACTGCCAGCTACCGGATTCTGGGTCTGCGGCCGCTGGAAGTTCTACGCGAGGAGTAAACGTGACGCCAAGAGTCATGCTATCCCACCCTAGCCGCAAGAACAAATACGCGGCGAGGGTGGGGCACCCGGAACTTCACTCGATCTGCAAGAATGCTCTACGCTTCGGCTTCGGCGCCCAGAGTCTCTGGCGTTACGGCACGGTGGCGCACGTAATTGTAGGGAGGCACGGTGTAACCGCGCAGCAGGGCTATGCCTAGTTGGATAAGGCGAGGGCCGTAGCTCTCTGTCTCATGGGAGATGGAACCGATGAGGGCGCTTTTACCGAGGCGCATCTCTTCGATCGCTTCGGGGATGCAGTCTTGTCCGACAATGGCGAGGTCCGATTCGCGGCCTGCCTGGCGGGCTGCGTCCAAAGCGCCCAAGGCGCTGGAATCGGTGGCAGAAGCAACCAGGATGCGTTCGCCCTTGACGTCGTGGCGGCTGAGGAAGTCAGCGAGCGCAAGAGCGCTGGGTTGGCGCATGCCCCGGCCTTCGATCTGCACGAAGCGGTCGGCGGGGATATCCTTAATCCGCTCGCGAATGCTGTCGAATGCGCCGGCGATGCGGCTTTGGACAAAGCTGCCGGCCTCGGAGAATCCCACGCCCAGAACCCAGTCGACTTCGCCTTTCCACTTGCGGAGGGCATACTGGGCAAGCAGGGTGCCAGCCTCGAATCCCACCTCAAAGTTATCCACGCCAAAGTAGGTGGCGTTGGGGTGAGGTACGTCGATGGCCACAAGCGGAATTTCAGCCTTTTTGAAGATGTGGGCTACACGGGGCGCTGCCTGCTCCTCAACCTGGAATTCGAGGACGAGGTCTACCCGTTTTTCAACAAACTCTTGGGCGTTCTTGATGGCAATGTTGGGGTCGTACTGATTGTCTAGAGTCAGCAATTCGACCCCGGAAGCCGCCGCCGCCGCAGTGATGCTGTTGGCTACTTCAATCGAGAAAGGCATCTCCGCGCTTTGAGCCGCGAAGCCGAAGCGCAGTCGGCGGGGGCGGGAGACCAGCCTGTAGAGGCCGTTCTGTGCCTGGGCGACGTATCCGCGATGAACAAGTGTCTTGAGGATGCGGTAGACGCTGGTCTTGGAGATTTTGGTTTTCTGGTAGACATCTTCCAGGGAAACAGGAGCGTGATCCTGCTCCAGCAGTTCGATCACGTCCAGCGCTTTGGACAGAATGGGAATGAGGTACAGCCGTTTGATCTTAGCTTTGGGCAAGCGCTTGTCTCCATGAAGACTCTTTTGTTGCTAGAAGGTTAAACCAGAATAACTCTTTTGAGATGTTCTTGTTCATGGCAGAGGCGTGTTTGACTGTGCTGCTCTGCCAAAAAGCTGTTTCAGTCTAAATATCATCGCGGACCAGGACCACATGGAGGAAACGCGGTCCATGCACGCCTTTGATACGGGTCATTTCGATGTCTGCCGTAGCGCTGGGTCCAGAAATATGGGTGGCCAACGTGGGCGGATGCTGACAGCGGTCGAAATACTCGGGCAGTGTCTCGACGACCTGACTGGCGCGCAGGATGCAGAGGTGCCAGTCGGGCAGCAGGGTGATGACGCGGCGGCCCTCGGTTGCGGAGTGATGGAGAACAATGGTTCCCGAGTCGGCGATTCCGCAAAAAGCTGCGGTGACGACGCCCTCGAACGGCTCGATCTTGGCGGAGGAAAGACCGCGGTCGATCTCCCAGTTGAAGCCTAGGGCGAGCCAGTCTGCGGGCAAGCCGGAAGGGGCAACGAAGGTATGTTTGCCACTGGCGGCAAGCTGAGAGGCAATGGTACTGACGAGTTCTTGCGGGGTGGTCTCAACCACTTCGGCGTCGTACTCGCGGAGGCGCTTGATCATCAACTCCAGCCGCGCTTCGACACTCAGGCTGCCGTGACGGACGTAGTTACGGATGATTGCATCATAAGAGTCACGAAGTTCAGTAGGCGTCTTGGCGACCGATTGGGTGGCGGTGCGGATGCGGTCGAGGATTTGTTGGCGGGAATTGGCAGGAGCGATCACTTTTCCTCCTTGCGGCGGGCGGCCCACCACTCGTGAAAGTTTTGTTCTGGAAGTCCGCGCAGATCGCGGGTCTGGGTCCATTTACCGCCCACGCTGGGCAGGGAATGAATCCATCCGTCCTTGTGGGTGAAGAGGCCCAGGCCGATGCGGCCGAAACGTTGCGCGAGATGGAAGGCCCAGGCTCTGGCAAAAATGAGGTTGGCGATGCGCAGGCCCAGGTACATGGGGTCGAAAAAACGGCTCAATGTCTTGCGCTCGATATCGGTAACCTGGGCGCGCAGTTCGATCAGCACTTCAGGAATGTTGATTTTGACCGGGCAGACCTCATAGCAAGCGCCGCAGAGCGAAGAGGCATAGGGCAGGGACTGGGCGTGCTGCATCTGCATCAACTGCGGAGTGAGAATGGCGCCGATGGGGCCGGGATAGACGGAGCCGTAGGCGTGGCCACCGGTCTGGCGGTAGACCGGGCAGGCGTTCATGCAGGCAGCGCAGCGGATGCATTTGAGTGTCTGGCGCTGCTTGGGCTTGGACAGGATCGACGAGCGGCCATTGTCGAGCAGAACCACATGGAAGCGCTGGGGGCCGTCGCCGGGCGTGACGCCGGTCCAGAGCGAGGTGTAGGGATTCATGCGTTCACCGGTGGCGGAACGGGCCAGAAGCTGAAGCATCACTTCGAGATCCTGAAAACGGGGCAGGACCTTTTCAATTCCGGCCAGGGTGATCATGGTGCGAGGAAGGGTCAGGCACATACGGCCGTTGCCCTCCGATTCGACCACCGAGACCGAACCGGTTTCAGCGCAAAGGAAGTTGGCGCCACTGATGGCGGTCGGAATGGTGAGAAACTTCTGACGGAGGTAGTGGCGAGCGGCGTTGGTCAGGGCCTGCGGGTCGTCGGACAGATCTTTGAGACCCATGCGGCGGGCAAAGATTTCGCGCACCTGGCTGCGGTTGACGTGCAGGGCGGGAACGACGATGTGGGAGGGCTCTCCCTCGCCCAGTTGCAGGATGATCTCCGCCAAGTCGGTCTCGTAGGCATGGATGCCCGCGGCTTCGAGGAAGGGATTCAACTGAATCTCAGCCGAGGTCATGGTCTTGATCTTGATGACTTCGCTGGCATTTTCCTGGCGGAGCAGAGCGAGGATAATTTGACGGGCCTCAGCGGCATCGGCGGCCCAGTGAACCGTGCCACCGGCGGCGGAGCAGTTGGCTTCGAATTGCTCGAGATAGGTGCCAAGGTTCTCAAGAGCGAGGGTGCGGATGGCAGCGGCAGACGAGCGCAGTTCCTGCCAGTCGGTCTTTTCCGCAACCAGATTGGCGCGCTTGGCCTGGATTACGTTGATGGCGTGGGCTACATTCTTGCGCAATTGCGGATTGCGCAGCATGGGAAGAGCAGCCTGCGGGAAGGGCGGCGCGGTTCGTGGGTCTAAGTTAACCAGATCGGGAGCAATGCGGCTCATAGGGTTGCCTCCGCCGGGCAGTCTTCGGTACTGGCCAGAATCTGAGCCAAATGGATGGTCTTCATGCCCACATATTCGCGGTGCATGGCCCCGCCCAGGTGCATGAGGCAACTGTTGTCGAGGGCCGTGCAGTACTCTGCACCGGTGGCGATGACGTCCTGGAGCTTGACGGCGAGCATGGCCGAGGAGACCTCAGCATTTTTGACGGAGAAAGTGCCGCCGAAGCCGCAGCAGCGGTCCAAATTATTGAGCGGAACCAGGTCAAGACCGCGCACCTTGGCCATCAACTGCCAAGGGCGGTTGCCCAGGTGCAGTGCACGCACCCCGTGGCAACTGGCGTGGTAAGTGACGCGATGGGGAAAGTAGGCGCCCACGTCTTCAACGCCGAGGCGGTCGATGAGGAACTCGCTCAGTTCGTAAACCCTGGGCACGAGGGCTTCAAACTGCTGGCGGAGTTCCTCGTTACCAAGTTCGGCAACCAGTCCCGGGTACTGATCGCGGATCATGGCCACACAGGACGAGGAGGGAACTACGACGGTCTCGGCATCCTGGTAGAGCCGGATGAAACGCTTGGCCTGGGAGAAAGCCTCGCCGTGGAAACCGGTGTTGGCGTGCATCTGGCCGCAGCAGGTCTGTTTGGGGTGGAAGTCTAGATCCACACCCAGCCGTTCAAGCAGACGGACCACAGCGCGGCCAGTCTCAGGGTAGAGGGTGTCGTTGTAGCAGGTGATGAAGAGCGAAGTGCGCATGGGGTACACCTAATCTTCGAAAACGGCGATCAAAAGAGGTATGGTATTCGATACGGATACGAATTGTCTATTGCATCGTCCGGATGCAACTCTCTCAACGAGAATCACGATTGACCTGTTTTGCCACTGCGCTATTTTTCTTTCTGCCAAGTGGTCATCGTTCCTCTGAATGGCTCGTCTAATACGATCAGCTGATTTCAGAGTTTCTTGTCGCCATGGTCATGATCTTGACGCTTCCATTTTGTTAGGCCACCGGCTACCGCAAGCATGGCCCGCAGGATGCACACACGGGGACGCAGGCAAGAAGTTTCCCATTTGAGATAGATCCGGCAGTTCTGCGGAAGCGGTGGATTCTTTCGCAATAAATTGAAGTCAAACAGCGCGTATGCGATATATTTGGCGTTAGATAGGATGAAGTTGCTCCGGTGGCAAGGTCCCGCACCGGCAATCTTCGTCAGAACGAGACGTGTTCTGTTCAAGAGTTCTATCCGAAGAAAGGGTCCAGGATCACTACTATGGCTCACTTGCGTTCGCTTCCCCTCTATATCGTGGCCAGTGCATTGCTTTTCTGCTCGGCTTTGATGGCTCAAAGCGTTGCACCAGCAGTTCGGATTGTTGCGTCAGTGGATGAGGCATCCCTTACAACACTAAAAGGCAACGTTCCTGCGCGTGCTCGAGCCGAGTACGACCAAGGTGAGGCCTCATCTTCGACGCAAATGACCCATGTCAGACTAGTTCTGTCGCGATCGAGCGAACAGCAGGCGGCGCTGGACTCCTATCTTGTCGCACTGCAGGACAAGTCGTCGGCAAGCTATCACAAATGGCTGACGCCTGAGCAGTTTGGCAGTCTATACGGGCCTGCGGCCTCGGATGTATCGACAATTGTGGCCTGGCTGGAGTCGCACGGACTGAAACTGGAGGGCATTTCGGCTGGGCGAACCAATATAGCCTTCTCTGGATCCGTGAGCCAGATGGAAGAGACGTTCCACACTGCGATTCATACGTACTCGGAGAACGGCGTGCAGTTCTACTCGAACACGACGGACCCCAAGATTCCCTCGGCCCTGAGTTCCGTGGTGAAGGGTGTGGCCCGCCTGAATACTGTCAAGCCGAAGCCGAAGTATACGTTAGGACGGATGGGGACGTACGAACCATCGACCGGGTTGAAGAAGGCGCTCACTAGCTCCGAGGCACGTGTACGACCTGAGTTGACGTACGAGGATTCAAGCGGAGACCAATACCTTTACGTTGTGCCGGCCGATGCAGCCACGATCTACAATACGCCCAACAAATTCAATCTTAATTATTCTTCCGGAACGAGCTATACCGGCTCTGGCGTGACGATTGGCATCGGCGGCGATTCCGCCATTACCTCCTCGTATGTGACCGCCTATCGCTCCTTATTTCTAGGAGACAGCACAGCGCCCACGATCACCAACATCGATAGCGTTGCAGAAAACAGCGACGCCATTGAGGCTTATCTGGATGCCGAAGTCTCAGGAGGTCTGGCGCCGGGAGCGACCATTCACCTGTATGTTGATACCGATTTGTTTACCGCTGTTGAGCGTGCTATCAGCGACAACACTGTGGACATATTTAGCTTGAGTTTCGGCGAGTGCGAGCAGTATCTGAGCACCAGCGACAACCAGTACATCAATGGAATCTGGGAGCAGGCAGCGAGCCAGGGCATCGCTGTGACGGTGTCAACTGGCGACAGTGGCTCTGCCGGTTGCGACGCCACGACCGATAGCAGTGGCAACAACGTGACCGCTGCCACTGGAGGGCTGGGGGTAAACGCACTGGCATCCACGCCCTATAACATCGCCGTGGGTGGCACGGATTACCCCGCGCTGCTGACCAGCTTCAGTACCTATGTGACCCCGGCTACCGCAAAGAGTAGTGCTACGGGCAGCGCCTCAACCTACTATCGCACAGCCCTGAGCTATATTCCGGAAGCCACATGGAACGATTCGACGGAAACCGACACAACAATCAGTGCAAACATCCCCTGGACTGCAGTGAGTGGATACACCAGCTACGCCAATATTGTGGGTGGCTCCGGGGGCAAGAGCAGTTGCTCAACCAATAGCACCACATACTCCGGAACGACGACAAACGTTGGAACCTGCACCTCGGGTTACAGCAAGCCGTCGTGGCAAACTGGCACAGGTGTGCCCGCGGACAGCGTTCGCGATTTGCCCGACATTTCGCTTCTGGCCGCGGATGGAATGGATGGCGCGACTTGGCTGCTCTGCTATCCGTATACAAGCAAAGGCACCACGACTCAACTGTGCGTCAAGGATTCAAGCGGTAACTGGAGTTTTGCCGGAGTTGGCGGAACCTCGGCGTCAGCCCCAGCCTTTGCAGGCATTCTGGCGTTGGTTCAGCAAAAGACCGGCAGCCGCTTAGGTCAGGCAGCCGCGAATCTCTATTCTTTGTACAATGGAAGCCATTCCAGCTCTATCTTTCACGATGTAACGACGGGCAACATCGCCGTGCCTTGCACCAGCGGTACGACGAACTGCACTAAGAATACGGCTGGATATTACTACGAGAGTGGCTACGACACGACCACGGGTTACGATCTGGCGACAGGTCTGGGGAGCGTGGATGCGACCAATCTCATCACGTACTGGAGTACCGCGAACACTACAACGGCTACGGTCGCGGTGACGCCGAGTGCTACATCCATCGCAACAACGAGCTCGCTCTCGGTTACAGTTACCGTCACAGGTTCTTCCGCGACGCCCACCGGCACCGTTACTCTCACCGGTGGCACGTATACTTCTTCAGCTGAAACTTTAAGTACGAGCGGCACGACTGGAACCTATACCTTCACAATTCCAGCCGGTGACCTGAGCGTAGGCAGCAATAAGATTACCGCCATCTACAATGGCGATGCATCCAATACGACTTATGGCATTGCGACAGGGACAGCAACCGTCACGGGGACCTCGACCACATCAACAGGAAGCTTCTCTCTTTCTGCGACCAGCGTTTCGCTGTCTGCAGGTTCGTCGGGGTCTTCGACCATCACGGTGACTTCGATCAACGGTTACACGGGTACGGTAACCCTTACGGCAGCGGTGACTTCGTCGCCTTCTGGCGCAGTCAGCACACCAACCTTAACCGGCAGCACAGTGACCATCAGTTCCGGTACGGCTAGCGCTACGGGGACGGTTTCTGTCGCTACAACCGCGGCTTCCACTTCGGTAGCGAAAGCTAACCGCCCTAATCGCTCTGAATGGTTTACGGCGGCTGGGGGTACGACGATTGCCGCTCTGCTATTCTTCTTCCTACCTCTACCGTCACGGCGTTGGAGGCAGATGCTGAGCGCCCTGTTGCTGGCAGTTGCAGTAAGCTTTGCAGTAGTCGGCTGTGGTGGGGGGGGGAGCTCCAGCACCACAAAGGTCACTCCGACGGTGAGCGTGACACCTGCTAAGACGTCCATTGCGGTGACTGATTCGCTTTCAGTCGCGGTCACTGTAACAGGCTCCGGCTCTACTCCGACTGGAACCGTCACCCTGACCAGTGGAAGCTACTCGGCCAGCGGCACTCTCGCGAGCGGCACATCGACGATTACGATTCCTGCCAATTCCTTGACTGCTGGGGCAACTGACACGCTGACGGTGACGTATGGTGGCGATTCCAATTACAACTCGGCGAGCGGCTCGGCCACAGTTACAGTGAGCAAGGCGGCCACTACGGCGGGAACCTACACCGTCAAGGTGACGGGAACTGGTAACGACACGGCAGCTACCACCGCAAGCACTACGTTCACGGTGACTGTGAACTAACACCGCAAGCTATTCTGAAAGCGGCAAAAAGTCCTTGGGGATTGTTCATCCCCAAGGACTTTTTGCTGCTTGTGTGATCTATGTTATTTCGTCAGCTTGTCCAGGTCGAGGTTCAGTTCGAGGACGTTGACGCGGGGTTCGCCGAGAAGACCGAGTTGGCGGTTGGTGATGTGCTGCTCCACGAGATTGCGGATACGGTCTTCGCCGATGCCACGGGCCTTGGAGACGCGGCGAGCTTGGAAGATGGCATTGTCCAGAGTGATGTCTGGATCGAGTCCGGAGGCGGAGGTGGTGACCTCGTCAATGGGCACAGGCAGGCCAGGGTTCTCTTGGGAAAGCTTGTCGATGGAGCCTTGGACGCGCGTCACGAGGGCCTGGCTGGACTGAGCCAGGTTGGAGCCGCCCGAAGCTGTAGCGTCGTAGCCATTGCCAGCAGCCGAGGGGCGGGGATGGAAGTAGCGGTCGCTGGTGAAGCTCTGCGCCAGCAGTTCGGAGCCGATGACCTGGCCGTCCTTGAGAATGAGGCTTCCGGCGGCCTTGTGGGGAAAGATTGCCCCGGCAATGCCGGTGACAATCAGCGGATAGCCCAGGCCCAACAGAACCGTGGTCACGACGGTGAAGCGGATAGAAGTCTTCCAAACAGAATGCACGGTAGATCTCCTTGGGGCCGGATGTGGCCCCCATGTTTACGCGAGGTGCAGGGCGACCAGGAACATATCAATGGCCTTGATGCCGATGAAGGGCACGATGACACCGCCTACGCCATAGACCAGCAAGTTGTTGCGTAGCAGAATTTCGGCGGCCTTGGGCTCGTACTTGACGCCTTTGAGGGCCAGAGGGATGAGGGCCACAATGATCAGCGCGTTGAAGATGACGGCAGACAGGATGGCCGACTGGGGCGAGTGCAGGTACATGATGTTGAGCGCGTTCAGCACCGGGAAAGCTCCGGCGAACATGGCAGGGATGATGGCGAAGTACTTGGCCACGTCGTTGGAGATGGAGAAGGTGGTGAGTGCGCCGCGGGTCATGAGAAGCTGCTTGCCTATCTCGACGATCTCGATCAGTTTGGTGGGGTTGGAGTCGAGGTCGACCATGTTGCCGGCTTCCTTGGCAGCTTGAGTGCCGGAGTTCATGGCCACGCCTACGTCGGCCTGGGCCAGCGCAGGAGCGTCGTTGGTGCCGTCGCCGGTCATGGCAACGAGCTTGCCCTTGGCCTGCTCACGCTTGATGAGGTCCATCTTGTCTTTGGGCTTGGCTTCGGCCAGGAAGTCGTCTACGCCGGCCTCGCGGGCAATGACAGCGGCGGTGAGCGGGTTGTCGCCAGTGATCATGATGGTGCGGATGCCCATGGCGCGGAGGCGGGCCAGGCGCTCCTTGAGGCCTCCCTTGACGATGTCTTTGAGGTGAATGACGCCGAGGGCTGTGGAGTTTTCGGCTACGACCAGCGGAGTGCCGCCCTGACGGGCAACATCTTCGACATGGTCGCGTACTTTTTGCGGCAGTGACGAACCCTGCTCTTCAAGGAAGCGGGCAATGGCGTCCACTGACCCTTTTCGGATGCGGGTGCCGGGCAGGTTGACGCCGCTCATGCGGGTCTGGGCGGTGAAGGGGACGAACTCGGCGTGGATGCCGCCCAGGTCGCGTCCGCGCAGGTTGTACTTCTCTTTGGCCAAGACGACGATGGAGCGGCCTTCCGGGGTTTCGTCGGAGAGCGAGGCGAGTTGGGCCGCGTTGGCAAGACGTTCCGCACTGACGTCGGTGGCTGTGAGGAACTCGGTGGCTTGGCGATTGCCCAGGGTAATGGTGCCAGTTTTGTCGAGAAGCAGAGTATTCACGTCGCCAGCGGCTTCGACGGCGCGACCGCTCATGGCTAGGACGTTGTACTGGACGAGGCGATCCATGCCAGCAATGCCGATGGCCGAGAGCAGCCCGCCGATGGTGGTGGGAATGAGGCAGACCAGCAGCGAGACCAGAACAAAGACAGTCTGAGGCGCATTGGAGTACATGGCGAAGGGCTGCAGGGTGACTACGGCGAGCAGGAAGACAATGGTCAGGCCAGAGAGCAGAATGCTGAGGGCGATCTCATTGGGCGTCTTCTGGCGGGTTGCGCCCTCGACCAGAGCAATCATGCGGTCCAGAAAGGTTTCGCCGGGGTTAGAGGTAATGCGGACCTTGATCCAGTCCGACAAGACTTTTGTACCGCCGGTGACGGCCGAGCGATCGCCACCAGCCTCGCGGATGACGGGTGCCGACTCGCCGGTGATGGCTGATTCGTCAACTGAAGCTACGCCCTCGATGACTTCTCCGTCGCCGGCGATGTAGTGGTTGGCCTCGACATAGATCACGTCGTCCTTGCGGAGCAGGGCACTGGCGACATCTTCAAGGCCGCCGGCGGCGGTGTAGCGCTGAGCGATGGTCTCGCCCTTGGCTTTGCGAAGGGTGTCGGCCTGGGCCTTGCCGCGGCCCTCGGCCATGGCCTCGGCAAAGTTGGCGAACAGCACCGTGAACCACAGCCAGAGGGTGATCTGGAGGTTGAAGCCAAAGCCGGGGCGGTGATGGATAGTGTTGTCGATGAGCAGTGCCGAGGTGAGCACGCTGCCCACCTCGACCACAAACATCACCGGATTCTTGACCATGCCGCGGGGATCGAGCTTGAGCACTGAATTGCCCAGCGACTGGACCATGATTTCCGTGTTCCAAAGACTCTTTTTTTCAGCCATGACAGTCCGTTTCTTCTTGTCCTGATGCGGTGGCGGTAGCGGTTAGAAAACCTGTCCTGCTTTGAGCAGCAGGTGTTCCAGCACGGGTCCCAGGCTCAGCGCCGGGAAGAAAGTGAGAGCGCCCACAATAACGATGACGCCGACTAGCAACACAGCAAAGAGGGTGGTGTTCACCGGAAAAGTTCCGGGCGAAGGAGGCACGCTCTTTTTCTGGGCCAGGTTGCCGGCCAAGGCCAGTACCGGAATCATCATGAGGAAGCGACCGACAAGCATGGTCCATCCCAGGGCCACGTTGTACCACCAGGTGTTGGCGTTGAGTCCGGCAAAGGCCGAGCCGTTATTGCCTGCGCCCGAGGTGAAAGCGTAAAGGATCTCAGTGAGTCCGTGCGGCCCGTGATTGGCAAGACTGGACAGACCAATAGTCGGCGACATGACGAAGATGGCGGTAAGCGTAAGGATGATGAGCGGGAAGATGAGCACATAGAGCATGGTCATCTTCACGTCATACGCTTCGATCTTCTTGCCCAGGTACTCAGGGGTGCGACCCACCATGAGGCCGGCGATGAAGACCGCCAGCACCACCATGATCAGGATGCCGTACAAGCCGGAACCGACGCCGCCAAAGACCACCTCGCCGAGCATGATGTTGGTGAGCACCACCATGCCGCCCAAGGGAGTGAGAGAGTCGTGCATGGAGTTAACCGCGCCGCAACTGGCATCGGTGGTGACGGTGGCAAAGAGGGATGACTGGGAGACGCCGAAGCGAACTTCCTTGCCTTCCATGTTGCCTGCGGGAGCGGTGAGGGTGCCGCTTTGGGTGACACTGTGAAGCAGCGGATGGGGCTGCGACTCGGCCCAGTAGACGGTAGTGAATCCAGCCGCGAAGAGGACTGCCATGGCGGCCAGCACGGCCCAACCATGGCCCGGGGAGCCGGTCATGCGGCCCAGAGTATAGGTCAATCCTGCAGGGATGATGAAGATGGAAAGCATCTGCAACAGATTCGAGAGCGGCGTGGGGTTCTCAAACGGGTGGGCGCTGTTGGCGTTGAAGAATCCGCCACCGTTGGTGCCCAGCATCTTGATGGCTTCCTGGGAGGCTACGGGACCTTGCGCGATGGTCTGGACCTGCGCGGGTTGCTCCAGCGGATGGGCCGTTGTATAGGCGTGCAGATTTTGCGGAACACCCTGGCCGACCAGCACCAACGCGTAGAGGAGTGATGCAGGCAGCAGAATATAGAGCATGGAGCGCGTGGCGTCGACCCAGAAGTTGCCGATAGTGGCTGAACTGGTACGCTTGATGCCGCGGATGAGAGCCACGGCCACCGCGATGCCCACGGCCGCGGAGAAGAAGTTGTGGGTCGCCAGGGCAGCCATCTGGGTGAGATAGCTCATGGTGCTTTCGGGCGAGTAGGACTGCCAGTTGGTGTTGGTGGTGAAGCTGGCGGCGGTATTCCAGGCCAGATCGGAACCAACGGCGGCAAGGCCTTGTGGATTGAGGGGCAGCATGGCCTGGAGTCGTTCGATGGCGTAAGTGACCAGCAGTCCTGCGGCCGAGAAGCCGAGGAGGGCAAAGGCGTACTCGCGCCAGTTCATCTCTTGAGTTGAGTCCACGCCGGACAACTTGTAAATGAGCCGCTCGATGGGGCGGAGCACCAGATCCAGCCAGGTGCGCTGGCCTTCCAGTACGCGAGCCAGATAGATGCCCACGGGACGAACACTCGCCAGCAGGATCAGGCAGAAGAGGGCAAATTGTAACCAGCCATTGGCGGACATTTAGAACTTCTCCGGGAAAAGCAGGGTGAGGGTCAGATAACCCAGCAACAGAACAGAAAGGATCAGGGCAACTGTCGTAATGAGATCCATGGGTCTACCTCAGCTTCTGGCAAGCCTTGACGTAAAGAAACGCCAGGGCGAAGAAAACAACGGTGAACAGCAACATCGTCACATCTTGCATCGCATCTCACAGTTCCAGGGGCACGGCGGGCGGGTCCTGAGAGGAAAGAGCCAGCCGGTTTGTACGCCGGTTCGCTGCTTCACTCGAGGGCCATGCGCCGTGATCCTACTAACTCATGCCTTTTTGAGTATGCGAGAGGTTATGTAAGGGAAGCGTAAGGGGAAGCAAAGGGAAGCGTAAGGGCGAACGGAATGGCATGAATATGGGGAAAGAAGACTCAGGCGGGGTTCAGATACGAAAGGGAGTGGCTATTCCTCGACGCCGGCCCAACCTTCGGGGATAAAGCGGTAGCCCACCCAGGGTTCGGTCTGGATGTACTGCTTGCCGGTTTCGGTCTCAAGCTTTTTGCGCAACTGGCCCACAAAGACGCGCAGATACTCTGGCTGGTGGGCCGACTGCGCTCCCCAGACCGCAGTCAGCAGAGCGCGATGGGTCATCACCTTGCCGGCATGGCGGGCCAGGTGGAGCAGCAGATCGAATTCCTTGGGCGTGAGGTGGATGGGCTTGCCCAGAACGGTGATGCTGTGCGCTGTGACATCCACCATGAAGTCGCCGGTTTCGATGGCAGCCATGGTCCGCTCTGGAGCGCGGCGCAGATGAGCGCGAACGCGAGCCAGCAGTTCCTGAATGCTGAAGGGCTTGGTCACGTAATCGTCGGCGCCGGCATCCAGCGCCTCGATCTTGGACCGCTCGTGGT
>Ga0224531_1000834_pt1 | contig 14603 bp, 9 predicted proteins | sample CBST100metaG_FD_179876 | JGI IMG/M metagenome (GOLD analysis project Ga0224531, IMG submission 179876) | Peat soil microbial communities from Stordalen Mire, Sweden - C.B.S.T100 | ecosystem: Environmental > Terrestrial > Soil > Wetlands > Peat | place: Sweden: Norrbotten County, Stordalen Mire... | reverse complement strand
TCGATGGACTGATGCAGACCGTCGGACCAGCGGCGGCCGGGCATGAGGCGGCCGGTGAAGGTGTCGACGATGATCACTTCGCCGTCCTTGACCACGTAGTCCACATCTCGCTTGTAAAGCGCATGGGCCTTGATGGCCGTCTCGACGTAGTGCTTCAGGTCCCAGTTTTCCGCGTCGGCGATGTTGTCGATCCCGAGCGCCTTTTCGATGGTGACCCAGCCGTCGTCGGTGACGCCGATGGTGCGCTGTTTCTCGTCGACGATATAGTCGCCGGTGAGGTATTTGGTCTCGCCCTCGTCGATCTCCTCGCCCTTCTCCAGAAGGGGAATGATCTTGCGCGCCCGCGCGTACTTGTCGGTGGTCTGGTCGGTAGGGCCGGAGATGATCAGCGGGGTTCGCGCTTCATCGATGAGGATTGAATCCACTTCGTCGACGATGGCATGGTAGTGCCCGCGCTGCACGCAGTCTTTTATTTCGAATTTCATGTTGTCGCGCAGGTAGTCGAAGCCGAATTCATTGTTGGTTCCATAGGTGATATCGGCGGCATACGCGGCGCGGCGCTCGTTGTCGTCGAGGTCGTGGACGATGACGCCGACGGTGAGCCCCAGGAACTCGTAAATCTTGCCCATCCACTCGGCATCGCGTTTGGCCAGGTAGTCGTTGACCGTGACCACGTGCACACCGTGGCCGGCGAGGGCGTTCAGATAGCAGGCCAGGGTGGCAACCAGCGTTTTGCCTTCGCCGGTTTTCATTTCGGAAATCTTGCCCTGGTGCAGAACCATGCCGCCGATCAACTGCACGTCGAAATGCCGCATCTGCACGGCACGCCAGCCGGCTTCGCGCACCACCGCAAAAGCTTCGGGAAGGATTTCGTCGAGGGCCGCGCGTTCGGTGGTGTTCCGTTCCTCGGCGTCCTTGATCCCTTCCAGCCTTGCCGCGATCCGGTCACGGAACTCCTGGGTCTTTGCCCGGAGTTGTTCGTCCGTCAGCTGCTTGGTGTCTTCTTCGAGGGAATTGATGACAGCCACCACCGGCATCAGCCGCTTGATGAGCCGCTCGTTCGCAGTTCCGAAAATCTTTGTCAGGACTTTATCAAAAAACACAGGAATCTCCGCTTACCAGTGTAAATGGTGGCCCCAGTGCCGTTTGCGCATCCTTGCGCCGGTCGCGCGCCGCATCTTCTGCAAATTGGCTGGTTTCCCCCAATTTCCGCATCGCCCCGTACAATAAAAGTGGGAGCCCCACCCTGCCGATGGCCGAAGAAGAACAAAAGAAGCCCAAAAAGCCCGATGACGACGTAGTCGGCAAAATCTACGATTCCCGGCTCATGCGGAGGCTCGGGCACTACCTGCGCCCCTATTGGGTTCAGGCTGCCGTCTCCACGGTGGCCATCAGCCTCAAATCCATGTGCGATGTTGCGGGCCCTTACCTCATCATGGTGGGCATCGACCGCTATTTTCACGCCGGAGGCGAATCCAGCGCACAAAGCGGGCTGGCGCACGGGCTGGGCATCAATAACGCGCTGACCCGGCGCCTCAGTCCCGATCCGGGAACCGGCATTACGCAACTGGCCGAAATCTACATGGCGGTCCTGGTCTGCGCCTACGCCTTCCAGTTTATTCAGACCTATCTGATGCAGTGGACCGGGCAGAAGCTGATGTTTGACCTGCGGCGCGACATCTTCCGCCACATGCAGCGCATGCACATCGGTTTCTTTGACAACCATGCCGTGGGCCGTCTGGTCACCCGCCTCACCTCCGACGTGGACGCCATCAACGAGATGTTTACGGCCGGCGTGCTGGCCATTGTGGACGATTTTCTCAACCTGACCATCATGGCCATTCTGATGCTCACCATCAACTGGTGGCTGGCCCTGCTTGCGTTCTCCGTTCTGCCGCTCATCCTGATTGTCACGCGCATCTTCCGCGACCATGTTCGCGAGAGTTATCGCCGGGTGCGCACGGCCATTGGTCGCATCAACAGCTTCACCCAGGAACACATCTCTGGCATGAGCGTTGTGCAGCTTTTCAACCGCGAACAGCGTGCTTTCGACGACTTTGAGACCGTCAACCGGCAGCACATGATCGCCTTCAAAGACACCATTTTCGCCTACGCTCTGTTCTATCCGGCCGTCGATTTGCTCTCGGCCGTGGCTATCGCATTGGTCGTGTGGCGCGGCGGATTCGGCGTGCTCTCAGGTGTGGTCACCATTGGCGTGCTGAATATGTTTGTCCAGTATTCGCTGCGATTCTGGCGGCCGATTCAGGACATGAGCGACAAGTACAACATTCTGCAGTCTGCCATGGCGGCCAGTGAGCGCATCTTCAAGCTGCTCGACACGCCTTCGGAGATTGTGAACCCGGCCCGGCCGCTCCCCGGCGACGGCAGCAACCGGATTGAATTCCGGCACGTCTGGTTCACCTATCAAACGCTGACGGATGAGCAGCAGGCCGCGGTGGCGAGCCCTTCCGCAAATCTGTCTGCCCTCAGCGGCATCGACTGGATTTTGAAGGACGTCTCTTTCATCGTCGAGCCCGGCCAGACGGTAGCTATCGTGGGCCATACGGGCGCCGGAAAAACGACACTAACGAGCCTGATGATGCGCTTCTACGACGTGACCGCGGGCCAGATCCTGCTCGATGGCGTCGACCTGCGGGAGCAGGACCTGAAGGCGCTCCGCCAGCACTTTGCCGTCGTGCTTCAGGACCCGTTCCTGTTTACCGGCACGATCAAGGACAACATCCGCTTCGGCAACGAGGAAATCAGTGAGGCCCGCCTGCGCCAAGCCGCGCGCGACGTGAATGTGCTGGACTTCATCGAGAGCCTGCCGAACCAGTTCGACGAGCCGGTGCAGGAGCGCGGCAACTCGCTTTCCACGGGCCAGAAGCAGTTGGTCAACTTTGCCCGCGCACTGGCCTACAATCCGCACATCCTGATTCTCGACGAAGCCACGTCGAGCGTCGATACGGACACGGAACTGCGCATCCGCGGCGCCCTGGAGCGCATGGTCGAAGGGAGAACCAGTGTCCTGATTGCCCACCGGCTTTCGACTGTGCAGCGCGCTGAGACCATCCTGGTGATGCACAAGGGGCAGTTGCGCGAGATCGGCTCTCACCAGGAATTGCTCGCACAGCGCGGCCTCTATTACAAGCTCTATCAGTTGCAATACAAGGACCAGGAGATGAACGGAATCACGGTCCCGGCGCGGGAGCCTTCCGCTGCGCCCGCCGATTGATTCAGGTCGACCGGACGAACGTCCTGGTACTACATCTGTACTTGTTTCGGATCGCATTCCTCCGGGCCTAAACAGGTCGCAGAAAAAGGGCCGTCCGGAAGAGAAATGTCCGAAAAACATACCTCAGGGGCTGAAGCCCGCACCGATTTTGGTGGGTTTGTGCCGCCGGGACTAAAGTCCCGGCCTACCAGTCCCGGCCTACCGCACGGGTCGAGTCTTTCCGCAGCCTGTAAAGGCCAGGATGTGAGAGCTGGTCTTCAGGGGGTAAATCCTCCTGCTCCCTCCGGAACGACTATCTGCAATTGCAGTATTAGGCGCTTTGTTTACGGCGATGGTTTCCGTCACAAATGTGTTCCAAAAGGCGGTGATGCACGCCGCGTTCGCACCCTCCCGTTCGTTATACACTTTCCATTGATGGAAACTACGGGTTGCGGCACGGCGATTATTACGCCTTTCAGGGCGGACGGATCGATTGACGAAACGGCGCTTTGGGCGCTGGTGAACTGGCAGATCAACGCAGGCATCGATTTTCTGGTGGTCTGCGGTTCGACGGGCGAGGCAGCCACGCTGGACGAGCAGGAATGGCTGCTGGCAGTCCGGATTGCGGTGGAAGCCGCCGCCGGGCGCGTGCCGGTGTGGGCCGGCTGTACGCACAACTCCACCCGCACGCTGGTGCGCCAGGCGGGCTTGCTGCGCCAGATTCGTGGTCTGGATGCCGTACTTTCAGCCAATCCCTACTACAACAAGCCGTCGCAAGAGGGCCAGTTTCAGCATTTTATGGCTCTCGCCCAAGCTGTCGCCCCGCTGCCGGTGGTGCTCTACAACGTGCCCGGACGGACGGCCGTGAATCTGGAGCCTGCGACCGTAATTCGGCTGGCTGCGGCTGCCTCGAACATTCAGGCGGTGAAGGAAGCCAGCGGCAAGCTGACACAAATCTCCGAACTGGTTCACTCGGCTCCGCGCGGCTTCAAGATCTTTTCCGGCGATGACAATCTTTCGCTGGCTGCCATTGGAACGGGCGCGCATGGGCTGATCAGCGTGGCCGCCAATGAGGCTCCGGCCGAAGTCGGGCGCATGATTCGCGCCGCCTTGCGCAACAACTGGATCGAAGCCCGCGAGCTGGAGCGCCGCTATGGCCGCTTGTTCGAAGCCAACTTCTGGGAGTCGAATCCCGGGCCGGTGAAGACGGTTCTCAACCTGATGGGCCGATGCACGGACCAGGTTCGCCTGCCGCTTGTGCCGCCTATGGCCGCTACGCGCACCCGGCTTGAACGTCTGGCCGGCGAACTTGGCCTGCTGAAGCACGTTCCTCCGCCGGACGGGCCTTCGGAAGTGTATTGAAACAGGAAATCAGCGCGATTGGTATTTGATGCGCTTGAGTGGCCCCGACAGGATTGTTTCCTGGGCGGGGCCTTTCTTGTCGTCCTTGCCCCAGGTCCAGTACATGCCAAGATACGCGTAGTTCTCGGTTTGGCCTGCGATGGAGTGACCGTAGGCGAAGAGCAGTTGCCTGCCGGGATTTTTGAAATGGTAGTAACCGCCCGCATCGATCATGGTTGAAGCCTGGGTCTGCGCCGCGGCAAAACCTTCTCTTGCGTGGGAAAAGACCTCGGCCCCCAGTTCCAGCCGCTTGTTGATCTCGCGTTTGACCAGCCAGGCGGTGTAAGGGAAGTTGCGGAAATCGGTTTGGGGAACAACCTGATACCCGCCGCCGCCGCAAATGGTCCAGTTTTCCCAGTCCTTTTCCATCCAAAGCGGAAGCTTATACCAGACTTTTCCCACGCCCAGGCCCCGGGTGGAGTCGCCGGTGGGCATTTCGAACATGGTGAACGTGCCGATTTGGGGAGATCTCCCGGTTTGCTTGATGAGCGCCAGCTTCACGCCCAGCTCCATGTCGGTGAGACCGAAGGCGCTGGGGCCGGCTCCGCCGGGAAGATAGGCGGGATTGTTCGATGGAACGGCAGCTCCCCAGGGCAGAATGGCGTGAAGCTGCACCCTGGGAAGCGCGCCCCAATTGAACTCCAAGGCGGGGCCGGTGGAGTCGATTTCCGCCGTGGTGCTATCCGTGCTGCCGAAGATGTAGAACTCGTAGTGGTGCAGGTCGACGGGAACCGGATCGTCGGTCTGAAACGGAGGGCCCTGCGCCCACAGCCCGGGCAGAACGATGGCGAAGAGCAGCAAGAGAATTCGTCTTGAGCCATAGCCAGGAAGCTTCATCGACTCTCCTTGGTTGGAACTCAGGAACCAAAATCAGTCTGCCGCGCGGGCAGGATCGTCCTATCCGGCCAGTTCTTTCTTGACCATTTCGCTGACCACGCGGCCTTCGGCGCGCAGGCTGGCGGCTTGCAGCTTGGCCTGCACGGCCTTCATCACCAGGCCCATGTCCTTGGCGGCTGGCTTGTGGCCGGCGGAGGCAGTGACTTCGGCGATGGCCTCGGCAACCAGCGCGCGCAGGCTGGCTTCGTCCAGGGCCTTGGGTTGTTCTTCCCCCTGCCTTTCCATACATAGTTTCTCGTTTTGGACCCTGCATCTGTCAAAACCTGTGCATGCCGACCCCAATCGAAGGTGACTGCCATCACGGAAAAAAACAAAGCTATACCTTTTCCTAGCATAGTATGCAGAACCCTGAAGATGGACAAACGCAGGCAACTCTCGATGCAGAGTTGCTGAAGAGGCTCGAAGCCGGGACCTTGGTCTTCCCGGATCTGAACCCATGTGACCCAATGGTACGCCTGAGCCAAATGCTCGACGACAACCTGCGCAGTGACAAGTCGAAACCATTCGAAATTGGCGATGGCGAGCAGAAGCTGCTTACTGCAGCCTTTGAAAACGCCCTGAAGAAGTAGATGGAGCAAAGAAGGCGAAGACCATGAACGGTCAGGATAGGGCAGAAGAGAATTTCGCAGCTTTTGAAAAGTGGGCGGCTACAAAATCCGATATTGACTTCAGGGAGATCATTACGAACGGCCGGCTGAACCGCGGCGAAATCTGTCGGGAATGCAACTTCGGCCGATCCGCGCTGGTCCAGAACCCCCGTATCAAGGAGGCGTTGAACGCCCTTGAAGAACGACTCCGTACGGGCGGAGTGTTGCCAAGTACCCTTCCGAGCGCCCCCATTCCGCTCCGGCCTAAGGGACAGATGCAGGCTGTTTCGGACGCCGAGCGGCTGAAGAGGTTAGAAGCCGAGAATGCTGGCATGCGTGCCGAGATCAATGAGATGCGCTCCCGTCTCAAGCGTTTCGAAGCGATAGAAATGCTTCTTGGGGAAACAGGACGGCTCCCAAGATGAATGATGTCGTGCTCGTTCGCATTCAACGCATCCGTCGTAGGTCGGCTGCTGCAACTGTCTTTTCAGGGATTGCTATCAACGAAGACGGGTCCCGTGCATCTGAGGATGCGCTTCAATACGCTGTGACTCTGCCATCGAGCCTCGCGGTGGCCGAGATTGAGAAAGGCCAGTGGTGGTTCTTAAGGGGCAATTCTGTGCCGACAACCTATATGGTTGACGGCTACCAAGTGACTGAGCATCGATTCGTCCCGAGTAATGCGGAGTTGCGACGCCCCAGTGGCGAGCATATCGTCCAGTTGCTCTCGACCAGTCCCGCCTTTCCGGGGATCGGAGAAGTCAAAGCGCGGAGGTTATGGGAGCAACTTGGAGAAAAGTTGTATGACTGCCTTGATCGGATGGAGATTGAACCCTTGTCTGCTGTGGTGGGCACTGAGACAGCGCAAGTCTTGTTGGACGGATGGCGCCAATACGACAATGCGGATGCGCTTCGGTGGTTTCAACACGTTGGGTTGGACCTGCGCCTGTCCCGCAAGATCCTCGACGTGTACGGCACAAACGCGATGGACTGTGTTCGAGCTGACCCGTACCGCCTCCTTGCATTTGGAATGAGTTGGACAGCCGCTGACACATTAGCCCAAAAACACTTTGATATTGCCCCCGACGACGAGCGCCGCTTGGCCGCGGCTGTCGAAGCCGTAATGTATCACGCGTTTGACGCAGGACACACATGCTGCGAACGCGGTGAGGTTGAAGAAGCACTAGCCAAGTTGGTAGGAAGGTCGTTTTTGGCATCGGCCCTGACTTTGGCGCAAGAGCATCATTGTGTGCTTGTGAACGCGGGGCGGTTTCATGCGCTTGGACCGTACATTATTGAGCAGCGTGTAGCCGAGCTTCTACGTTGCCGGCTAGGTTCGGAGAATCCACTTACTAATGGCAAGGATGTTGAGGATTATCTCTCTCGCTTTGAACAAGAAGAAGCTTCCGAACTCGGGATCTCTGGGTTTAAGTTCAGCGCAGCGCAGTGCGATGCAGTGTTTGCGGTAGCCAAGTTTCCTCTGGCGATCATAACTGGCGGCGCCGGAGTGGGTAAGACCACTGTGCTGAAAGTGGTTGAGGGGCTGCTGGAAGATTGCGGGCAGCAGATCTATGCCATGGCTCTCTCTGGTCGAGCAGCGAAACGACTGGCAGAAGCTACGAAGCGGACCGCAATGACTATTGCGGGGTTTCTTCGTAATGTCGCTCCCCGAGGGTTGCCGAACAACAGCGCGCTGATAGTCGATGAAGCGAGCATGCTCGATATTCTGCTTGCCCATCGGCTGCTGACGGTCATCCCGGAATCATGTCGAATTATCTTCATCGGCGATCCCTACCAACTACCTCCAATCGGACCTGGATTGACATTGCACGCGCTGGTCTCCGTATCGGCGGTGCCCCGTGTGGAATTGACCGAGACGCAACGTTTCGGTGGAGTGATTGCCGAAGGTGCACTGGCTATAAGGGATGGCAGATGGCCCTCTATGCCCCACATCTCAAGTGCGGCACTCGCTTTCCTGCCATGTACTGCAGATCAGATCTCTACGACTGTCCTTAATCTTTACGTTGTCGATCCCGCCAATACGCAAGTGCTGACATTCACACGGCAACGTGGCGCTGCATCATCGAGGTCTCTGAACGCCCTCTGCCAGAGAAGTCTCGCTGCGACCTCGCCGCGTCTTCTTTTGTGGAGCGACGAACGTGAGCGGAAGGAAGATACGGGATTCCGGCTGGGTGAGCCGGTGTTGTGCACTCGGAATCTTTACAAGCATGCCATCCAGAATGGAAGCCTTGGACATATCGACGCCATTGAAGAAACGCCGAAGCCAATCATTGGCACCAATGGCGAGTCCATGGGATTGGCTCTTGCTTGGGTTATCTGGGATGACGGCGAGCGTAGGCCAGTAACCGAAGAGGTTTTGGATGCGCTTGAACTCGGATACGCCGTGACAGTGCACAAGGCGCAGGGCAGCCAGTTTCCGCGAGTCGTCGTTCCTGTCTATGCCGCCCGCAACCTAGATCGAACAATGCTCTACACAGCCATTACGCGAGCAAAACAACAGGTGATTCTTGTAGGAGACATTAACGTTGCAAGACGTGCCGTCGAGGCACTGCCATATGCGTCTCTTCGGCGGGTCGCGTTGGCCGAAATGATGGAGACAAACGCGTGTTTGTAACTGTTAAAGGAAAGGTCTACACGGACACCTCAGGTGTCTGCACCGAGATCCCTGTGACACTCACGCCTGCCGGCGTTTTAGAGCCTCTTGTCGATTATTTTCTGCTCCATTGGCGTGACCGAAGTGTCGCCTGGATGGGGAAAGTATCGAGATCGGTGCGTATGTTTCTCGAATACCTCGTTGCCAATCCGGATGAACGCGACTCCCATATTTTGTTTCGGAACTTTGCCAATCGCCTCTATACCGGTACATTCAACAGAGCGGCAGGTCTAGACCCCAGTGGCCTGTGTTGGTCAGCGCTATCCTATAACGACGCTAGCCATATCATCACGCATCTGACAGACTTCTTCGACTGGCTATGTCGCCAGAGACCGGACCTACGGCAATTCAATCCTCGCTACGCAGGGAGTGTATACGACCGTATAACGGACGAAACCGCCTATCAGTTTAGGCGCAGCCGGGCGTTACTTGGACATACTTGGGCTGACAGTGCACCATCGGGCCGAGATGGACACGTTGTCCGTCCGGCGCGGCTGCCTAGAGTTGAAAGAATAGATCCACCCCGTTTTCCAGATGAACGCTTCGAAGAGTTGCTGGTCAAAGGCTTCAGAGTCGGTGGACGATATGACCTCCGTGGCATTCTGATCACGCTTCTATTGCATGGTGCGGGATTCAGAGAGTCCGAACCCTTTCATCTCTACGCCTCGGTGTCAGACGTATTTCATAACCCCTCGAATCGAAGCGAAGCTATGGTTCTCATTCATCATCCGAGCCTCGGATACGCACCTTCCGACGACAGCTTCCAAAGTGAGAGAACCAAAACGAAAAGGCGCGCGGAATACCTCGCCCGGGAATTTGGCTTGATACCGCGCGACAAACTGATGGACAGTCGACGTGCGGGCTGGAAAGGGGGAACGCACGATGGTGAATTCTACAAGCGGGCGTATTGGTTTCTCCCACAGTATGGCGAGTGGTTTATGCAACTCTGGCCGCGCTATCTTGAGCAGGTAGCGAGACTTGATCGATCTCACCCCTTTGCATTCATCAATCTGCACCATGAACCCATTGGAAACATGTATACACTGGCGCAATATAACAAGGCACATGCCGCCGCATGTGAGCGCATCGGCCTTACGGTCAGCAAAGAACTTGGCACAACACCGCATGGCCACCGACACGCTTACGGACATCGCCTGCGGAAGGCCGGGATCAAAGAGGATATGATCCGCCGATTCATGCATCATGCCTCTCTTGAGAGTCAGAGGGTTTATACGGAGGCAACTCTAAGTGAAACGCTGGCAGAGCTTGGCGAGGGAATGTACCGTCTCGCGGAAAAGCGTGTCATTTCATCCATCCCGCGCTCCATTCTCCTTCCTGGCGTTGACTCAGGCGAATGAAAATCAAATGAATCAACAACAGTGACAAAAAGGAAAGACCACTTTGGAAAGCTCTATCAAGCCGAAACGCCAACCGATCGGGATGGGTAAAAGAACTGACGCCACCCTTTCGTGGCTCCTGCGGGACTACCCGGAATTGTTTCCACAGTTAGCCCAATGGCGTGACCTTGCGGTCCAATGGATCAAGAGTAACCCCTTCTGGCAGGAGGGCAAGTTGTATGCATTGACTAACTTTTTTGAACGCTATCTAATCGCGAAGGACTTGCCACTTGATCCGAAGGTGTTCCTTGAGAATAGAACGACACTACCTGATTTCTACCAGGAGGCTTGCCCACAATCGCAATGGGGACGAACACTCAACAATCAAATTCTCAGTTTTCTGGATTTTGTTTCAAAAGCTCCGGTCGACGGCCCAAAGCGCCAACCAAGGGGAGCAGCGAAGAATATGGATACGACGCTGTCCTGGCTCCGGCGGGACTATCCAGAATTGTTTCCACAATTAGCTCAATGGCGTGACCTTGCGGTCGCGTGGGTCGAAACTCACCCTTTCGGACTCGAAAACAAGCTCGATGCTTTGTCCTTCTTCTTCGAACGCTATCTCATCGCAAGCAAGCTCCCATTGGACCCGAAGGTGTTTTTCGAAGAGAGATCCGCATTGCCCGATTTCTATCAGACGGCTTGCCCACACAATTCTCATGGAATTACTGTCAATAACTACATTCTCGGATTTCTAGAATTTGCATCGAATGGCTTCGGCAGTCCTAAGCGGCAACCCGCCGGTATGGGAAAGGCAACGGATCTTTCTCTGTCCTGGCTCCAGCGGGACTATGCACAGCTCTTTCCGCAATTAGCGCGATGGCACGAGCTTGCGGTCGAATGGATAAAGGATGAAAACACTGCTCAGAGTGCCAAGCTCGAGGCTTTGTCAATGTTCTTCGAACGCTACCTCATTGCCAAAGAGTTGCCACTCGATCCGAAAGACTTCCTTGACGGCAGGACGGTTTTACCAGACTTCTATCAATCGGTGGGTCAGCAAACGGCGAAGGGAGTGACTCGCAACAACTACATCCTCGCTTTTCTGGATTTTGTATTGCTGAGAGATTTCAGTCAGCCGGGTTTCGATGGGCAACCAACGGCGTTGCCAAGCTTCCGCAATCCGCTTTTGCGAAGGACGCAAAAGGGTGCGTTGAGAAGCAAGGGCACGATGGTCGATGAAGATTTGTCTTGGATTCCGCGGGACAATCCAGAACTTTATTCGCAACTGGCCGTATGGCATGAACTTGCAGTCGAGTGGCTTAAAGGGCAACGAAACTCGTTGCAAGCCGCCATTTCCGCATTGAGGGCATTCTTTATACGCTATCTCGTTGCAAAACAATTGCCGCTTGATCCAAGAGTGTTCTTTGACAGCAAAACGGTGCTTCCCGATTTCTATAAGACTGCATGTTCGCAGACGTCTTCTGGAATCACTCAAAATTCCAAGATCCATGACTTTCTGAATCTCGTTTTAAAGGAGTGCAACCAGCTTGGATCCGATCGAATTGGGGCGATGCGGCCGAGCTATCGTAATCCGGTTCAGCTTCTGTCATTTAACAGTAACGGGGAGCCGACCCTAAGAAGAGAAGCGAAAAGAGAAGATAGCGAGCTGTCGTGGCTAGCGCATAGCTATCCTCATCTATTCCCTAGGTTGGCTCAGTGGCGTGATCTCGCCGTTGAATGGATTAAAGATGAACAACGAGGACTACCTGTTAGGCTCCAAGCACTAGGGCTGTTCTTTGAACGTTATCTGATTGCTCAGAACTTGCCCGTTGACTTGCCATCGTTCTTTGCTCGCGGCAGAGACCTCCCCGATTTCTATGAGACAGTGTGCCCGCAATCTACGAGCGGAGTCGGCTACAACAACTATATTCACAACTTCTTGCATTCCGTGCTTCTGAAGGAGTGTAGTTCCGACGGTGATGATGGGCAACGGGTGATCTCACCAGCTTTCCGCAATCCGGTTCCTCGCTTGTCAACCGATGGAATGGCGAGGCCTGATGAGACGGTTCATTCGCCGTTGCCCTATGGCTACATTGATGAATTGCGACAAATGGTGGTACAGGGACCTAACTTCCGCGACTGGGCGTTCGTGCAGGGCTTAGAAGGCGTTCAACTCGGCAAAAGTGGGAAACATGCTCCCTCTTGGTTTCCCGTAACAGAGTCGCAGATTGATAAGAATGATCCGGATTGCGTGTGGCGCATTCGTACGACCAAAGTAGGTCACAAAATCCTGGAGATGTGGAGCCCTGTTCGTTGGGTGGCCCTGCTTCTTAAGCTCATTCTGCCATTGCGAACCTTTCAGGTGCGCGTGCTTGACTCTGGCGAAGCCGATACCTGGCGGTTCGTTGCGGATGAATGGATACCGAACACGAACAAACTCGCAGAGGGCAGCCCTAAACAGTCCTTGCAATTGGGTGTATTTCGCCGCTCAACTCCGCAGCAAGGCGACGAAGCGGAATCCACGGTTCTCTATATCAATACTAACAAGACCGCTGACGCAAAGAAGTCCGGCACCTACAAGGGCTATGTGGTCCCTTGGATCAAAGGCGGTTCACAACATCAGGATGCCTATTATTGGCTAGAAAAGCTGCGCGATTGGCAGGAAAAATACAATCCAATCGAGCGGCGAACCTCCTGGACTGAACTTAGAGCCCGCCACGGAGAGCCAAAAACCGAAGTACAACTCGCCGGCTATTCCGATGCTTGTTTTCTGTTTCGGATAGCCGAGGGGCGCAAGAGCGAACGCCACCTTCCTATCACAGACATCATGATGAGCCGTCCTTGGGTCAAATTGCTTGAGGCTTTGGAGTCTCGACTTGCCCGTCGAGGCGAGAAACACCAAAACGGAGATAGAATCCGCTTCATCTGTTCACCGGGAGAAGGAAAAAGTGAGTTGACGACCTATTTTCCCCTGCATAGCCTTCGCGTATCTCTCATTACTGCGCTGGCACTAGAGGGTCAGGCTCCATTTCCAATCATGCAAAAACTGGTCGGCCACAGCCGCCTGCTGATGACCTTGTATTATGTGAAGCCCGGGGAAATGTATATCCGAGAAATTCTGCAGAAGGGGAAGGAGCGGCTGGAAACGAACAAAGAAGCCAGCATACAAAACTTCTTGCTCAATACTGACCACGAAAGACTGCTAAAGGAGGCCATTTGCAACGACGTTGAGAGCATTGCGGCGGTCATTCCCAAGCATCCTGCAGCCCGTAATGCAGCCGGCTGGATGATGATGATGCACGGACTCTGTCTAGTAGGCGGCAACACAAGCGAAATTGAAAACAACAGTCTTGGCGGTTGCTTCAACGGAGGAGCAATCGTTGGTGATCCCTCGAGGAAGCTATACGGACCGGTGCCAGGTGGGACCCTTAACTGCGTACGCTGCCGCTGGTTCGTCACCAAGCCCGAATATCTGTTGGCATTGTGGGCACAAGTGAACAACCTTAACTATCATCTCGATGAGGCGCGGAATACCTTTCGCACGCGAAACGAAAAGTATTGCGAACTCCAAAAGCTAAGGGCCGATGCGGAAGAGCAAGGCCTACCCTTCGAGCGGATGCAAGCTCTTCGTCAGGCTGAACGCCTCACTCAGACTGCGGCGAAGAATTTCGATAACCTCGCTCTTGATCTGGAAGCCTGTGTTCGCCTGACGATGCGTTGCATGGATGTCGCAAATGCGTCCCAAGGGAATGGAAATCAGCTAGTAGCTGTTGGCTCTATCGCGGACATTCAAGCCGTCTTCGAAGCGATCGAATCAGAATTGCTGCAATTGTCGGAAGTTTGTGAAGATGTCGAGATTCATCCGGATCTGAACCCCGGTAAGGCAGTTCTTCGCCGCAGCCAACTGCTCGACAACGTTTTGTACAACAATGACTTTAAACCTTACTTCATGCAGCTAGGCGAGAATGAGCAGTTGATTATTGGCAATGCCTTCCTACGCGAACTCGCTAAGAAGATGAACCCTTCGGATCTTAACCTCGGGCGGCGAGAGGTGATTAATCTGATGGATGCAGGCGAGAAGTTGAGTCAAATCGGTATACAAGTCGAGACTCTATTGCCGAATGCGCGACAAAACACAGCCGTGTTGAGTGCAGGATCAGCACTTTACGAGGACGAACATGAATAGCAAAACTGAGGCATCTATTCATCCCGATGCAGTGTTGGAGTCTCTGCTCGCTAAAGGGGGGCGGTCTCATCGGCGTGAAAACCTAAGGAAGGTGCACGAGATTTGCCGCAAGCAGTATGCTTCTGGGTCCCGCGATTTTACGCTGCCGGCTATTGGTCGTCTTGCACAGGAGGCCGGTATTATCAAAGCGCGTGCTCTCTACAATGCTCCGTCTGCCGACTATCAGGGCCTACTGGCCTCGTGGGCAGCCTACGCTGGGCCGCCCACTCCCAAACCGACAAAGACTCTGGCAAGCTACGAATATTTGATG
>Ga0224531_1000833_pt1 | contig 14615 bp, 7 predicted proteins | sample CBST100metaG_FD_179876 | JGI IMG/M metagenome (GOLD analysis project Ga0224531, IMG submission 179876) | Peat soil microbial communities from Stordalen Mire, Sweden - C.B.S.T100 | ecosystem: Environmental > Terrestrial > Soil > Wetlands > Peat | place: Sweden: Norrbotten County, Stordalen Mire... | reverse complement strand
CGTTACCACTTCCAACAGCACGGCCGATGCCGGCCGCAGTTCCGGTGCGCAGGTCTCCATCGTTACCAAGAGCGGCGGCAACAATCTTCACGGCGCGCTCTATGAGTACTACCGTCCCACCAACACTGTCGCCAACCAGTGGTTCAACAAGAACACGCAGATCAACCTGGGCGAGCCCAACACCCCCCAGAAATATGTCATGAATACCTTCGGCGGCTCCCTGGGCGGCCCCATCAAGAAGGACAGGCTCTTCTTCTTCTTCAACTACGAAGGACAGCGCAAGGCGATCGACGATGTGGTCACCCGCACGCTTCCCACCAAGCAGTTCTATCAGGGTTCGCTCGGTTATCAGGATGCCAACGGCACGACGCAGTGGATTAACGCCGCGCAGGTGACGGCCCTCGATCAGATGCCCGATCCCACCTACGGCTCGCCCGACACCTGCACCGCCTCCACCAGTTGTGGCCCGAATGCCAACGTCTTGGGCTACTACGGCTCAGTGGCCGCCAAGGGCATGTACGGCACGGCGCCCACAGCTGGCGACGGCATCAACAACGCCGGGTATATCTTTGCCTCGCCCGCGCCCTCCACGCTGAACACCAGCATCGCCAAGATTGACTACAGCCTCACTGCCACCCAGCACATTTTTGTCCGTGGCAACCTGCAGAAGGATACCCAGGCCGGAGACGAAAACCTGCCCGGTCAGCCCGCCTCCAGCATGCACGTGGACAACACCAAGGGTCTGGCCATCGGCCACACCTGGACGCCCACCTCGAACGTGGTGAACGACCTGCGCTTTGGGTACATTCGCCAGGGGTACTCCACCCGCGGCATCGGCTCGGGTTCTGGCGACTGGGTCACCTTCCGTTTCCTCTCCCAGCCCGAGGCGCAAACCCGGTCCACCGTGGTCAACGTCCCGGTCCAGAACATCACCGACAGCCTGACCTGGACCAAGGGCACCCATACGCTCAGCTTCGGCGGCAACTGGCGCGGCATCCAGAACAATCGCGGCAGCGACGCCAACTCCTACTCCGGCGCCAGCACCAATCCCTACTGGATGGACAACGGCCCGAACGATCCCTCCATGCTCGGCTCTAATGTTGCCGCGGTCGGAGACGGCTTTGCCAACTCCTACGAAATCGCCTACGCCACGCTGGTGGGCACCGTTCCGGAGAGTACCCAGCGTTACAACTACTCGGTGACCAGCGCCACCTCCGGTACGCTCTTCTCCGACGGCGCCATGATCAACCGTCATTTCAAGGCCAACGAGTTCGAGTACTTCCTGCAGGACTCCTGGCGCATGACGCCTGCCCTCACGGTCACCTACGGCGTGCGCCACTCCATTCTTCAGGCGCCGTATGAAACCAAGGGCCAGCAGATTTCTCCCACCGTCGACACGCACAATTGGTTCCTCAAGCGCGCTTCGGCAGCCGCCCAGGGCGACACCTTCGAAGACCCGCTCTCCTTCGCGCCCAGCGGCAAGGCCAACAATCGTCCCGGTTACTGGGCCAAGCAGAAGGCGAATTTTGCTCCCCGCCTTTCCGTCGTCTACGCGCCCGATACCAAAACCACCGTCCGCGCCGGCGCCGGCATGTACTTCGATCACTTCGGCCAGGGCATTGTGAACTCCTTTGACCAGCAAGGCTCCTTCGGCCTGAGTAACGCCGTCGTCTCTCCGGCCTACACGGACTCCTTCCAGAACTCGCCGCGCTTCACCGGTGCGAAAGCCATTCCCGCCACCGGCTGCCCCAGTCCGGCTTCCACTGTCAGCTATCCCTACTCGCCCGTTTCCAGCCAAACCGACCCGAGCGACCCGAATCTGGCGCTGAACTGCGGCCTGGCCATCACCTGGGGTATCGACAACCACCTCAAGACGCCTTACGCCTACTCCTTCGATCTCTCCGTGCAGCGCGAGCTGCCCGGCGGCTTCGTGGCTGAGGCCAACTACGTCGGCCGCCTCGGCCGCCATCTGCTGGAGCAGCTCGATCTCGCCCAGCCCGTCAACATGGTCGACAAGAAAGGCGGCGGCGACTATTTCCACGCGGCTGCTGCGCTTTCCAAGATTTCCGACCAGAATGGCGGAAATCCGAACGCGACCGTTGCCTCCATCCCTTACTTCGAAGATATGTTCCCATTCATGGCCGCGAACGGCACCAGCGCCACGCAGAACATCTATTCGAGCCTGTGGGCAACCAACCGTTACGGCGGCGGCGAGACCAACGCACTCTACGATCTCGATCTCTACTCAAATCCCAACGGTCCTCAGTTCCAGTTCTTCCAGAGCCAGTTCTCGTCGCTCTATGCCTGGTCCTCCATTGGCACCAGTTCCTATAACGGCCTGCAGTTTACCTTGCGCCATCCGTCCACGCACGGCCTGACCGCCGACCTCAACTACACCTTCTCCAAGTCCCTCGATATGGGTTCGGGAGCGGAGCGCTCCAACGAGTTCTCTACCGACTCGTTCGGCGGCTCTGCCATCCAGAACAGCTGGAACCCCAAGCTGAACAAGGGCGTTTCCGACTTCGATACTCGCAACCTCATCACCGTTGACTGGGTCTACGCTCTTCCGGTGGGCCGCGGCAAGGCTATCCTGGGCGGCGCAAACCGCATCACCGGGATCGTGCTCGGCGACTGGCAGTTGTCGGGTCTGGCGCGCTGGGCCAGCGGCCTGCCCTTCAGCGTCTATGAACCCGGCTATTCGACCGACTGGGAACAAGGCGGCATGGGCGTTGTGACTGCCCCGGTCAAGGTGAAGAGGCACATCGTCAACGGCATTCCGCAGGTATTTGCGGGAGACACGGCGACCGCCATCAACAACGGCGTCACCAACGGCACTCCGATTCGCCTGCCTTATCCGGGTGAAGCCGGCATGCGCAATGTCTTCCGTGGCGACGGCTACCTCGACGTCGATTCCTCGCTGGCCAAGACCTGGGCTCTGCGCGAAGAGATGAAGTTGAAGTTTGCCGCCGAAGTTTATAACGTCGGCAACAACGTCCGCTTCGACGACAGCCCGCTCAACCTCAACGGCAATCTGACCCAGGGAACTTTCGGCGCGTACGGCGGAACGCTCACCACCTATCGCCGCATGCAGTTCGGCCTGCGTTTGGATTTCTAACCTTCACCGCACATCCCGCACAAAAACGAACCGGCCGAAGCTTCTGCTCCGGCCGGTTCGTTTTTGTCACTTGATAGCTGATAGCTTACGGCTGACCCCTGATCTCTGACCCCTGTTATTCTCCCAGCGCCTTCAACCTCATCTGCGCCAGCCGGTAGCTCGATGTGGGCACGGCCAGCGGCTCTTTCGGCGTTTCCAGCTTGTGATAGTCGGCCAGGGCGATCTCCCGCTCCCCGTATTGCTCGGCAATCCGGCCCAGCGCGTACCAGTAGTCGTCGTTCGGCTCGTCCAGGTTCAGCTCGTCCATGCTGCGCAGCAGCAGGTCGTGCGCTTCCTTGGCTTTGCCGACCTCTGCATAAAGACAGGCCAGCGTGTGCAGAATGTGCGCATTGTCCTTGGCCATCTGCGTCGATTTGATGGCGGTGTCGATGTCCGCCTGCACCACCTTGCCGGTGAACAGCGCATACCAGGCAATGTCGTTCAGGATTCCGGCATTTTGCTTGCCCTGGTCCACGATCTTCTGCGCCCATCCGCGCGCTGCTGCAAAATTGCCGCGGTTAGCCTCGGCTTCCATCTTCATCATGAGGGCGTCCTGGTCGCCATCGAGCTGCTTCAGCCGCTGGTCGGCCAGCGCCAGCGCCTCGTCCTGCCGTCCCAATCCAAGCAGCGCCTGGACATTCTCCATGAAGGCCAGTTTCGATTCCGGTTCGTCCTTGAGCAGCGCCGACGAAACCTCCGCGAGCTTGGCAAAGTTGTTCTGGAGCGAGTAGCCCTCCGCCAGCGCCAGCCGGATGTTGGTCTTCTCCCGCTCGCCCGCTGCGTCCTTCTCAGCCCCTTCCAGCAGCGCCACGCCCTGGGCCACGGTGGGCTTGGTTCCCACCATCAAGGCCGCCGAGGCCAGCTTCATACGGCGCGCATCGGCGGCCGCGCCCCGCGTCCAGAAGCGCGGAAACACCGGCCCGCCCAGCGGATCGTCGCCGCCTTCCAGATGCGAATCTTCGCGCAGCCAGTCCAGCAGTACCTTGGCCCCCGGCAGGTCGCCGGCCTTCACCCGGTCCGCAGTCTCCAGCGCAATCGAGTTCGGCTTGTCTTCCGAGTCCAGCAGCTTGTACTTTCCGTCCTCCTTCACCACGAAGAAGGTGGTGCTGTTGCCGCCCGGAATCTGCACTTTCACGCGGTAGCCGGTCTGGTCGTTGCCCTCCACCTTGGGATCGAAGGCCTTCAGCATCACGTCCACGGTCACGTCCAGAGAGGTGTCTTGCCGGGCCAGTTGGCTGTTCATCTGCCTGCCCGTCTCCAGCGTTTTTTTCTTCTCTTCGGTGTCCTCGTTCTTCATCACCAGCGCCGCATTCCGGCTGGCCAGGGGGTCCAGCTTGGCCTGGGTCAACTCGGGGTCCATGGCCAGCGCGAAGACCTGCTTTACGAGGCCCGCCGGGGTGTTGTCGAAGTGCAGATCTTCGTGGTGCTCCGCGCCCCGCAGCATGTTGGCCAGGCCCATGGTCTGGGCCGCATTGTCGCCCGCCGCGCCCGCCGCCATGAAGTCCGCAGCCAGATCGTATTTGCGCAGGTTCATCAACATCTCGCCCGCCACCCGCGCCGTCTCCTTGAAGCCGTCCGTGCCGTTGGAGCGCTTGTTGGCCTCTGCCAGTCCGGCCGCGGAGCCGTGCAGCAGGGCCTCGCAGGCGGCAATCAGCGCCTTCGGTTCCGGATTCAGCGTCATCGCGGCCTTTTCCGCTCCTGCGGCATCTCCGCCGTAGAAGAGGGCAAAGGCGAGGTTGTTGGTCAGGCCCAGATCGGCCAGCTTGTCTTGGCCCAGCTTCTGGTATTCGGCAGCCGCTTCCTTCATCTTCGAGAAACGGCTGTAGCGCCGTCCCACCGGGTCGAATTCCAGCAGAATCGCCAGGTCCGCTTCCGTTCCATGGTCGTCCGGGTCCAGTTGAATGGCGGCCCGGTAAGCAGCTTCCGCCGCGGCCAGGTCGCTGCCCGCGCGCAGGTTGCGTCCCACCAGGTCGTGCTTCAACACCTGCGCCAGGGTCTTCTGCGCCAGCGCCGATTTCGGGTCCAGCTTTACGGCTTCCCGCGCCTCGGAGCGCGCCGCCTCGCCCATCCCCGCTTCCAGCAGCACTTTGGCCACCTGGAGATGGTGCACGGCTTCGCTGGGATGCTGCGCCACCAGCGCGCGATAGCTGGCCAAGGCTTCCCGCACCTTGCCGTCGCGCAAGAGCGCTTCGCCCGCCGGCTCGAAGTTCACCAGGATGGCCGGCCCCGCCACCAGTTCCGCCACCTTGTTGCGCAGCTCCGTTGCCTCGGCCACCGTGTAGCGCCGCTTGACCGTGTCAAAGGTCAGGTGCGCCAGCACCACGCCGTCCTTCCCGGCGGTAAACTCCTCGCTCAACAGGGCCGGTCCCAGCGAAATCTTCTGGTCCTGGGGCAGAGGCTTGGGTTGGAAACCCACCGGCGGCATCAGCCGGTAGCGCCACTCCGCCACAAAGGGCTGCGGCAGTTCCCAGTCCTCGGTGCGCGGCTTTTTGGGCTTGTCCGTTTCCTGTTCGGCCTTCCTCTTCTTTTCTTCGGAGTCGTCCTTGCGTTTCAACTCGTCCGGCAGGCGCAGAAACAGCGAGTCCACGCGAATCGCCGCCACTGCATTATCCAAATCCGTATAGCCGCGCTTGGCCTTTTCGCAGGCGATCGTCAGCTCAAATTGCTTCGTAAGGTCTCCGGGGTCGCTGCGCTCCACCTTGGTCAGCTTTTCCGACACATACTGCGACTTCACGTAATTGGTCAGGCCTTCGCGCGCAACCTTGTCGGGCTTGTCGGCGTAGTAGCCGCGGTATTCACCCTCGAAGACTCCCGTGGGCCGCGTAATCTCAACCACCGTGGCCGGTCCGTTCTCGGCCAGCGTCAGCTCCCGCGACTCCAGGAGCAGGTTGTCCTTCGAACTGAACTCCGACGTCTTCACCAGTTTCGTGGTTTCCGACCGCGTAATCAGGGCCAGCCGCCCCTGGTCCTGCGCCGGCAACTGGCCCAGGCGGGCGTACTGGTCGGTGGCGTCGATCCAGAGGGCCGGCGGTCCCGGCACGTAGACGATGGCGTGGTCAAAGAGGCCCATCCCGGGCAGCTCCGCCGGCACGTCCATCCGCGACCCGGCGTTCAACAGCGCGACGTACGCCGGAATCTTGGCCGCCCGCAGCATGGTCACCAGCAGCGTGGCCTTGTCCTTGCAGTCGCCATATTTGCGCCCCAGCACCTCGGCCGGCTCATGGGGCATAATCGCCGCTTCGTCGAACTCAATGCCGGTGTAGCGGATCTCCTGGTCCAGATAGTCCAGAATCGCGCTTTCCTTCTCTGCAACGCTCGATTTGCCGGCAATGAGCCGGTCCACAATCGCCTGCACGGGGTCGGGGTTGGCGCGGCTGTCCACGATCTTGCTGTACTCGGTGGCCATCGTCTGCCACGATGCGCCGGTGGAGAATTCAATCGCAGGGAAGTGCGGCACGTCCGCGGGAAGATACGGCTCCGGCGGGTCCAGAGCCTCCATAGGCCCCTGATCGTAGGTCAGCGTCACGCGCCCGTTGGCCTCGGTGCGTTCCGGCTTCAGGCCGGGCAGGAGAATCGTGTCGGTGCGCAAGGGAAGGGAAGCGGGCGCGTCGAAGGTCGCCAGGCTGTGCTTCACCGGCGCGGCCTGCCGTCCGAATCCCACCCTTCCCACGTGTCCTGCCGCGAAGAACGGCGAGGTTTCCGAGGTGACGAACTCCTCCTCCACCACTACGCCCTCTTCGATGGCCGGAAATGGCGCCCGCAGCGTCTTGCCGTCGCCGTAGGTCTTGTACTCGCCCCCCCGCGCCGGAGCTTCGGTAATCTGCTTCGGGTCCAGCACGTGCACCGACAGGTCCGGCGCAATGACCCGCGCCTTGATCGTCGGCCGGCCCTCGTGCCACGGTTCCCAGTCGACAGAGACGGAATCCCACCCTTCCACGCCCTTCTGGTTCAGAACCTTGTAGACCACGTACTCCACGTGGACAATCCGGCCCGTCTCGTCGAAGGTGTAGTTCTCGTCGTCTTCCAGGACCACCACATTGGCGTTCTCCGCCGGGGCCGCTGCCGACGCCGCGTCATAGAGCGCTTTGGGGTCGATGGAAAAATGCGGAGCCTTCCACGGTTCCACCTTCTCTTGCGCCCGCGCGCCCGCGAGAACCAGGGCCGAAAACAAAAGACACAAAACGAACGGATAAATGCGGCGCAACGGGAGAAGGGACACTGGACTCCTTCGAGCAACGTGGAATGTGTCAACGGTAAACCCGCCCTGAGGGTTGCGCAAGAGAGCCGCGCAAGCCCTGCAAACCGGCCCTGCGGCCTCGTCTCCGCCGCGCCAATCGGCGGCTTGCAAGGGCCAGAAAAAGCGCAAGGGGCAAGTCTCAGGCCTTTCGCCCGAAACCTGCCCTTTGCGCTTCAAGTCATGCGTGATTGCCGAGTTGTTCGAGTCTCACTTCGCGTTCTGCACCCCGGCCGCCGGGTGCCCCACATCTCGATTCTGAGATGTGGGATCGCACGAATCCCGCCCTACTTCGCCTTCTGCACCTCGGCCGCGATCCTCCGCAACTCCGGCAGAATGCGTCCCAGCGCCACAGGCTCCGCATCCTTCCGTCCCAGCGCAAAATACACATCGCGATAGAGCTGGTAAAGCTGCTCATACACTGCCGCCGCTTCCTCATCCGGCTCGACCGTCCGCAGGGGCAAACAAACCGCAGCCTGCGCCTCTTCGATGGTCTTGTACGCCCCCGCCGCCACCAGCGCAATGATTCCCGATCCCAGGCTGGTGGGAATCCCCGCCGGAACCAGCACCGGCTTGTTCAGCACATTGGCATAGACCCGGTTCAGCACTTCGTTCTTCTGCGGAATCCCTCCGGCATTGATCACGCGGTCCACCTTGACCCCGTGTTCCGCCATCCGCTCCAGAATAATGCGCGTGTGGAAGGCCGTTCCCTCGATGGCCGCGAACAGCTCGTCCTGCGCGGTGTGAATCAGGTTCCATCCCAGCGTAACGCCGCCCAGTTCGGGATTCACCAGAACGGTGCGGTCGCCGTTGTCCCAGCTCAGGCGCAAGAGGCCCGTCTGCCCGGCCTTGTAGCTCCCCAACCCTTCAGAAAGCGCGGCGACCGTGGTTCCCGCCCGCCGGGCCACAGCGTCGAAGATGTCTCCGGTGGCCGAAAGCCCGGCCTCAATGCCCGTATAGTCAGGGTGCACGCTGCCCGGAACTACGCCACAGACTCCCGGAATCAGTTCGGCTTTGCGCGCCATGGCGATGATGCAGGTCGAGGTGCCCACCACGTTCACCGCGTCGCCCTCGCGGATGTTCGAGCCCAGCGCGTCCCAGTGTGCGTCGAATGCTCCCACGGGAATCGGAATGCCGGCCTTCAGCCCCAGCTTCGCGGCCCACTCGGCGGTAAGCCGCCCGGCCAGATGGTCGCTGGTCAGGTACTCGCCGCCCATCTTGGCCCGCACTCCCGCAAACAGCGGGTCCACGGCCACCAGAAACTCCTCCGGCGGCAGGCCGTCCCACTTGGGATTCCACATCCACTTGTGGCCCATGGCGCAGACGGAGCGCTTCAGATCGCTTACCTTTTTGACTCCGGCCAGCGTTGCCGCCACCATGTCGCAATGCTCGAGAGCGGTCACAAATTTGTCGCGCTTCTCCGGGTTATGCCGCAGCCAGTGCAGCAGCTTGGCGAATCCCCACTCATGCGAATAGACCCCGCCGCACCACTCGATGGCTTCGAGCTTCATCAGGTGCGCCTTGGCGGTAATCTCCTCGGCCTCGGCAAAGGCGCGATGGTCGCACCACAGGTAATATTCGTCCAGAGGCTCCAGGCCCTCGCCCACCGGGATCACGCTCGAGCCGGTGGTATCGAGAGCAATGGCTTCCACCGCGTCCCCGGCCACGCCGGTTGATTTCAGAGCCGCGCGCATAGCCTCGGCCAGCGCCGCCATCTGGTCGGCATGCGACTGCGTGGCAAAATTCGGGTCCTCGCGCCGCCGGTGGAGCGGGTAAGAGGCCGAGGCCGTGCCGATGGGACCCTTCACGCTGTCCACCAGCGTGACGCGAACGCTCAATGTGCCGAAATCCACCCCGGCGACGATGGTCATGAAGATGCTCCTGAGTAAACGCTTTCCAGTTCGCACTCCAGACTACACCATCGCTCGCCCTTTCGCCCTCGCCTCTCTCTACTTCCCCTTTCCCGGCCACATGCCTCGGACCTTGGCCAGTAAACCGGGTGTCGCTGCCGGCGTTTTGGCCTCAGCTTTTTGCGGCGCAGGCGTCTTTGCCTCGGCCATGGTACTGGGTGGCGCCTGAGTGGGTGAAGCGGCCACGCCGCCCGTCGCCGCGCCATCCACCACCCTGCTCCCCGGCAAACTCGGCACCGGCCCCTCGCTGTTCTTCACCAGAATCGAAATTCTCCGGTTCGAAGGGTCGTAGGGATTCTCCTTCACCCGCAAAAGCTGGTCCGCATAGCCGCGCACCTGCGTCACCTGGTCGGAACGCACGCCGCCCTGCTGCAGCAGACGCCTGGCGGCATTGGCGCGGTCCGCGGAAAGCTCCCAGTTGCTGTAGCTGGCGTCGTTCGAGTACTGTGCGGCGTCGGTGTGCCCTTCGATCAGCAACGCATTCGGCAGCGTCTTCAGCTCCGAGGCCAGCAGCGCCAGCAGTTCCTGTCCGCTCCCGCTGAGCCGCGCACTGCCCATCTCGTAAAAGGTTCCGTTCTTGTCCTCCAGCAATTCCACGCGTAGCCCCTCCGGCGTGATCGAAATTTCAATCTGCTTGGAGAGCTTCTCCAGATCCTTTTGCGCCTGGATGCCCTGTTCCAGCTTCTCTTTCAGCTTCTGCAGGTTGTCGCCGCGCTCCTGGGTCGCCGCAACGCCGTTTCCGGCCATGGTGGTGCCCAGCAGGTTGGCGGTGCCCTTGGGATCGTTGAAGTAGCCAGCCACTGCCTTCTTCACCTGCTCGCTGGAGTTCATCAGCCACAGCACAATGAACAGCGCCATCAGCGCGGTCACAAAATCTGCGTAGGCCACCTTCCACGCCCCGCCGTGGTGTCCGCCGTGCCCGCCCTTTCTCTTGATGACGATGATCGGTTGCGCCTTGGCTGTCACTGGATTTCGCTCCCCTTACGCCGCCTTGGCCTGTGCCGGCTCCGCCGCCGCATGGCTCTTGCAGCACTTCTCCATCTCGTCGAAGCTGGGCCGCACATGCGCCGGAATCGCGCGCCGCCCGATCTCGATGGCGATCATCGGCGCCGATCCCTTCAGAAACGAAAGCATCAGCACGCGCAACACGTGCAAGTAGCTGTCATGCTCGGCCACGCTCTTGCCCATATTGGCGCTCAAGGGGCCGGCCACCCCGTAGCAGAGCAGAATGCCCAGAAACGTGCCCACCAGCGCCGCCGCTACCTTGTGCCCGATCGTCTCCGGAGGCCCGCCCAGCGCGCCCATGGTGATCACCACCCCCAACACCGCCGCCACAATCCCCAGTCCTGGCAGCGCGTCGGCCATCGTGGTCAGCGCGCTCACCGGCTCCATCGAATCGTGGTGGCACACCTCCATGTCCAGCTCCATCATCTGGTCCATGTCGAAGGGCTCCACTCCACCGGTGATGGCCATGCGCAGCGTGTCGCACACGAAATCCCGCGCATGATGGTCCCCCAGGAACTCCGGATAGTTCTTGAAAATCGAGCTCTCCGCGGGCTTTTCCACGTCATTCTCCACGCTGAGCAGCCCCTCTTTCCGCACCTTGTTCAGAAACTGGTACATCATCTTTAGCGTGCTCAGATAGCGCTGCTTGCCGAACTTCGACCCCTTCAGCACGGCTGTGAGTCCGGCGACGATCTCCTTCAGCACATGCACCGGATTCGCCACCAGCAGCGTGCCGGTGGCTGCGCCCGCAATGATCAGCAGCTCGGCTGGCTGAAGCAGCACCTCGATGTGCCCCTTCTCCATCAGAAAGCCCCCGATCACGGCTCCGAAGACCACCACAATGCCTACGATGGCGAACATGTCTGCCTCCCTGGCGCGGATGTAATTTTGTTTCCTCCTGCATCGAGACTTGCCAGCATCGCCTCTCCTGCCCCTTCCAGCAGCTCCGCCAGGCTGGACTCCCTTTCCGCCTGGGCCGCACCCACACTCACGGTGATGGAGAGCCGGTCGCCCCACCAGCGGAAGTCCGCTGTCCTGGCCAATCCGGCCAGTTTTTGCGCATGGACCGCCAACATCTCCGGGGTGCGCTCGTGAGAGAGCACCAGAAACTCGCCTTCACCCCAGCGGCCCAGTTGCTCGCCTGGCCGCAGGCCGTTGGCCAACGCGTGCTCCACCTTTTCGAGCATTGCGGCGCAGGCCTGCGCCCCATGGGTCTTCCGCAACTCATGCGCCTGGTCGACCATCACCCACAGAACCCCGAAGGGCTCGCCTCCCCGCACCAGGTCCTCAAACTCCGTCAGCAGCCGTTCTTCGAGCTCTGCCTGGCTGGCCTCGACCGTGGCGTCTTCGCCGGCCTCGCCGCGCGGCAAGGCATCCAGCGCCTCGGTGGGATGAAAAACCGTGATGGTGCCGATGCGCGCGCCCAGCCCGTCACGCAGCACCAGCGTGCGCGCCATGGCCCGCGCCTCGTGCCCCAGCTTGTGGCGCAGCGTTACCAGCGCCCCGCCGCCGGCCCGCCCGCCGTTCTCCGCGGGCGCGGGCCAACCGCCAGCCCGCAGAAGCGGCTCCAGCTCTTCCGGCGCTGGACGCGCCAGCAGCTCCACCCCCGCATACCCGGTGATCGCCTCCGCCGCCTGGTTCCAGAAAATCACCAGCCCCTCGGCGTCCACCAGCGCAATGCCATCGGGCCAACTGTCCAGCGCGGCTTCCAAAAGTTCTGTCCGATCGGTCATTCCAGCCCCTTGCTTTCTCAATCGGCAGGGAACCGCCCAACTTGACCGCATCACCGCTTGTACAGCGCAGAAATCAGATTGGATTTTGCTTAGAATTTCTTTCGGAAATCTGCTGCTGCCTTTGCTCGCAGCATAGGTCGGGTCCACCAGCCGGTGGATCGGTGGCGTGGGCAGATCTTGTAAGAGATGTAACTACTGAGTTGGTGGTCACTCGCTCGAAGCATGGAAATCGCGGGAAACAGTCGGGAAGGCGACATTTCGGGGAGAAACCTTGTGGGGGGGAGACTCTTTAAGCTTTCCGAGGCCGAGGTCTGTGCTTTCCCAGATTCCCAAATGCGAGGCACCTGGGGCAACCATCTTCAGGGGTTGGACTCACTTCTCCCGCTATCTGGGCCACCCGCCCATTCTAAGGAGCGTCAGAATCGTGGGAGGCGAAAGGTTCGGAAATGAGCATTCCCTTCCTCATTTCTGCTTGTTTGGATTTTTCAATGAGGATGCACAAATCGGCGCACATACGGATTGCCTTCTCTCCATCCCGTAGGACGGCCACCTCTGCGCTGTAGTCGTAGAGACTGTGAGGATCCGGAAGCGGCCTGACTTCCTCGGGGTGCTCCCGAAATGCGCGTGCCAAAGTCTCCAAGCGGTCCGCTACGACAGAAAGACTAAGTCTTTCTGTGCTGATCGCCTTTTCTGCGGCAAAAGCAGCACTGATGATTTCGTTCTCAAGGACGGTCTGTTGAGCATTGATCATAGTCTGTTTACCTCTTATCCAATTGTCAGGCGAAACGAAAAAAGGCGCTACCGGATTCTACGAGGCAGGCTTTTTTCACCCTCTGCCGGTGATCGGTCACAACCGCTAAAGGGGGGAAAGAGTCTCTACGAGTTTCTGCCAATGTAAGTTATTGGTAAATAAAAAGTTGTCATTCAGAGGGGAGCTTCTCTCGAGCTTGATCGCGATAGACGCCTTTGAAGGGCCTGCGGTTCGCCCATTCGGAAGCGTCCAGAATCGGACTTCAGATACTTCTGGAAGCCAGTCCAACCGCCTCACCCGCCGCCGGCGTCACTTCGCAGCACGATCCGCTCAACGGCAGCCGCACCACAAACCGCGTCTTTCCCGGCTTGGACTCGACCTCGATGGAGCCCCCGAACTTCTGCGTCACGATGCGGTGAACAATCTCCAGGCCCAGCCCGGTGCCCGCGCCCTGCGGCTTGGTGGTGAAGAAGGCCTCGAAAATCCGCGGTTGCACTTCGGGTGGAATGCCCGAGCCGTGATCGGTAATCGAAACCACCAGCCGCTCAGGCTCCGTCCCCGTTCCCGCTTCCGACCAGGTGGCGATCTCGATCACTCCGCCTTCTTTCGAGGCGTCCACGGCGTTGTCGATCAGGTTGGTCCACACCTGGCTCAGCGCCGAGCCGCGCGTCTTGATTGTCGAAGGCGCAGCCGCAAAACGCTTCTCCACGGTGATCTGTTTGCCGCGCAGCTTGTGGCCCAGAATGGTCAACGTGCTTTGCAGGCTGTCGTGCACATCCAGGTCGCGTACCTGCGAGCGGTCGTCGTAGGCGAACTTCTTCACCGCCATCACCAGTTCGGAGATGCGCGTGATGCTCTCCTCGATGGCCGAAACCTGGCTGACGCTCGAGACCAGAGCTTCCAGCCAATTCAGCGCGTCAGAGAATGCCTCCGCCTCGAATGCCTCTTTCGAGCAGGCCAGTTCTTCTTTCCTCAGGCCGATCCCCACCAGCGCGGGCGCAACGCTATAGGCATTCTCCACACCTGAGGTCGCCAGCCACTCGGCCATCTCTTCCTCGGCGTCGGACTGCTCCAGGCTGCTCATCGCCGGGGCGTGGCAGCCGCCCAGCGTCTGCTCCAGCAGGCTCTTCATGCACTCCAGTTGCAGTGGGGTTTTGGGCTTGTCGGCGGAGCGCAGGCTTAGCCTCTGCAGCCGCAGCAGGTTCTCTCGCAGTTGCGAAGCGGCGCGCTTGGCTGCCGAACCGGGGTTGTGCAGCTCGTGCATCAGCCCCGCTGCCAGCGTGCCCAATGACACCAGCTTCTCGCGGTGCAGCGCCTCCACCTGGTAGGCCTGCAAGCGCTCGGCCATGTTGGCCAGAATCACCTTGCGCGCCGTCGGGCAGCAGGCCAGCAGCGTCCAGAACTCATCCTCGCCGAAGCGCACCAGCGTCGAGTCCTGCGCCGCCACAATCGCAAAGGGGGAATAGTTCTTGCCGGTCAATAGCGGTGCTTCGCCAAAGCCCTCGCCGGCCAATGCCATGCCGGCCAGCGTGCGCGAGCCGTCTTCTTCCGGCCGCTCCGCGCGGATTTCGCCTTCCAGCACCAGCCAGTAGGAGCGCAGCGTTTGCATGGGCTCGGCCAGCACCGCGCCGGCTTTCGCCGTAACCCGCTCCACCCGGTCCACACCCAGCGCGTCCAGGTTCACCCCGGCAAACGGGCGCGACCGGAGCAGGGCTTCCGCCATCTCCCGCAGGGGGATAGATTCGAACTCCACGGGTTGTGCGCCGCTGCTCATCCTTGCTGTCCTGCCTCTTACCTCGAACCAGAGCAGAAATTGCGCGCCTTGAAA
>Ga0224531_1000831_pt1 | contig 14631 bp, 10 predicted proteins | sample CBST100metaG_FD_179876 | JGI IMG/M metagenome (GOLD analysis project Ga0224531, IMG submission 179876) | Peat soil microbial communities from Stordalen Mire, Sweden - C.B.S.T100 | ecosystem: Environmental > Terrestrial > Soil > Wetlands > Peat | place: Sweden: Norrbotten County, Stordalen Mire... | reverse complement strand
CGTCCAGCTCGTACTTGTCGTTCAGCGTCACCGCCCAATCAAAGGCCGTGGCCGGGTCCGGCGACCATTCCAGAATCTTCTTGGCCCAGTACATGCGCATGTAGTTGTGCATCCAGCCGGTCTCCACCATCTCCCGCTGAGCCGCGTTCCACAGCTCGTCGGCGGTCTCCGCCCGTTCCAGTTGCTTCAGCGTGTAGCTGTAAGGGCGCGGGTCGCCCGCATGTTCCGTGAGTGTCTTGCGAGCCCAAGGCGCGGCGCACTCCCAGTTGTCGTAGTTCGGCTCGTGACGCACAAACAGCACGGCAAGCTCCCGCCAGCCGATCAACTGATCCAGAAAACGGTCGCGGGCCGCGGCAGGAGCCTTTCGATTTTCCACAGCTTCTTCCACAGCCAGCGCAATCGTGAGCGGCCCTATATGACCGAAGTGCAGATACGGCGACAGCCGGCTGGTCCCCTTCACTTCGGGGTGATTGCGCGTCTCTTCGTAGTCCTTGAGTTCGAGATTCACAAACGTGCGCAGCCGCTTCAGTGCCGCGTGCGTTCCTCCGGTGAAGCTGTCCACCGGCCCCACCGTGCGATCCAGCTTCGTGAAACCCTCGGTAATGTCCTGTTCCAATGAAAAGTTCTTAATGGCTTTCCAAGGGGTCCACACATGGAGCGGCGCAATCTTCTCCGGTGCAACCAGATACGTGGGCAGCTCTTTCTTCAGGTGAGGGCGAAAGTGGTGCAGCAGCACATAGGTGCGGTCGAACACCCGCGACGGCACAACCACGTCGGCATCCACCGTCCAATAGGGCAGCCGCAGCCGACGGGCCAGCACCGCGCGCCAGCGTTCCGGTTCGCGGCAGGGGTTCTCGTCGCCGATCAACAGCGCCGCTTTCACCTCTTCCAGAAACTTCTCCAGTGAATTGTTCGGGGGCCGCCGCAGCACAAAGCCGATTCCGCGCTCGGCCGCGTCTTCCGCCACATCCCGCAGCCCTTGGACCATGAAGTGATAGTGCCGCAGGTTGGCATGAGGGTAATTGGGAATCACTGAGAAAAACACCACCACCGGCACCCCCAGCAGGTTGCCTGCCTCGATGGCCACATCCAGAGCAGCGTTGTCCACGATGCGCATGGCCCGCTGCATCCAGTAGACAACGCACTTGCCGCCCTGCCGCGGCTCGCCCTTGCGCCGCACCACCACCCGGTTCTGGCTAGCCATGCGAACAAGTTCTTCCGGCATCTGCGTCGCATCGGACATGGAATTTACCTCGGTCCTCTAGCTCACTCTATTCTGCATCCCATGCGCACTCATCCAGCCGCATCCATCCCATTTGTCCGGGTCGAATGATCATGGCCAGTTGCAGAACATTACCAGCCCGTGGCGCACAATCATGACAGGGAGATAAGAGGGCAGCGGTTCTCTCCTGGCCGTCGAGTCACGATCAGGTGAAAACACGTCAGAAAAGTGCCATTTCGCGCCTGATTTGGAGAGTAAATTACCCTTGTAGCCCCGCATTTGAGAGCACGAAATCTGCGCAACCGATTTGGAATCAACAGTTGCGCTTTTCGGCCCCTGCGGTCTTAAAAACCCTCGATTTTTGCCAGTGAAACTGTGACGCCCCGTCTAGCCCATTGAATTTAAATAATTTCCTCGAACCCTCAGCACAAAAGCACATCCGCAGTGAGCGCGTGAAACTGTGTTGCTCCGGTTCTTATCTGCTTGTATCCAAGTCTGTTACAACAAAGGGCCGCCCAGTGGGCAGCCCTCTAATTTGCGCAAATACAGCGCTTTTACCAGCTTCCCCACGCCCGGCTGATGTAGTCCGACAGCGTCATGCCGACCAGAGCCATAAAAAGGAACAGCCCGGCAAAGATCGTCAGCTTGGTCAGCTTGGTGGCGTACTTCACGTGCATGAAGAACAGAACCACCAGCGTGGCCTTGCTGCAGGCAATGCCCAACGCGATGATCGGGTTCAAAACTCCCAAGTCCACATACGATGCCCAGATGGTGATCGCCGTGCCCACCAGCAGCAGGGCGAAGATGATCACGTAAATCCTGGGGCTGACAATGTGCAGCGCGTGTTCCTTGTTTTCGCTCATGCGTATGTCCTTAGTGTCTGCTGATCAGGTAGAGCAGCGGGAACAGGAAGATCCAGATAATGTCCACGAAGTGCCAGTACAAACCGAAGTTCTCAACAAACGTGATGTGCCCGCCGGTATAAGCTCCGGCGCTGGCGCGGAAGATCATGAATCCCAGGATGCCGATGCCGATAATCATGTGCAGCGCGTGCATGCCGGTCATAGCAAAGTAGAGCGAGAAGTACAGCTCAGTGTGGCGCGCCACATCCAACGGCAGAGGCTTGTCGCCCGCAGCCTTGGCCGCCGCGTCAGAATCCGGATCGAGAAACGAGTTCAGACTGTAATGGAAGCCGGGAACGTGGTGCTTCTCAATCTTCTCCGAGTACTCGATGCTCTTGATGCCGAGGAAGCCCAAACCCAGAATAAAGGTGAGAATCAGGCACAGCACCAGACCGCTCTTGCGTCTCGTCTCCGCACACCACACGCCCATAGCCATCGTGAAGCTAGAGGTAATCAGCAGCAGCGTATTGAATCCGCCCAGCGGAATGCTTAACTGGTGCGACGCGGAAACAAACGCCGGATAATACCAGTTGCGATAGATGAGATAGGCGGTAAATAGCCCGCCGAAGAACATGACTTCCGTCAGCAGAAACAGCCACATGGCAAAGTTGCTAGCGTCTGCCTGCTGCTCGACGTCGTGAAAGTGGTGGCGCAGATGGGCCGGGTGCTCGTCGTGAGCATTCTCCAGAACACCGTCGGCAATCGCAGAGTTATCCGACACTGGCCACCTCCTTCTGCTTTTCCAGGTTCTTGCGTTCCAGCCATTCGTAGTCGTAGGCTTCGTGGTCCATGATCGGCATCTCGACAAAGTTCTCAGTCAACGGCGGAGACTGCGTCTGCCACTCCAGCCCCGTAGCCTGCCAGGGATTGTCTCCGGCGATAGCGCCGTACTTCAGCGACCAAGTTAGATAGAGAACAGGAAGCAGGTAGCCCACGCCCAGGATGGTTGCTCCGGCGGTCGAGAAGACATTCAGAATCTGAAACTCTGCCGGATAGGATGCGTAGCGCCGCGGCATGCCCAGCGTGCCCAGAATGAACTGCGGAAAGAAGGTGAAGTTGAAGCCGATGAAGGTAACAACCGCGGCCAACTGCGAGATCTTTTCCGGATACATGCGCCCGGTCATCTTGGGCCACCAGAAGTGAATGCCCGAGAGAAACGCCATCAACATGCCGCCCACCATGACAAAGTGGAAGTGGGCCACGATGAAGTAAGTTTCCGTCAGGTGGATGTCAGTGCCGGAGGTACCGAGAAACACGCCGGTCAGCCCACCAATGGTGAACAACCCCATGAAGCCGAAGGCGTAAAGCATCGGCGTCTCAAAGGTGATGGAGCCCTTGTAGAGAGTGAATGTCCAGTTGAAAATCTTGATGGCGGAGGGCACGGCAACCAGCATGGTCAGCAGCGAGAACACCAGCACCGCATAGTTCGACACGCCCATGATGAACATGTGGTGGGCCCAGACAAAGAATCCAAAAACCGCGATGGCCACCGAAGAAAATGCCACTGCCGTATAGCCGAAAACCCGCTTACGGCTGAAGGTGGAAATTACGTCGCTGATGACTCCCATGCCGGGCAAAATCATGATGTACACAGCAGGGTGCGAGTAGAACCAGAACAAGTGCTGAAACAGCAGCGGATCGCCGCCCTTGGCGGGGTCGAATACGCCGATGCCGATAGTACGCTCCAAAGCGAGCAGCACAATGGCGATAGCCAGCACCGGCGTGCCCAGCACCATGAGGATGCTGGCCGCGTAGTGGGCCCACACAAACAGCGGCAGCCGGAACCAGGTCATGCCCGGCGCGCGCATCTTGTGGATGGTTACGATGAAGTTCAATCCGGTAAAGATAGAGCTGAAGCCGGCAATAAACACAGCCAGCCCCGTACTTAGAACGTTGGTGTTGACATAGTGCGTGGAGAGCGGCGTCGTAAACGTCCAGCCCGTATCCACGCCGCCAGTAATCATGGTGACCAGTACCAAGATTCCGCCGATCATGTACAGGTACCAGCTAAGCAGGTTCACCTTGGGCAGTGCCAGATCCTTGGCACCGATCATCATGGGCAAAAAGAAATTGCCCAGCGTAGCCGGCACACTCGGCACCAGAAACAGAAAGATCATCACCACGCCATGCATGGTGAACACCTTGTTATAGGTGTCGGTGGCCATCAGATCGCTCTGCGGCGTAAGTAACTCAAGGCGAATAAGCCCCGCCAGCGCGCCGCCGATAAAAAAGAAGAAGGTAATCGAGATCAGGTAGAGAATTCCGATCCGCTTGTGATCGCCGGTCAGCAGCCAGCTCAGCAAACCGTTCTCTTTGCTGAGATAGTTCATCTTCGGAATTCTCGCCGTGGACTGGTCGGGAAGACTGACAATTGTGTCGCTCATTGCTTCACCGTTCCTTGCGCAGCAGGCGCCTGCACTGCGGGCTTTTGTCCTGCTGGAGCAGCCTTGCCTACGCTCTCCGGCAGCATGTCGGTTGTGTTCGTCGTCTGCTGAATGCGGTAGTCGGAGTTGAGATTCTTGATGTACTCAATCAGCGCGATAATGCCTTCTTCGCTGATCTGCCCCTGATAAGTGGGCATGATGGGCGCATAACCCTGCGTGATATGTTCTGAAGGATTCAGGATGGCCTCGCGCAGGTAAGCGTCGTCGACCGTGACCGACTGCCCTGAAGTAAGCGCCAGTTTTGCGCCGTAGACGTTGGCAAGGCTAGGGCCGCGCGCATCGGGCCGGGTGTTGTGGCAGGCGGCGCAACTGAGACTTGCAAACAGCCGCTCTCCGTTCTGCGCCAGCGAAGCACCACTGGTCGATTCAGCCAGCCACTTGCGATAGTCCTCGGGCGTCAGCACCACAATGTCGCCCACCATAGCCGAGTGCGCCGTACCGCAATATTGCGTGCAGAACAGGTGATAAGTGCCCGGCGTTGTCGCCTGAAACCAGACCGTCGTATAGCGGCCCGGAATAGCCTCGCGCTTGACACGGAACGCAGGAATGGAAAAGCTGTGGAACACGTCCTGCGAAATCATAGTCAACTGCACGGCACGCCCCGCGGGCACATGCAGCGCGTTGATCTCGTGCTGCCCGCCGGGATGCTCCGCCTTCCACATCCACTGCTTGCCCACTACGTAGATGTTCATGGCGTTAGCCGGCGGCGTGAAGACGCGGAAGTAAATCAGCGCGCCCCACACAAACATGACTAGAAACAGGCCCAGCGGAATGATGGTCCAGGTGGCCTCCAGCAACGTGGAGCCCTCGATCTGCGCCGCCACCGGATGCCGCCTCTTGCTGTAGAGGATCGAGAAGGCGGTAATGAGCAGAACCACGATGGTCAGCCCAATCAAGCTAACCAGAACCATGAAGAAGAGCAGCGCATCCATCTGAGGCGCAATAGTGGATGCCTCCGGCGGAAACAGCGCGAAGTTCGTCATCCACTTGACGAGAAACTGCCAGATTGCTGGACTGATGTGATCCATTCCTTTATCCGTTCACCTTTCGCCCTGTCTCTGGCTTGCTGTCTTGCCGAGCGTCCCGGCGAAACATGACCAGCATGAATCCACCCAGCGTGCAGAGTGTGACCAGCCCGCCCAACTGCACCACCCGCGCCACGATGAGCGAATGCTTGTTGGTCTTGGGATCGTAGTGGTAGCAGTAAGTAAGGATGTTATCCACCGGCGAACCGATGCGATTGGCTGAAGCCTCCACCAGGCCCAGCCGCAGATCCTTCGGCGAGTACTCCACGCCCATGTAGTACTGGGCCAGCTTGCCCTCCGGAGTCACAATCTGAATCGAACTGGCGTGGGCAAACTGGGTCAGCTTGCCGTCCGGCCCCGGTATCTTTACGTAGCCGAAACCCACTGCTTTCGTAAGTGCATCGATGTTCGTCTGCGTGCCGGTCATGAAATGCCAGCCGGCCGCCGTTTCCGGATGCCCATAGCGCTTCACGTAGATGCGCTTCTTGGCAGCAGCTAGGTCCGTGCCCTCGCTGGGATCGATGCTCACCACGATCACATCGAAGTCCTTGCCGGGGACGAAGTTCACCATCTGCAAGGCGCCGGTCAGGCCGTTCAACTCCTCGGAACAAAGCATGGGGCACTGGTAGTAGACCAGCGCCAAAATGGCCGGGCGCTTGCCGAAGTAGCTGCCCAGTTGCACCTGCTTGCCCGCATCGTCGGTAAAGGTCAGCCCCAGCGGAAGTTGCTCGTTGAGCCGCTGTGCGATGCCCACCTTGCTCAGAATCGTCGGCGGCTTGTCGTTCACCGGGCCCAGCAGCTTTTCGCCGTAGCTGGAAACCTGGGCCAGCGCTGCCGGACTAAGCGCGTACAGGCTCAAGCCCATCGCGGCCGCAGCCAATGCCACACTACGCCAGCTCCTCCGGATTTTGCCTGCATCGTACATGGTTACCGCTTTCCTGCTACCGCTACAGCCAATGAAACGAGCCGGTCGTCGAGGGAAAAGACGAGCTGCTGAAACAACTTTCCTCAGAGCACAGGCCCTATCGACTTAGGTCCGTTCCTGTACGAACTAAAAGTCCGTACGCTTTAAATGGGTCTGCTTACTTAGAGATTCCCCAGCTTCTGCTTTGGACTCTCTACTTATGCGGTTCCGGTCGTTTGTTTTCCGCGGCCTGCGCCGCAGCCTGATCCAGTTCGTACCCCGTGCGCGCAAAGCCCTTGGTCAGTGGCACGGCTACGGTTGGTTCCTGATCCCCGGTCATGAGCGGCGCTTTGACCACGGCCGGCGCCTGCGGCAAGCCGCGCTGCGCCAGCAATTCCATGGCACGTTCAATCGGTATTCTCACCTTGCCCTGCGTACGGTCCACCCAGCTGTAGTGATCCAGCAACAGATCCTCGCGTGTGTGCAGATCGGCGATGTCCTGATTGCCGTCATCGGTCTGCAGACGCGGAGTGGGAAAGCGCTGCGTCAGCTCCGCCACCTTGCTCTGTAACTCTGGATTGGCGGGCAAGTTGCCCAGCGGACGCACATCCACCGGCGACGCCCACTTAGTCCTCGGCCCATCCTCCTTGGCCATGTTGGCGTTGAGCACCTTGCCGATGCCATAGGCCAGAACTGCTGTCACTGCGACAAAAATGGTAAGCGCGGTAAGGAAAACCAGGATGCCCGATACGCGCACATCGGATTGCTCGAATCCCTTCGACGCATCAATAGGCTCGGGCTCTACCTGCTCCGGTTCGTTCTTGTCAGGTTCGTTTGGATTATGCGTGGGCATGTTCTGGCTCCAGAATCTCCGCAACATGCGGATCGTTGGTTTGCACCAGGGGCCGCGTCTGCAAGCGCGTGCAGAAGAAAGCAACCCAGAAGGCCACCATCGCCACCGGTACAGCCGCGTACTCTAAAATTCCCCAGCTGAAGTGGAGGTTGCCCGCGGCATCATTGAAGTTCGGCTCTATCAGCCAGAACAAATCGAAGGCCCTCGCAAACACCATCCATTGGCACACCCGCACCAGGCGCTTCTTGTTGCGCTTCAAGTCGCGCGACAACAGCAGCGTGAACGGAATCAGCCAGTGAAAAACGAAGTCGAGGGTAACGATGATTCCCCATCCGCCGCGGAAGCGCGCCAGATACCAGGGGATCTCTTCCGGCAGGTTTCCCGACCAGATGATGAGGAACTGTGAGAAGGCCAGGTAGATATTCAGCATGACGAAAGCAAAAGTGAACTTACCCAGATCGTGCTGCTCGGTGGTGCGCAGGATGGTGCTGAAAGGCTCGGCCTTGGAAAGCGAAATGACGACGATGATGGAAAGCGCCAGCACGCCATAGATTTGCCCGACTAGAAACAGCAACCCGTAGATCGAGGAGTACCAAGTGGGGTCGAGCGACATGACCCAGTAAATAACCGCGGCAGTCATGGTGAGCGCATAGATCAGAACGCCGGGGCCGCTGATGTTTTCAAAGCGCTTGATCCACTCCGGCGTGGTGGTGGGGGAAGCGGCGTCGCGTTGCAGCCCCAGCGCATTCAGCTTCCATGTATAGAAACCCCAGATGGCGAAGCACACCAACCCGGTCACGATGAAGGCCGTGGGATTCAGCATGGGCCGCTTGAACTCAATGGCGTGGGCCTGAATTTCATTGATCCATCCGGATTTCAGCACTGCGCTGACGTCGGTTACCGCTGCCCACAGATAGAGTTTCTTGAGCGAGAAGGCGATCACCAGCCAGTAGACGAATACCAACGGCAAGGTGCGGCTCATGGCTTCAAGCGGTCGGCGCAGCAGCAGTCCCCACTTGCCGCCCGTGATGTACTGCACCATCAGCAGGGCCAGACCGCCCACGGAGAATCCGAAGGTGAGCATCAGGCCGAGCAGCCACGCGCGCAACACATGATCGGTCGATTTGTCAGCAACTGCCAGACCGGCGGCGATGACCGAGAAGACCAACCCGGTAACCAGCGCGCGCGTCTTCCAGCCGTCCACAAAGGCCGGTACGCTTAAGTCGGCGGGAAGTGTTTTGGCGTGCGTCTCGTGAGCCATTGCGTGCGTCCTTACTTGGCGGCCGCGGGGGCCGGTTTGCTTACAGGAATCTTGATCGCGGGATCTGCCGGATTGGCCGGAGCCATGCCGGGAGTTCCCTGCTTGGTGTCATGCGGATAGGCCTGGATAGCCGAGGAAGGCAAGCTCCACGGCTCGGCAAAGCCTGCCGGCACATGGCTTTCCGCGGCCACGTCCTTCAGATTCTTCACTTGAACGCCCGCGGGCACATCCTTCTCCGTTGCGGCCTGGCTCAACTGCAAGGCGCGAACATAGGCAGCAACAGCCCAGCGATCCACCGGCGTCAACTGCGAAGCATAGTCGGGCATGGCGCCGTAGCCATGGCTCATCACGTAGAAGTAGTGCGAAATGGGTTGCGACAAACGGACCTGGTCGTGGAAGTTGGCGGCCGGTTTGTAGCCGCGCTGCACAATCTCACCCAGGCCGTTGCCCACCCGCGAGTGGCAGGGTGTGCAGTAAATATTGAACCGCTCCTGGCCGCGTCGCAGCACTTCCATCGTCACCGGGAAAGGCATCACGTTCAGCTCTTCTCGGTAGCCGTTCGAGGCTTGCACCACGCCGGTATAGAAGTAGCTGTCTTCGCGCAACTGGCCGCGGGCCACGGTGTTGGCCACCTGGGGCCGCGCGCCGCGCTGGTCGGCAAACATCAGCGAACCACGCTGCGGAATGATCTTGGGCTGGTTGTGCATGTCCTGGCGGCAACCGGAGACGAACAGCAGCGCAGCCATGCTGCCTGCGGCTGCAACGCGCCCAAGGGGCTTGCGGGAAACTCCAAACGGATTGAGGCGGTTCGCTTGCATCAGTACTCCACCTCCACCACGGAAACCGGCTGAAAGCTTTCCAGATACTTTCTGGCTTCTACCAGGTCGAACTTCGGGTCCAGCGCCTCAAGGCACAGGAAGAACTTGTCTGTCGTTGCGCCATCGCGGAAGTTGGGCGCGTTGAACAGCGGATGATAGAGCGCCGGCAATCCGTTCAGCGCCAACATGCCAAAGGCCGCCGACAAGCCGGCAAACAGAATGGTCCACTCATAGGCGGGCACAATGAACGCGGGCCAGGAGTAGAGCGGACGTCCAGCGATGTTCAGCGGATAGGCCCAAACCGAGACCCAAGTCTCGAACAGGAACATGGCTGCCAGCCCCATCAACGCGCCGATCAGCGTAAGCATCGGCACCTTGTTGTGATGGAAGCCGATTGCTTCCGCGGCCTCTTCCACCGGATAGGGCGTGTAGCAGTCCAACCGCCGCCAGCCATCCTTGCGTGCTTGCTGCGCGGCCCTTACCAGGTCGCTCGGCGTATCGAATTCGGCCAGAAGACCGTATGTTCCTTCGCGTGCTGGCATCAGTCACCTGCCTTTGCTTCTGCCTTGGCCGTTATTTTGGCGCCGGGCAGCATCATGCGGATTTCAGACATGGGAATCATAGGCAGGAAACGCACAAACAGCAGGAACAGCGCCGTGAACAGCCCCAGCGTTCCCACATAAACCATGTAGTCCCACTTGGTCGCGCGGTAGGTGCCCCACGACGAGGGCAGAAAGTCGCGGTAGAGGCTGGTCACAACAATGACGAAGCGCTCAAACCACATGCCCGTGTTGACCACGATGGAGATGAAGAACATGAAGGGGATCGAGGTGCGCAGCTTGCGCGACCACAGGGTCGTGAGCGGAATCGCGATATTGCATGCGATCAGCACCCAATAAGACCAACCCATGGGACCGAACATGCGATTCCACATCATGAACGATTCCCAGTGCGAGGCCGAGTACCAGGCCATGAAAACTTCCATGCCGTACCCGTAGGCCACAATCAGGCCCGTGGCCAGCATCACCTTGCCCATGTTGTCGATGTGGCGCTCGGTAACCAGACCTTCCAGGTGATAGACCTTGCGCAGCGGAATGGCCAGGGTGAGCACCATAGCAAAGCCGGAATAAATTGCGCCAGCTACAAAGTAGGGCGGGAAGATGGTGGTGTGCCAGCCCGGCAAAACGGCCACGGCAAAGTCGAAGCTGATGACCGTGTGCACCGAAAGCACCAGCGGCGTTGCCAGTCCGGCCAGCAGCAGCGAGGCGGTCTCATAGCGCATCCAGTGGCGCACCGAACCGCGCCAGCCCAGCGAAAGAAGCCCGTAAAAATACTGCGCAAACTTCGACTCGGAGCGGTCACGCATGGTGCCGAAATCGGGAACCATGCCGATGAACCAGAAGACCACGGAGATAGTCGCGTAAGTCGAAACCGCGAACACGTCCCACATCAGCGGTGAGCGGAACTGCGGCCACACATTCATGGAGAAAGGCAGCGGCAGCATCCAGTACGCCAGCCACGGACGGCCCACGTGGATCAGCGGAAACATGCCGGCGCAGACCACAGCAAAAATCGTCATGGCCTCGGCAAAACGGTTGATGGAGTTGCGCCAGCTCTGCTTGAACAGCAGCAGGATGGCGGAGATCAGCGTGCCAGCGTGGCCAATACCGATCCACCAGACAAAGTTGATGATGGCGAAGCCCCAGGCCACCGGCTGCGTGATGCCCCAGATGCCGACGCCGACCAGGAACAGCCAGGTCAGGGCCACCAACAGCAGCGTGGCCACCGCGCCGCCCACGCCGAACAGGGCAAACCAGCCCAAAGGCGTATCCGGCGTCAGCACGATGCGCGAGATCTTCTCAGTGACCGACCGGAAGGTCTGGCCCGGCGCAATGACCCTGTATTCTCCGGTGGCGGGATCGATCCCGGCATCTCGGGTTGGGTCTTTCGGTTTCAGGTCCGTGGTTGCCATCGAGCCTCTCAACCCTTGGCCGGCGCATGCTCCACCGGCGCTGCTTCAAGTTCTGGATTCGGATTCAGGACCGCGGCTACATACTTCGTCCGCGGACGGGTATTCAGATCGGCAAGCACCTGGTAGCTGCGCTCGTCGGATTGCAGTTTCGCCACTTGGCTCTTCTTGTCGTTGATGTTGCCAAAGCTGATGGCCGAAGCCGGGCATGCCTGCTGGCAGGCGGTGACTACTTCGCCGTCGCGCACCGGCCTGTTCTCCTTGTCGGCATCGATCTTGGCAGCGGAGATGCGCTGTACGCAGTAACTGCACTTCTCCATCACGCCGCGTGAGCGAACCGATACGTCGGGGTTGCGCAGCAGCTTGAGGCTCTCCGTCTCAAAGTCGGAGAAGAGCAGGAAGTTATAGCGCCGCACCTTGTAGGGGCAGTTATTGGAACAGTAACGGGTGCCCACACAGCGGTTGTAGACCATAGCGTTGAGGCCTTCGGGCGTGTGCACCGTGGCGCCCACCGGGCAAACCTGCTCGCAAGGAGCATTTTCGCAGTGCTGGCAGGCCATGGGCTGGAAGTGAGCCCGCGGCGCGGCCAGATCGCCCTCAAAGTAAGTGTCAATGCGCAGCCACTGCATGTTGCGGCCAATGCGCACCTGCTCCTTGCCCACGACAGCAATGTTGTTCTCGGCATAACAGCTCACGATGCAGGCGTTGCAGCCCGTGCAACTGTTCATGTCGATGGACATTCCCCAGGCGTTTTCCTTGTACTCCCAGTTGGGGAACATCGTGTTGTCCAGGTCGGTCTTCTCGTGGCCGGGGCCTTCATTCGCAAAACCAGGGTTAGCCTTGAACTCGTCCAGCGTGGCATAGCGAATGATGCCGCGCTCGCTGATGGCCTCGTCGCCTTCAAGCGAGTTATTGCCGTTGCCCTGCCCGCCGAAAGCCTTCGCGCGGTGGTCCTGGAAGTGGCTCTTGGTAACGGCCACGCCCCACTTGCCTTCCATCTTCTTGATGGAACCCGTAGCGTAAAACGGAGCAGCCGTGGTGCGAATCAGATACGCGTTGAAGCCTGCGCCCGAACCGACGCGACCCGCAAACGAGCGGCCGTAGCCCAGGTACACCGTGACCGAGTTATCGGGATGGCCCGGCACCACCAGCACCGGCGCCTTCACTTTGCGGCCCTGCACCGTCAGTTCGACTATATCGTCTTCTTCGAGGCCAAGTTTGGTCAGCGTGGCTCCAGAAACCAGAGCGGCATTGTCCCAGCTCAGGTTGGTCACCGGCTTGGGCAGCTCCTGCAGCCAGCCGACGTTGGACCAGCGGCCGTCATACACGTTGGGATCGGGACGGAAGATGATTTCCAGCGAATCTTTGTGAGAGGGCGCGGGAGCAGGCCAGGATACTCCGGGCTGTATCGCGGAAAATGTAATCTCAGAGAGATCAGCAGTCCCGTCTATCCAGCCCTGATGCAGAGCCTTGCGCCAACCCACTTCAAAGTCGCCCTTGATGACAGGCTTCCATGTCTCGCGCACTGCATCGTATGGGCTCAAGCCCGGTTCATTCAGCAGTGCTTGGAAGAAGTGATGCGCCGTCTTGCCGCCGTAGAGTGGATCAATCAGCGGCTGAACAACAGAAACTGTGCCATCATAGGCGCGCGCATCGGACCACGATTCTAGAAAGTGCGCTGCAGGAATATGCCAATGGGAAATCTGTCCGGTCTCATCGACATGTGAGCCCAGGTGCACCACCGTCTTGGCCTTTTCGAAGGCTGCTGCAAATTCGAGATCGGCTGGCGCGGAATAGATTGGATTGGCATTCAGAATCACCAACCAATCCACCTTGCCCGCGTTCAGATCTGCTGACAAACCCTTGATATCTTGCATCTGCCTGGATGGCATCAACAATTCGCGACGCACGTTAACCGTCTTGCCAATGTTGCCAAGAGCAGTGTTGATCACGATGGCAAGCGCGTCCACCGATGCATCTTGGTAAAGCCCTGGAATCACCACGGACTTACCCGCGTGCGCCTTCAAGTCCTTTGCAAGCACAGCGAGAAACTTCTTCTGCTCACCGGTCCATGCGTAAGACGGAGCCTCAATATCCGCGACGCCGACAGCCTTGGCTAACTCCGCCGCAAACGCCGGAATCTCGCTTGCTCTCAGGCCAAGCCGATGCTCGGCCTTCAGGCCTGTCGTCGTCGGCGTGCTCTCGATCGAATAGAGCCGATTCAGCTTTTCCGGATTCTTGCGCCGCTCCGCATATTCACGGACCAACTTATGGAATCCGGGGAAACTCGCGCCAGAGAGGAAATCCGCATCCAGCGAAACGATCACATCTGCTTCGGCGAGCGAATACTGAACGCTCAAGCCCTTCCCGAGCGCCGTGCCAGCAGTGGCCGGGTCGTACTGCACCAGCGTCGCCTTAGGATAGGCCGCCTTGACCTCTTTCCACTGCCGCGCCAGGGTGGGAGAAGTAATGGTCTCGCTGAGGAAGTAGATGCCGGTTCCGTCTTTGGTCGAGGCGACTTTGGCGCGAAGAGCGAGCGCAAACTCCGCCCACTCGCGGTTCTCGCCGCGATAGGTCACATGCTGCGAGCGGTCCGGATCGTACAGGTCGAGAAGCGTCGCTTGCGTGAAGGGGTCCGACGAGCCCAGGTTATACGGATGCTCGGGATTGCCGTCGATCTTGATGGGACGGTATTGATCGCTCTTGACCAGCAAGGGAACCGCGCCGGTCACAAAGGGATGCGCCGTGGCAAAGTAATTCGGCTTGCCCAGGATCAAATCTTCGGGCTGCTTGACGTAGGCGTAAATCGGCTCGTCGGGCTGCTTGGTGCAACCGGCCAGACCGGCCAGCGCCAGGGACGCGCCCATCAGCTTCATGAAGCCGCGCCGCGAAACAGGGTCAACCCACTCCTGCACCGAGCCGGGAAACTCCTTCTCTACCGCCGCCTGAAACTCCGCCGTATTGGCCAGCTCGTCCACCGACTGCCAATACCGCTTTCCCTTCACGCCCTTGAGTTCCTGGCGCACCGCAGCCAGGGTCATCGGCGCGATCTGCGGCACGATTGCGGCTGCATTCTTCTCGTTATCCACGCCACTCCCTGCCGTCTCTGTGGTTCCGTTCATGCCTTGCCCACTCTTGCGCTTGCTCATCGATGGCAGACCTCGCAACTGGTCAGATCCTTGGGGGTGCGAATCTTGTAGTGGGCAACAAGGAAACCGCCCAACTCGTCCTGG
>Ga0224531_1000829_pt1 | contig 14643 bp, 14 predicted proteins | sample CBST100metaG_FD_179876 | JGI IMG/M metagenome (GOLD analysis project Ga0224531, IMG submission 179876) | Peat soil microbial communities from Stordalen Mire, Sweden - C.B.S.T100 | ecosystem: Environmental > Terrestrial > Soil > Wetlands > Peat | place: Sweden: Norrbotten County, Stordalen Mire... | reverse complement strand
ATGCCAAACCGCAACTGCATCTCAATCAGTGCCCGTTCCTGCACATTCAGGTGAATGTAGCTTCTCGGCATATGCAACTATCTCCTATTTCGGAAATGTTGCACTTGTACCTTGAATCCACCCACCCGGCTTATGTGGCTAGGAAAGAGCGGGGGCGGCGTGGCGGGTTGGGGTTCATGGTTTCCCACATCTGGCGCGAAAAAACTGCGCCAGATATGGGGCACCCGGCTTATGTGGCTAGGAAAGAGTGGGGGCGGCTTGGCGGGTTGGGGTTCGTGGCTTCCCACATCTGACGCGAAAAAACTGCGTCAGATATGGGGCACCCGGCTTGGATCGGTAATCCAGAAAAACATTCCTCGGGGGTTAAAACCCCACTGTTTCCGGGCCTTTTTCGGCACGACTGAAGTCGTGCCCTGACACAAAGCGGATTTTTGAAACACATTCCACGAGTTTTTCCGCAGCTTGTAAAGTCACTTGAATTGCAGGCTCGCATTCAGGGGCCTGAAGGCCCTTGCTCCCTCCGTTTGGATGTGGCGCGACTGGAGAGCATTCCCGCCTCTTGGGATCGCTGGTTGAGGTTCGTGGTTTCCCACATCTGGCGCGAAAAAACTGCGCCAGATATGGGGCACCCGACTGTGCCAGATATGGGGCACCCGGCTGCGCCAAATATGGGGCACCCAGAGTGTGGGTGGTTTGAGTGTGCGCCACCCGTCGATACCGTCTCACGCCTTCAGGGCAGTTGCCACGGAGGTTGCCAGAGGTGTTGTGGGGCGTCCGATCAGTTTCGATAGCTGATGCCCGTCATCGAAGAGAGCGCCCTGCGCCGCTCCGGCATCGAAGTCGGCAAAGGCTTGCGCAACCGGGGCGGGAAGGCCAGCAGCGACGAGGGCCGCGGCGTACTCCGCCTGGGAGAGATTCTTGTACGGAATGGTCTTGCCGGTTTGGCGGGAGAGCTCCGCGGCCAGATCGTTGAGCGTGTAAGCCTGATCGCCGGCCCACTCGTAGGTCTTTCCTTGGTGGCCGCCACTGGTCAGTATGGCAACAGCGGCTTCCGCATAGTCAGCGCGCGCGGCCGAGGAGATCTTCGCGTTTCCGGCGCAACCGAGAAACGCGCCGCCGGCAATCGCTCCAGGAACGGAAGCCGTGTAGTTCTCGGTATACCAGCCATTGCGCAAGATCGTAAACGGCACGCCGGAAGCCTTCAGATCAGCCTCCGTGGCGAGATGTTCGACAGCAAGCGACTTGATCGCCGAGGTCTCGGCATGGAGCAGGCTGGTGTACACAATCCACTGCACGCCGGCTTTCTTTGCCGCTTCAATCACATTGCGATGCTGCACGGCGCGCTGGCCGATTTCGTTGGAAGAGACGAGCAGAAGAGTGTCAACTCCAGAGAGCGCGCGCTCGATGGTGTCAGGCTTGCCGTAATCGGCTTGGCGCACCGGAACGCCAAGATTGGCGGCCTTGGCGGGCGTACGGGCTAGCGCGATGATCTTGGCTGCCGGCGTTCTGGATTTGAGCTTGTTGACGACGAGCCGGCCCAACTTGCCGGTGGCTCCGGTGATGGCGATTGTCATTGGTGTGCTTCCTTTCATTTGTTGATTCCTACATGCTTCTGATGGCTCGTAATCATGAAAGTTACAAAATGGACGAAAAAAGGTTGGTTTCGCCAACCCCTGCGCTGAAGCGCGGGGGCTAGCAACCACCGCGCCTACGGCGCGAGGCGATGGGCTGCCCGGTTTAACCCTTAGCATTTACACTGGTAAACGGAGAAACTTGTGACTTTTGATAAGGTCCTAACAAAAATTTTTGGTACGGCGAACGAGCGTCTGATCAAGCGGCTGATGCCGATGGTGGCCGTGATCAGCGCATTGGAAGCGGATATTAAGAAGCTGACCGACGAGGAGTTGCGGGCCAAGACGGTGGAGTTCCGGGCGCGGATTGCGGCGCGTCTGGAGGGGATCAAGGACGCCGACGAGCGGAAGAAGACCGAGCGGGAGGCTCTGGACGAGATTCTGCCGGAGGCCTTCGCGGTGGTGCGCGAGGCCGGTTGGCGCTCCGTGCAGATGCGGCACTTCGATGTGCAGTTGATCGGCGGCATGGTTCTGCACCAGGGCAAGATCAGCGAAATGAAGACCGGCGAAGGCAAAACGCTGGTGGCGACGCTGGCCTGCTATTTGAATGCGCTGGCGGGGCACGGCGTGCACGTGGTAACGGTGAACGACTACCTGGCCAAGCGCGATGCCGAGTGGATGGGCAAGATCTACGAGTTCCTGGGGCTGACGGTGGGCGTGATTGTCCACGACCTGGACGACAACGAGCGGAGAGCCGCTTACGCCGCCGACATTACCTACGGAACCAATAATGAATTCGGCTTCGACTACCTGCGCGACAATATGAAATTCGAGATCAAGGATTGCGTGCAGAGAGGGCACTACTACGCCATCGTCGACGAGGTGGACTCGATCCTGATCGACGAGGCGCGGACGCCGCTGATTATTTCAGGGCCGACCGACCAGACGACCGACAAGTATGCGCGTGCGCGGAAGATTGTTCCGGCACTGGTGAAGGGCGAGGAGATTGAGCAGGGCGAAACCAAGTACCTGACCGGCGATTACATTGTGGACGAAAAGCAGCACACCATCGGCGTGACCGACGATGGCTGGGTGACGATCGAGAAAGAACTGGGAATCGGCAACATCGCCGACGCGGAAAACTGGGAGATGAAGCACTACGTAGAGACGGCGATCAAGGCGCACGCGCTCTACAAGCGGGATGTGGACTATGTGGTGAAGGACGGCGAAGTGATCATTGTGGATACCTTCACCGGACGCCTGATGCCGGGACGGCGGTGGTCGGATGGGCTGCATCAATCCATCGAGGCCAAGGAGGGCGTGAACATCCGCAAGGAAGACCAGACGCTGGCCACGATCACCTTCCAGAACTACTTCAGGCTCTACCAGAAGCTGAGCGGCATGACCGGCACGGCGGAGACGGAAGCGGCGGAATTCGAGAAGATTTACAAGCTGGAAATTGTTGTGATTCCAACGAATAAGCCGATGCTGCGGCTGGAAAATCCGGACGTGGTCTACCGGACGGAGAAGGAGAAGTACAAGGCGGCGGCCGACGATATCGCCATTCTGCACGAGAAGAAGCAGCCGGTGCTGGTCGGCACGACGTCGATTGAAAAGAGCGAGCGGCTTTCAGCGATTCTGGCGCGCAAGGGCGTGCGGCACGTGGTGTTGAACGCCAAGTTCCACGAGCGCGAGGCGGAAATTGTGGCGCAGGCCGGGCGGCTGGGGATGGTGACCATCTCAACCAATATGGCTGGCCGCGGCACGGATATTCTGCTGGGCGGCAATCCAGAGTTCATGGCCCGGCAAGAGCTGGTGAAGAAGAACAAGGCGCGGGCCATCAGCGCCAACGAAGGAGCAATCAACCCGATGGCTCCGGCGGGCTTCCTGCGTTTCTATTACAACGGGCAGGAGTTCGAGGTGAGCGAGCCGGAGTGGGCCGCAACGCTCGCAGGACACGCCGAGGCGGCGCGGCTGGATCACGAGCAGGTGATCGAGGCGGGGGGCCTGTTCATTCTGGGAACGGAGCGGCACGAGTCGCGGCGCATCGACAACCAGTTGCGTGGGCGCGCCGGCCGTCAAGGCGATCCGGGCGAATCGCGCTTCTATCTCTCGCTGGAAGACGATTTGATGCGCATCTTCGCCAAGCAGTGGGTGAGCACGCTGCTGGAGAAGCTGGGCATGGAAGAAGGCGTGCCCATCGAGTCGAAGATGATCTCCAAGCGGATCGAGGGAGCGCAAAAAGCGGTGGAAGCGCAGAACTTCGAGAGCCGCAAGCACCTGCTGGAATACGACGACGTGATGAACAAGCAGCGCGAAGCGGTTTACGGGCTGCGGCGGCAACTGCTGGAGGGCGTGGACCAGCGGGATCTGATCCTGGAGGATTATGTCGGCGGGATTCTGAGCAGTCTGCTGGACGAGTTTGCCGGCGAGAAGGTGCACCCGGATCAATGGAATCTGAAGGGACTCGACGAGAAGCTCATCGACCACTTCGGGATGAATTTTGCAACGGCGGGGATCAAGCCGCTGGAACTCGCCCGGCATGAATTGGGCGAGGCGATTTTTGAAAAATTGAAGGAGCAGTACGCTGCCAAAGAGAAGATTCTCAGCGCGGCGACCATGCGCTACCACGAGCGGATGGTGATGTTGAGCGTGATCGACGGGCTGTGGAAGGACCACCTGCTGTCAATGGACCACCTGAAGGAAGGGATTGGGCTGCGCGGCTATGCGCAGCGTGATCCGCTGGTGGAATACAAGCGGGAGTCCTACGAGATGTTCGAGGCCATGATGCTGAAGTTCCAGGAGGACACGGCCCGCTTCCTCTTCCGGATGCAGATTCTGGGGCCGGACGGTCAGCCCATCGATGCTGCGCCCACAGTGCGGCGGGAAGTTCCGAAAGCGCCGCCGGTGGCCAGCGCGGCGCATCCTCTGACGCCGGACGCGGAGCCGCGGGAGATCTCGATTTCCACGCGCCAGCCCTCGACGACGATCGACGCGCTGGAGAAGGAGTTCCACCGCAAGAAGCAGCGCGACCTGGAAGCGGCCACCATGGCAGGCTCAGGAGATGCGAGCCAGCCCACGCAGCGCCGGACCGGGGAAAAGGTGGGGCGCAACGATCCTTGCCCCTGCGGGAGCGGGAAAAAGTACAAGAAGTGCCACGGGGCAGGGAAGTAATCTACTCGCGGATTTTGTACTTTGTGTTCGTGCTTCCCCAGGTCTCAGAATCGAGACCTGGGGCACCCGGCTAGGCGAGGATATATGAGCCATCGGATTCGAGGACGAAAGGACCATTATCTTCCACAAGGATACTTGCGGGGCTTTATCGACCCAGTTCAAGCGAAGGAAAACAAGCCACTCTGGTGGTTCCAAGTACCTTACAGGAAATGGACGCAATGCAGCACCGCTGAGGTCGGGTTCATTCGTGGTTTCTATGACTACTCACGGCAAGTCGATCCCAGTATAGAAACGGCTGACCAAGCATTTGCCGAGTTAGAAAGAAACTTCACGCTGATTCTGAACGAACTGCTGGCGTGCCAATTCTCAAATTGGTTGGATCGTCGAGAGTTTCTTTTGCGTTACATGCAAATGATAAGGGTTCGGTCACCTCTGTACTTTGAGCAAAAGCGCACCGTCGCTAAAACCACCCAAGCATTTGTTATCGAAGGAATCAGCGAAGACCGCAAGAAGTTGAAGGTCCGTCCTACGCAGCTTCCAGATCCTTTTATCAAGAACCGCAGTTTAACCGAAATGAAGGAAGAGATGCAGAAGGGCGCTGACTGGCTCTACAACTTCGATTGGGCGCTCCGATACTGTGATTCCCCACAAGACTCATTTCTTACCTCCGATGGTCCGTTTGTTGTAACCGGCCCCTTAGAGGGGCAAGACCAACAGGTTTCATGGGAGGCGCTGCGGCATCCGGACACATTGTTTTATTTTCCGCTGTGCTGGCAGGCGTGCATCGTTGGAAGCCCTCGGCTATTCGAGGTCAAGACGGATAAAGCTCACCCACGCTTTTTGCAAAGCGTTCGCAACATGTATCGAGAGAAGGCTAAAGAATATCTAATTTCAGCAATACGGCTTGGCGATTAGGCCGTCCTTGCCCTGCGTTTCAACTCTCTCTTTAGAGACAACATAGCTCCGCCTGACGTTCAATCCAAATCACGCAACCGCCAGACTACGGTGGCCGACTGGCTCGGAGGCGGGGGTCAGCTTGATTTCAATGTTGTAGCCGAGGCGGTTCAGGCACTCCATCAGCTTACGCTCGGAAAGATTGGAAAAATCGCCGCGCATCAGGCCGGAGACCTTGGCTTGCGAAATCCCCATGCGGCGGCCGGCTTGCTCTTGGGTCAGGCTGAGACGCCGGACTGCGCGCATGATTTCAATAACCAGGCCGGACTTGATTTTGAGCTGCTCGGCATCCGGCAGACCAAGGTCCGCAAAAACATTTCCGGAACTGAGTTCCACTTCGATACCGTCATGAGCGCGCTTTGCCATCTCGTATCTCCTTTGCCACTGCCTCGGCTACCTTGAGCCGGGCGTGAACGATCTCCAGATCTTTTTTGGGCGTTGCTATCCCGCTCTTGCTCTTCTTCTGGAAGCAGTGCAACACGAAAACCGCTTCCTTGAACTTGATGGTGTAGACGGCTCGGTACGTTCCACCCGCGTCGTCTTCGACCACTTCCAGTATTCCCGCGCTCCCGAAACCTTTCAACACCTTTGCGGCGTCGTGCTGTTCGCCGTTCTGGGCAAAGTGCAGGGCGTGACCGAAGAACTTCCGTATGCCAACCGGCAACGACATCAAGTCCTTTTTGCTGCTTCCAATCCATATCAGCGGTTTTTCGGAGGTAAGCACAAGTTGATTATACCAGAAAAGGTATGAAATACAGAGTCCATCAATGTAGTTTCATAGAGGCAACTGATACAAATTGGGCGAACGGCAAAAAGTACAAAGAGTGTTGGGGGCAGGGATGTAAAGGGCATATGGCTTTCCACCCGTTCGGCAGAAAGAAGCGGAAAGGGTCGGGTACGGTAGATTCCAGCATGAGTGGAAATATCTGATTCTGTTTCGGAGCCGGAAGTCCTCGTTATGAACTTGGAAGAGGCTATTCCTTTCTTCGGAAGAGGAAGAAGCCTTTTTTCTTTTCTGGTTTGGCGGGCAGATCACAAGCAGTTCTGGCCATCTGGCGGATCACCTTTGAAATGGGCGAGTTCTTCAATGCGATCGGAGTCGCCGTGTTATGCGTTCGCCGGGCATCAGCATAATCGTCGGGAATCTTCCAATCGGCTGGCTTGGTGAGGGCCTTGGTGATTTGCGCGTCATCGAAGAGCAGAGCGTGAGGCGTATAGCGGTTGAGCACGATCTGAAGCTTGCTGCCGCGCGTGTAGAGGAATTGGCTGATCATGCGGTTCGAGTTGCGGAGCTCGGAGACGCCGACCTGCGTGATCAGGTAGATTGTGGCGGATTCCTCGACGAGAGCCGTTCCCTTCAAGTCGATTCTTGACCCGATATCAACGACCACATAATCGAAACACTGCCGCGCGACAGCCAGGAGTTTATCGACGGCTTCAACTGAAGCCAGGCCGGGGGAGAATTCTCCTGGAGCCAGGAGCACGGATAATCCCGATTTGTGCTTTGCCACCAGCGAGCGGAGGAAATTGGCATCCAACCGGCTGGGATCCTGAAGCGCGTTGACCGTGGAGTACTCGGAGGTCATTCCGAGGTTGATTGCCGCGTCTCCAAGAGGAAGTCCGAGGTCGATCAAGAGGGTTTCCTGGCCAGACTCCTGAGCCAGTGCGACGGCGAAATTGGAGGCGATGGTGGTGACTCCGCAGCCGCCCTTTGCGCCGAGAAAGACGAATAGCTTATTAGGCGGGGGGCTACTGTGGGGAGCATCGGAGTGGCGGGACGAAATGCGAGCGAGGGCACCAGCCATGTCGGCGTGGAGAAGGGGCAGAGTGAGGAACTCTCGGGCACCGGCGTGCATGGAGCGGCTCGCCAACTCCAGTTCAGCCTGCGCCGAGTAGACCATCACGGATGTGGAGGGATTGGCGCAGAAGCTCTTCACCACATCCAAGGCGCACCCGGGGTTACTGTCCAGACCGATGATGACCACGTCGAAATGCTGCCCCAGCATCCGGGGCAGATCGTCGAGGTTGGAAGGGAAGGAAGAGTACTCCCAGACCGTCGTGCCGGGGAATCCAAGCAGAGCGTCAGCTACCTCTTTGCGGTGCTGGTCCTGGGGATCGATGAGCGCGATGGATAACGCGTCAGGGCCATGAGACTCGGCGAGATGGGCAAGGACCGGCATAGCATCGGCTGCTTCCAGTTTTCCGCATCGGCGGGCTTGAAATGAGGCCGGTGAAACGCGGGATACATTCTGAAACAGAGACGTGACTCATACGGGGCGGGAGTCACGTCTTCAAAGAATGCTCGAGCATCGGCCAACGAAACGCACAAGAGAAAGATGGGCGGGGAATCAACACCCCGATTCATCACCCCAACGACGAAGCCCTGTTGCTACCACCCCAGAAAGCAAGGATACAGGACTTTCTCGCCTCCATCTTACGCGGGCCGAGCGAATCTGACTACTAGAGGGCGAAGTTGAGCGACACCTCGACGGTGGAGACGCCGGGGCCTGGTTCGAATCTCCACCTGCGCACGGCATCCTCGGCGGCGACCGCGAGCATACCATTTCCGCTGATTGGTTTCACGCCGGTTACGTTGCCTTCCGGGTCCACAGTGACAGCGAGCCGGACCATGCCGGAAATCCTCATGCGCTTGGCAATTTCTGGATAGGTGGGCGCGACTCTGGATTTAATACCACGCTCGTCCGCTGCCCTGGCAGGCATGGCCAGCGCCACGACGAGCGCCAGCACAGCCCCCTGCATCAGGCGCACTCCAGCACGCCGCAACTGGTTGGGACGAAATACGAAACGATTGTTGTTCATTAGGCACCTCAAAGGTATTTAACTTCTAGATGAGGTTATCGGCGTTGGGAGGAGCCTTCGTTAATTCATTTTGAAGTTTTAATTACCAATGGGATGGGGCGTTGCGGCTGGACGGAGCTCGTCTGCCGAGAGCTCGGCGAAGGTGAGGTTCTGAGCGGCGGAGTGGTGCTGGTCGCGCCAAAGATCGAAGAGACGTCCGTAGCTGAGGGTGATGTAACGGGCCGGATCGATGCCCAGGCGGGCGGCGATGCGGTCAATCCAATCGGGGGAGCCTTCGAGCTCGGCATAGTCGCCGATGGGGGTTTCATCAACCACGCAATGGCCCTCGCCGTCGGTCCACTCGGCGCGCCATTTCTCGTAGCGGAAGGCAGGAACCAAGCCGAGCGAGAGGAAAATTTCTTCAAGAGCCGCGCCGTCGGCAACCTCGGTCTCGGTTTCGACGCGGTGCTTGTGGCGATCCTCACCAGGTCCGACGTCGGGCAGGCGCTTGTGGGTGACAGTCCAGCGGCCGGCGTAGCCGCGGATGCGCAAAATCTCAGTGCGGGCGCGCATCTGCCGATCAGGGAAGTCGTAGAGGATGTTGCTCTCGAAGGCGCGCGGAGTTTGCAGGGTGAAGCCGACAGCTTCGAGGCGCTGGCTGAGACCGGCCAGGTCGTCCACGTGGAATTTGATTTCGGTTTCGATGGGCATATTCAGGAGTGAGTATACGGCAGAGGAGGGCCGGGGATGAGGATTGCCGATTCCGAGGCCTCAAAAGCGAGGGCTGGGGGCCCTGCGCGTTCGACAAGAATCACCGCCTCAACAACAAAAGTCCATGATCTTGAATGCCGGGTACAAGAACCTCCGGACCTCGTCGGCAGCCTCGATGCCGGCTGATTCGGCTACTTTCCGCTCGTCGGACTGAAGCCATCCATGGAGGGGAATCTTGAACTTATACTTGTCGACTTCCTTGTGATTGCTCATCCGGAAAAAACGCATCTCGATGTTGGCGAATCCGGTTGCAGATTTGCCGTCTTTTTCGCGGCCTTGCTGGACTGACAGGAATGCGCCTTCGAGGACAAGGAAATGGGGAAGCAGGCCACGGGAGCGGTCCGTATCGACAACAGCGGCACCCTCTGCGACCGTCCGCTCGGCAACCGTGAGCCGCTGCAATTCAGCGAGGAAACTGGCATAGAAAGACTTGGAGAAATTCTGCGAGAGCTGGATTCCGGCCGCATTGGTGAAATGCTTGACTTCGATGGACTTGGTATGGGGTTTTGAGACGGGCTTTGCGCTCTGAGCGGCCAGACCCAACGGCCAGAGGACGATGCTTGCAAGAGCCATGTATAGAAAAAGCCGGCGCATGAGAGTCTCCTTACTTGGGCCTTTTGTCACAATCAGGCGGAGAGAATCAATTCTTACGCATCGATGGTAATTCGCCGGATTCCATGCCCTTTATAGGAGAGTGATGCTCCCGAAGCACGCAAGAGCCGGTTCCACAGCATGAGTCTCGACAGCAGACTCTGATTTCAAGAGACCATATTCCTGGCATCCGGCTGGCGTCAAGGAAAAAGTGCGAGGCGGAGTCTTGAGCAGGCTGGAGGCGCGGCGGCTGAAGGAGAGTCGAGGCGAAGAGAAGGAGATGCCGGCCGCGGCGATGGATCTATCGAGCCAGGTCTCTGACAGCAAGAATTCGTTCCTTTGAGATCCTCGTTCCCAGGTCTCAGAATCGAGACCTGGGGCACCCAGAGTTTTGGTTTAGGACAGTTAGCAAAAACTGAAAGGGTGGGCACCCGCCTCTCCCACATCTCAAAATCGAGATGCGGGGTACCCGATGATGGTACAAATTCAACCGGTCAGAGAGCTGGCAGGGTGGCGTGGCAGCCCGTAAAGGGCGACAATAGAAGGGTGAAGACACTGCGATTGTTTGTGGATCCCGCCCATCTGGAAACCGCCGAAGCCCAGGCCGCCCTGGAGCAGGCAGCGGAGATTCTGCGAGGCGGGGGGCTGGTGGCCCTGCCCACCGAGACAGTCTACGGACTGGGGGCGAATGCGCTGGATGCGGGGGCGGTGGCGCGGATTTTCAAGGCCAAGCGGCGGCCCAAGTGGGACCCGGTGATTGTGCACGTGGCCGGGCCTGACGGCGCAGCGGCGATGCTCGATGGGCTGGTGCGCGATGTTCCCGAGACGGCGCGCAAGCTGATGAAGGCCTTCTGGCCGGGACCGCTGACGCTGCTGTTGCCGCGCACGGAGGTGGTGCCCGATGTGGTGACGGCGGGACGGGCGCTGATGGGAGTGCGGATGCCGGCTCATCCGGTGGCGTTGGAGGTGATCCTGCGGGCCGGGGTTCCGATAGCCGCGCCCAGCGCCAACACTTTTGGTCACACAAGCCCGACGACAGCGGCGCACGTGCTGGCAGACCTGGACGGGCGGATTGATGCGGTGGTGGATGCGGGACCAACCGAGCGAGGGGTAGAGTCCACGGTGCTTGATCCCTGCCAAAGCCCGATGGTGATCTACCGGCCGGGCGCGGTGACGATTGCCCAGATTCGCGAGATTGCGGGGGCGGTGAAGAGCTTCAGCGAAGATGGGGCGCGGAAAGCGAGGTCACGGAAGGCGTTGCCTTCGCCGGGACTGGGGCTGCGGCATTATGCACCCAAGGCACGGCTGGTTCTGGTGGGAGGCGAAGTTATCGAGTTGGGAGCGCGGTTGGAGGCGACGGCGCTGGACAAGGAGATGGGTGGCGAGCGGGTGGGAGTGATGCTGCCGGCCGAGGTCGCCGTTCCGGCCGGTGTGGCGGCGGTCTTCCCCTGGGGCCGGTGGGCGGTTCCGGCGGAGCTGGCGCAGAGGCTGTACGCGGGGCTACGGGAGTTGGACGCGGAGGAATGCACGGTGATTCTGTGCCCGCTGCCGCCAGCCGAGGGGATTGGTGCGGCCATCCGCGACCGGCTGCTTAAAGCAGGGATTAGGGATTAGGGGTTAGAGAACAGCCGCCAGCGGGGTTAGCAAGTTAGCGGGGATGCGGGCTGATGTTCCCGTTTCCTGATCCCTGTTTTCTGAAACCTCATTACCCTTGATCGCCCAGCTTGTACATATATTTAATGGCGGATTTATAGACCAAGGTCTTTTGGCGGCCGCGGAGCTTGAGGACGTTGCGGTCGTACCACTCGATGTAGCCTTCGATCAGCTCTCCATCTTCCAGGACGAGGACCATGGGCGTCTGGGACTGGATTTGCTTTTGCAGGTAGAAGAGCTCGGCGTGGCGCTGGGGAGGCTCCTGCTCCTGATTTGGACTGTAGCCGTGGGCAGAGGAGCGGAACGGAGCGGCGGCGGCTGACCGATTGCGGGCGGCGGGCTGAGTGGGTTCATTGCTCATGGGAAAGAAGTCCTCCTGGGGAAGGCGTTGGCTAGTTGCGGCCGAGGCTGACAGCCATGGCATCGAGGGAGAGGGAGCGAAGCAGATTGCGGCGCATCCCCTGCTCGACTTGGCCGAGGGCTCGGGCGGCATTGTCGATCCAGTCTACGCTCACGTCCTGGCCGAGGCGGTTGAGTTCGGTTTCGATGTCCAGATTACGGATGAGCTGAGGCGCGCCAGCCACGATGAGCAGCAGGTCTTCAATGAGGCTGCCGAGGGCGCGGAGCAGATTGATGGTCTTTTCCTGGCCGTCGGCGCCGGCGCGGTAGCTCTCTGTGGCGTGGAAGAGTGCGGAGTAATCTGGTTCCCACCCCGCGGACGAAGACCTATCCGCGGGGACCCCGGGTTCCCGCAAGGCGGTGCGGAGGAGGATGAGAGCATCCTGGCGGCTGGCGAGATAGACGCCCAGATCGATGGTGAGGGCGCGACCGACAGCACCCTCGGCGAGGCGCGCGGCCAAGGCGCGGTCCTGCGCTTTGAGCTCGGGGCGGCGCTGGGCGAGTAGGGTTTCCAGGTCAGAGGCGGGAATCGCGCCCAACTGGTGAACCACGGAGCGGGAGCGGATGGTGGGCAGCAGTTCGCGCGGATTTTCAGTGAGCAGAATGAGCGAGGTGTGCGCGGGCGGCTCTTCGAGGACCTTGAGCAGGGAATTGGCCGCCTCTTTCATAAAAGCCGACGAGGTGAAGATGGTAAAGGTGCGCTTGGACTCGACCGGCGGACGGTAGTAAGCCACGTGGATGGCCTGGCGGACCTGGCCGAGCTTGATGAGCAGTTGCGGCGGGTCGGGGGGGATAACGAGCAGGTCGGGGTGGGTCTGAATGAGGATGCGGGTCTCGCGCTTGTCGGTGTCGCGCAACTCCTCGCGGGCGGCGACGGCCTCGGCGACGCGCTCTTCCAGGTTGGCGGAATCGTTGATGCGGGTGCAGTTGGCGCACGCGCCGCAAAAGTCGGGCAAGCCGTTCGATTCGGTGGGGTGGAGGCAATTGACGGCCTTGGCCAGCATCAGAGCCAGCGTGTACTTGCCCGCGCCGCGCGGTCCGGAGAGGATGAGCGACTGGGGAAAACGATCCGCGCCGATGCTCTCGCGAAGCCGGGTCACCGTTGCCGAATTGCCGAGAAAATCCTGAAAGCCCACGAGTTTGAGTCTAGTGCATTTTGGGGTGGCTCCGTCGAGGCGGGTGTTGAAACCCAAGCCTCAGAATCGAGAGCTGGGACATCCCGTCAGAAAATTTATTGACAAGGACACTTGACAAAAAATTGCCGGCGATGTAAAGATAGGTTGTCTTAAAGTAAAGGAGACCAATCATGAAATTCATGGACTGCAAGACCAACAATCCCGCCGTTTGGCGCTTCACATTTCGCTTTATCTTCCTCATGCTGCTGTACGCTGTCTTCGGCGTCCTGTCCACTTGTGGACTTCTTCTCTGGCATCCAAACGGCGTACTGACCTGGCTGTTGGCTATTTTGCCAGCAATTCCCATCGGCGGGGCAGTGGTTCTCACAGGCTGGTATATGCGCGAAGAGAAGGATGAGTTTCAGAGCGCCGTGCTGGTGCAGTCTTTGCTCGGAGGCATTGGAGCGACCCTGGTTGTGACCACGGTGTGGGGATTCCTGGAAAACTACGCCCACTTCCGGCGGCTGGATATTCTCATGCTCTGGCCGCTTTACCTTGTCTTCGTTGGCATCTCCTACGGGATCGTCAAAGCGAGGTACAAATGAAAAACCGGCTGCGAGTGCTGCGTGCGGAACGCGAATGGTCGCAGGCCGATCTGGCCGAGCGGCTGGAGGTCTCGCGGCAATCGGTCAACGCCATCGAGACGGGCAAGTACGACCCCAGCCTTCCGCTGGCCTTCAAATTGGCGCGCCTGTTTGGAACGACGATTGAGGCCATCTTCAGCGATGAGAAGTCGTGAGGGGATCTCAGGTTTCAGATGGGAAACCCGGCGCACCGCGAGTGAATGGTAAGCTGTTGACCGTAGGGCGAATGAGGCGGGAATTCAGGGATATTTGCTTTTCAGGGGGCCATTTTGCGGAATACTTTGCGGGCTGCGCTCTTGATTGCCGTGTTGTGCTTCCCAGTGAAGTGTCTGTTCGGGGCCAGTTGCAGCGTGGTGAAACATCACCCGCCCAGCGAAGCCGACAAGGCACTGCTGGCCTCCGATTATGCGCGGGCTGCTGGTCTTTACCAAGCCGAGTTGGTCAGCCATTCGGGTGACGCGGAAGTGACTGCCGGGCTGCTTCATGCATTGCTGCATCAGCAGAAGGTGCAAGAGGCAGCGGATCAGGTGAAAGCGTCGCTCGGGGGCGCGCCCAACGCGGCGGCGCTGATTACATTGCGCGGCGAGGTCGAGCTTCGTCAGGGGGCGCCGTGGATCGCCGCTCAAACCGCAGTTGAGGCCGCCAAGCTGGACCCATGCAATCCGCGCATCCACCTGCTGCTCGCTGATCTGGAGCGCATCAGTTCGCTGTACGCTTCAAGCCGCAAACAGCTTGAGGTTGCGCATCAGCTCGATCCCGAGGACCCGGAGATTCGTGCGGAGTGGATGAGCACTCTTCCACTGAAGCAGAGAATCGCCGAAATGGAGGCATACCTGTCCGCTCCAAGAGGAGACGACGAGGAAGATACGCGTCACTTGCGGCAATACCTGGAGAGGCTGAAGAAGTTGGCGGCCGAGCCTCACAAGGCCTGCCACCTAGTCTCTCCGACAGCAGACACTGAGATTCCCTTTG
>Ga0224531_1000825_pt1 | contig 14655 bp, 11 predicted proteins | sample CBST100metaG_FD_179876 | JGI IMG/M metagenome (GOLD analysis project Ga0224531, IMG submission 179876) | Peat soil microbial communities from Stordalen Mire, Sweden - C.B.S.T100 | ecosystem: Environmental > Terrestrial > Soil > Wetlands > Peat | place: Sweden: Norrbotten County, Stordalen Mire... | reverse complement strand
CTCGAACGGGTGGCGAACGAACAGAAACAGGCAACGGTTGTTCACCACCTCAGCCATGCGGAACAGGCTACGGCTCTTTTGACGGATGATGCGCTGGTGGCTTGGATGACTCCAGCGGAAGCGCTACGCGCAGCCGACCATGGACTCGCCAATCTTCCCTTGCTCGATGAGCACATTCGGCTGGAGACGCATCTGGCCACGCGGGCCGATAACAAGTCGCGACTGGTCAGCGAATATGTGCGGCGCTTTGTAAAGCAAATGAATCTACATCGTTCACCGGAGCAGTTGTCATTGCCGATTGCATAAGATCGTCGGAACGTTGCTCGATGTGCGGCTATTCGGGAAACAACGAAAGCTGTGCAGTGGCAGGTTTTCTCCTGGCTGGGCGGGTGTCATCGAAGACGGTTCGACCGTTCAGCGAAGCCGAGATGCTGCGTTCATGCTCGATGGCGGCGCTGAAATCAGCTAATGGTTGTCGTGTTTCTTCAACGGCGCGGGTAAGCTGGTCCAAGCGGCGGAAACCCTCGACCTTCTCCATTTGTCCAAGGCGCGCGGCGTCCAGCGAGCGCCGCAACACACCGAGCAAATCATCGTAAGGCTTAAGCGGAACCGGGAACGGATGGCCATCCTTGCCGCCGTGCGCAAAGGAAAACCGCGCCGGATCGGAAAAGCGGCAGGGCGCGCCGTGCACCACTTCGGCAATGAGCGCCAGCGATTGCAAGGTGCGTGGCCCCAGGCCCTCCACCAGAAGCAGCGATGCAAAGTCCCGCAGTTGTCTTTCATGCGCCACGGCAAGCACCGCGCCCAGCCGCTTCAGATCCACATCGACGGGACGAACCTCATGGTGCGCAGGCATGATCAGCTTGCGCGCTTCCTGCAAGGAAGAGATCACCGGCTCGGCAGCAATCGTGAGCAGCGCCTGCTGCGCTTGATTCGCGCGCATCCACCAGATTGAGAATCGTTCCCTGCGGCTGGCCGAGGATCGCCGTGTGCGGATCGGAGACGAAATCGCGCACGCTGGTCGAATGCCAGTGGTAGCGCCGAGCCATGTGGTTGGCCGGGTTCATCCCCTGCTGCACGACGGACCATTCCCCGGATTTGTGAATCACGAAGGAGTGCAGGTAAAGCTGAAAACCGTCAGCAATGGCGTTGTTATCGACGCGAGCGGTGAGCCGGCTGGTGCGGGCCAGTTCATCGCCATTCAACCCGATCCTGCTGGAGAATTCTCGCAGCTCTCGGGCGTTCGTTGCGAGTGCCGGCCACGTCCGCCGCAGATGGCAAAGCCCCACTCGGCAAAGCGCGGGTTGAGCCCGCGCTTGAGCGCCCCCATGACGGAGGTGGTGATGCCGGAAGAGTGCCAACCCATCCCCATCACGCAGCCCAGAGCCTGAAACCAGAACGGGTCACTCAGGCGAGTGAGAAACTCCGATGGTCCATACGACAGGACAATCTGCTCGACGATGGCCGATCCGAGCAGAGTCATGCGCTCGGCCAGCCACGGCGGAATATGGCCACCATGGAGAGGAAGATCAGCTGTGCCTGAGCGCTTCATACTTCTATTCTCGCCGAAGCTGACAATGGATGAGTTCTGTAATCTGCTTCGGCGAGCGCATTTGGGGGAATGCAATCCAGAATCCATTCTGGCTACATCAAACAGTAACGGGCGTTGCGTCCTGTACGTCATAAGTTTGGTCAGAGAAGCCTGACCTGAGTCGGTGATCCAAAAGTGCCGTGATGATCTGTGAGCTCGTTTCAGGCGTAACAACTATTTTTCCGTCTGCATCAAATTGAAAAGTAAAGCCATACTCACCGTGGCGCTGTCGTAGTCGGTTCATGAACTCCGCATTTCGGTAATACGCTTTCTGGCGGACAGCGCTCATCCGGCGTAGCTGAATCTTGTTTACACCCACATGCTGAACTAGCGGATTCAAGTCGACAAATATATTTGCAAACTCAGGTTCAGCTTGAAGTTTTCTAAAGTCGCCTAGGTTTGCTTCTTTATAGCGGAGGATGGATTCAAAGTGCCCTTTGTTAAGGATCAGAATAGCCTCAGCAAAGATAAAGAAGTCGATTGTCTTTTCAAGATCAAAGTGTGGACGGTCATCCAAATCCAGCATGTTGTCCGCAAAGAAAATGGAACGGGCAGACATTGCACGTTTAGTCTTCCACCCGCTATCTGTTCGTCGAATTGCAAACAGAACGTCGTTGTTGTGAACCATTTTTATCAAATAAAACGCCGTATTCTGCAAGCGTTCAGCGCGTAGAACTCTTCTATTTTCGCTCTCAGCAGCTGCCGCATCGACCAGAGGTCCCCCGTTGGTCTCCTCTTTGGTGATCAGGAGTGCGCTTGCCTCGTTGTTCTGTGCGAGCAGCCCATACTCAATGGTCTCTTCTATTCGCGCCCTTTGGTCTTTCACTGTTTCCTTTAGGGCTGTATCTACGCCTTCGGTCGTTTCGACCCAGTGTCCGGAGTAGATTGGAGGAGCGTTGCTAGGGCCTCGTGGACTTTTAAACACCCAGAGTGAGGTTGTAGCAGCGTCAACATCAAATGATTTGAGATCGTCGAGTATCGGCACGCGTCACACCTTCCTAAGAATGAACAGCACGAAGGATTACGACATCCTGAACTACAATGTGCGGATAGCGCTGTCCGGGTTCGATAATTCCCCTGGCCAATGCACGGCCACTATTCACTGTAGTGTCACCCGGAAAGACGTATTTTACCTCATAGAAGCGCCATCCGAGCACAGCCAATAGGGGGTTCAGAATAATCTGGCCGGATTTGTGGGTAATCCAAAACATCCAAACAAGAAATATTGCGAGTCCTACAAGCTTTCCGTTTTCCTGATAGCCAATTCCCATGAATGCGACGATGTAGGGAAGCGTGTAATTCATTAACTCAGATGGAATGTAGCGAACCTCCGTGACATCGACTAAATTCTTCGGTCGAGATAACGAAAGCGCTAAAAGCGAAAGACAGAAACTAACGAGGCAGATGCCTACCATCGATAGCGAGATCCATGGATGTGCAAGTGGAATGACACAAGTCGGATTTGTACCCCCTATATGCCAACAAACGTCTCGCTGGAGGAATGTATATTCGAAATCTTGGGCGAGAAGTATCACCGCAAGAGGCAAATAGGACCCAAGGAAAATCACCGCCGACACTAAAAGCCTGATTTGCAATGATTGAACCTCACCAAATCAGTTTAAACACTTGAGCCGAAAGCTGGAGAGGAATTAGAACGATAAGCCATGGCCGCATTTCTCATGCCGCCGCTCTTTCGGCGGCTCTGCACGTCGGGTGGGGCTAGATGGCCTCCCGCCGAGGCGGGAGCGCAAATGAGGGCGGGAAGACGGGCAGGAGAGGCTGAAAAATGGCGGAGCCTGTGTGGTAGGCCCCGCCGGTGACTGATTTTGACTATGCCGCTCTGGCCCTCTTGACTGCCTTTGCTGGTGGCTTCGGCGTAGCCTTCTTCGTGGCTCTCGCCTTGTCCTTCGCGATGAATTCTTGCTTGACTTTGACCATGATTGCGGCCACGTCCACCTTGTAGTAGTCGGCGGCCTCGCGAAGCGCCTTGCCGGAGTCATTAGGCGAGTGCGCCGTTTGCAGAATGGCCATCTCAACCAATAGGCGTCCGAGTGTGCCTTCGTCAGACTTGCGAAGAAAGGACGTAAGCAATTTGGCCGGGGCGTCGGCGGCGCTGGTAGGCTTGCCGAGGTTGTGTTGGCGCAAAACGATGGCCAGACGGCGTTCGTCCAAAGCGGCGGCGAGACGCTCGACCACAAATAGCAGGTCGCGTTTCATCAGGCGCACGGGAACTGCCTCGCCGATGGCCTTCAATACGCGCAATCCCGTAGCCTGTGCCATTGCCTCCTCGCGGCGGCGCTTCTCCTGCTCGGCCTTGATGACTGCATCAGCGGTTGTCCGCTGCTTGCGGGCGTGATGAATCGGGCAATCGGGATTCGAGCAAATGAGCCTTAACTCGCCCTTTTCACTGCCTTCGGTAACGATAGCTTCGGTAGTAAACTCGCACGTTTTATACTCCGGCCAGTCGCGCTGTTTCGGGTTGGTCGGCTTCTCGCCGCGAATCTCGACATACTTGTTGCGTGGGACGGCGCTGTTGTCCTTTGTTGGTCCGTAGGCAGTGCTGATCTGAACTAGCTTCGGTTTTGCGGTGATGGTCTGGCGGACATGCGCATCGACCTTTGCGGCGTAGCACTTTGGATCAGAGCACGAATCATGCTGCGCCGCTAGGCCCTCGAACAAAAGAACATTGTGGCCGGTGCGCTTCGGGCAATCGACACACGCGCCAGCCTCGGGCCCAAGCGCGGCGTCTTTTTTCGAGAATGGCGCGGCGGCAAGCTCCAACAGAATGTTGTGCTCAATCCACTGTTGCAGGTTGCGAACGGGAAGTAAGATGCGCTTTGACTTGCTGCCGCTGGTGTACTGCTCCTGATAGCAAGCGTTGAGGGCTTCTTCCTGCTGTGCGGATTGCAACTTTGCCAAGAGCAGCGCATGGCCCAAACCGATCTCGTCTTGCGTGAATGCTTCCACCACGGCGGGCACAAGCTCGACCAATTTCAATCGAGCGAGTATAAAAGCAGGGGACTTGCCAACTTTGGCGGCAATCTGTTCGACGCTGTATTTTGGCTCGTCAAGCGCCAAAAGCCGGGCGTAACCGCTGGCCTCTTCCATCGGGTGCACATCGCGCCTTTGCAAGTTCTCGACGATGCTGGTTTCGAGCGCCTGAGCGTCGGTCAGTTCGACAATGCGAACGGGCGCGGTTTCAAGTCCGGCCAGTCGCGCCGCACGATAGCGGCGGGCACCGGCCACGATCTCGAAGTGATGGTCAACGGGTCGCACGACAAGCGGCGCAAGGATGCCTTGCGTTTTGATCGACTCTGCCAACTCGTTGAGAGCGGTTGCATCAAAAGTCCTGCGTGGATTGTTGGGCGACTCAGTGAGCGAGTCGAGCGGCAGGTTGCGATATTCGGATTGAACTTCAGTCGTCATTACAAAATCTCCTTTGTGGTTGTCCAGTGTGAAGAGGTGGGCGGGCCGCAAGTGCCCGCCCGAAGAGTGGCGGGTTAGCGGCTGCGTTCGAAGGCTTCAATGAAACCCTGTGCGCGGAGATTCCTGTCCCACAAGCGGGCGAACTGCTCGTGTTCGTGGAAAAGGTCAGAGTAGAAAATGTAGTTTTTGGCGTCACGGGTACGGGAATACTGCTCCACGCCCGCGTAGTCGTTACGAAAGTAAAACGGAGTCATCGTCCATCCCATGCCGAGCGGATTGGTCAACTCGAAACACATCTCCGGGTCGCGCATCAGGTCGCCGTTCTGTTCGCCATAGTGCGCAACGGAGAGCGCCGGAGCATTGAGCGGGCCGGGGTCCGGCGTGGCTTCGATTACAAGCGCCATATAAGGCGGGTTTTCGATTTTGAGATAGAGCGTGGGCCGGTAGCCTCCGGCCCGCTCAAGAATGCGAAGAATGGTCCGCACTACGCCACCTCCGCAACGGCCTCATTCTCCGGGACTGTTTCGTCCGTGAGAATGGCGTCCAGAATTACTGCGGAAGTGCGCTGGATAACTTCAAGACTTTCGGCCAGCAATGCCGCGTTACCTGCGTACATTTGTATGTAGTCGCTTGAACTTTTTCCCATCTCCAAGCCCACGGCCTGACCCACAATGAAGGCCACGGCTTCGGCTTCTGTCTCGCGCACGGTTTGGGTGGTGATAGTGCGACGGGTGGATTTGTGCAAAAGTTCATGAGCCGTTTCGTGGACCAAACTGACTAGCGCCTCCGCATCGGACTGTCCGGGCAGCAAGACAATCTTTCCGCCGTAGCTCACTCCAAGAGCGGGCGCGATGTTCTCGTTGTATTCAAGGGTGATATTCTGTTGCGCCAGAAACTCGATGAGCCGGTCCCGGTGCTCGCCCACGTCGCCGGTGATGTTCTGCTCGAACTGGGGAAGGTCTTCGCCAGTGGTTTGTTGGATGTCGAAGACATGTACAACCCTGAATCCGATCAATACTGGCTGCGGTTTGGCGCTGCCGTCTGTTCTGCTGCTCTGGTCAGCTTCGTCTTGTCTGCGCCGGTGTCCGATCATGGGCGCAAGAATCTGAATGCCCTTCTCGCCCTTCTTCACGAAACGGCCAAGCTCGTTCCATGCGCGAAGACCTGCGACTCTGGTTGCGGTCGGGCGTTGTCTGGCGATTTGTAAAATGTTGCCAAACGAGTACGCATGAAACCGCGCCATTGCGGCGAGATACGCGGTCAAAGTCTCGCTCTTGCCTGCCTCAAGCTGCTGAATGAGAAAATCCACGGCTTGCTTGATGAGTTGTTGTGTGGGGTTGTCCTTCTGGCTGGTGCGTTGCTGATAGGGCGAATCGCTGCGAGTGCGAAGCGCCGCATTTTTGCTGTGCGGCGCGGTGTGGCTGCTGCCGCTGTTGCTGTTGTGGTTGCTATTGAAATTCATGTTTTTGTTCTCCTTTTCCGCCGAAACCGGCTGAGCGTCTTTCTCACCCACGGCTGGGAAGCGCGAAGACGGTTGGCGGAAAAGAAACAAACGCAGCGCGCGATGGTGGGAGTCCGGAGGGAAAAGCGCGGTCAGTGCCAAACACGCACTATCGTTTGGCGCGTAGCCGCGCTCCGAACGGACGAAGAAGGCCCGTTCAGCGCATGGCTTCATCGTGCGCTGGGCCGTCCACCCGAGGGCGTGAAGTGGAATGGAAGAAACAACCTGCATACGAATTCAGCGGCCCCGCCAGGGACAGTTACGGCAGGTTGTCACAATGCAGAATGATCAGTTTCTATCGTGGAATGCTTCACGCCTTGTGCGGTTCCTACGAAGATGTTTAAATTAAGCTACTTACGGAAAGCAGAAGGTTAATCCTCTATGCTAAGGGCAGAAACAATCTGTTACTTGAGGCATTTTCTTGGCAAACGGTGATTTGAACTGGATAGCGAATTTTATTTGGGGCATTGCAGACGATGTTCTGCGCGATGTGTATGTGCGGGGCAAATACCGCGACGTGATTCTGCCCATGGTGGTCATCCGACGGCTGGACGCCATTCTTGAGCCGACCAAGGAAGCCGTGCTGAGGATGAAGAAGAATCTCGATGCGGCGAAGGTGGCTAATCAGCACGCGGCACTCTGTCAGGCTTCTGGTGAGGCGTTCTACAACGCATCCAATTTCACGCTTCGTGACTTGAAAGCACGTGACAAGCAGCAGCAGCTCAAGGCCGACTTTGAAGCATATCTCGACGGTTTTTCCCAGAATGTCCAAGAGATTCTGGACAAGTTCAAGTTTCGCAACCAGATTCAGACGCTGGTGGACGCCGACATTCTCGGCAGCATGATCGAGAAATTCCTGGACAGCAACATCAATCTCAGCCCCAAGCCTGTCTTTGACGCGAACGGTGATGTGAGAATTCCCGCCCTCGACAATCACGCCATGGGCACGATCTTCGAGGAACTGATTCGGCGCTTCAACGAAGAGAACAATGAAGAGGCCGGAGAGCACTTTACGCCGCGTGATGTGGTGAAGCTCATGGCGGATATGATCCTCCTTCCCATCGCGGACAAGATCAAATCCGGCACCTATCTTGTCTATGACGGAGCCTGCGGCACCGGAGGAATGCTCACAGTGGCGCAAGAGCGGTTGCAGGCCTTGGCGCGCGAGCATGGCAAAGAGGTTTCCATCCACCTCTACGGCCAGGAAGTGAATCCAGAGACCTACGCCATCACCAAGGCCGATCTGTTGTTGCAGGGCGAAGGCGGCGAGGCCGAAAACATGGCCTACGGTTCCACGCTCTCGCAGGATGGTTTTCGGACTCAGCAGTTTGACTTCATGCTTTCCAATCCCCCCTACGGCAAGAGTTGGAAGACCGATTTGGAGCGCATGGGCGGCAAGGATGGCATCAAGGACTCGCGCTTTGTCATCTCCCATGGCGACGATGCGGAGTTCAGCTTGCTGCCGCGTTCCTCTGACGGGCAGCTTCTGTTCCTGGCCAACAAGCTCTCCAAGATGAAGGAAGATACGCCTCTCGGCAGCCGCATTGCCGAGGTCCACAACGGCTCGTCGCTTTTCACCGGAGATGCCGGACAGGGCGAGAGCAACATCCGGCGTTGGATTCTGGAGAACGACTGGTTGGAAGCGATCGTCGCGCTTCCGTTGAATATGTTCTACAACACCGGCATTGCTACCTATATATGGGTACTCTCCAACCGCAAGCCCGTGCATCGCCGGGGCAAGGTGCAGTTGATTGATGCCACCGGATGGTCACAGCCGTTGCGCAAAAACCTCGGCAAGAAAAACTGCGAACTCTCTGAAGCTGACATGCAGCTCGTTATGGATGCTTTTCTGAACTTCAAGGAAACTGAGCAGTCCAAGATCTTCCCTAACGAGGCCTTTGGTTATTGGAAAATCGTGGTTGAGCGCCCCTTACGCCTCAAGGTTGAATTCACCAAAGAGCGGCTGGCGCACTTCCGCGCAGCGTGCGCCGAGGCAAAGGAATTACCTCTAGCGAATCTGCTGGAACACGTCGCAACACAGATTGGCATTGGTCCGCACCTGGACTTCAATCTCTTCTCGGAGACTGTGGAAAGAGCGGCGGAGACAGCGGGCGTCAAGCTCACTCCCAAGCGGTGGAAGCTGATTCAGACTGCGTTGGCCATCAAGGATGAGGCCGCGGAGCCCGTCATCAAGAAGCTGCACAAGCCGGCCAAGGCTGAAGCTGATCCTTTGCATGGACGCTATGCGGTGCTTGTCAAAGGCAAGGCCTACGTGGCGGAGTACGAGCCGGACAGCGACCTGCGCGATACCGAGCAGGTTCCGCTGCTGGAAGAGGGCGGCATTGAGGCCTTCGTCAAGCGTGAAGTGCTTCCGCATGTCCCGGATGCATGGGTGGCAGAAGACGCTACGAAGATCGGTTATGAAATCTCCTTCACTCGCTACTTCTACAAGCCGCAGCCGATGCGCACGCTCGAAGAGATTCGCGCAGAGATTGAAAAGATCGAGAGCGAAACTGACGGCTTGCTGGATCAGGTGCTGGCGAAGACGGAGGCCGTGCAGTGAGCCTGATGCTGAAGCCGTATCCGGAGTACAAAGAGTCGGGCCAGGATTGGATTGGTAAAGTTCCAACTGTGTGGACGGCCCGTAGCCTCGGCTCACTTCTTGCGGTGTGCAATCAGAGAAATCGCGCAGACCTACCGCTCTTGTCCGTCGTTCGAGAAAAAGGGGTGGTTATTCGATCATCCACGGATGAGAACCACAACTTTATTCCAGATGATCTGAGCAATTATAAGGTTGTACGTCAAGGCGATTTGGTTATTAACAAAATGAAAGCTTGGCAAGGATCGCTTGGCATTGCTCCTTGTGACGGAATTGTAAGCCCGGCATATTACGTGTTTAACTGTGGCTTCCATAACTGGCGCTTCGCCCAGACTTTACTTCGAAGCAAGGTATATGTTCCATTCTTTGCTCAAGCATCGGATGGTGTGCGAATTGGGCAATGGGATTTGTCCATTGACAAGATGAAGCGCATCCCCGTGTTCTTGCCGTCTCCAGAAGAGCAAATTGCAATTGTAGATTTCACTGGCCGAATCGACTGTGCAATCAGAAAGCTGATCCGGGCGAAGCGACGGGTGATTGAACTTCTGAACGAGCAGAAGCAGGCCATCATTCAGCGCGCGGTGACGCGCGGCCTCGATCCCAACGTTCGCCTCAAGCCTTCTGGCATCAAGTGGCTTGGCGAGATTCCAAAGCATTGGAACTCCAATCCTGCAAAATATTCACTTCTTGAAGTTGATAAACGTTCGACTTCAGGTGAAGAGGAACTTTTATCCGTTTCGCATCTGACTGGAGTCTCACCCCGGAGTCAGAAGAATATAACCATGTTCATGGCCGCTTCGTATGTTGGACACAAGCTCTGTGAACCGGGCGATCTCGTTGTGAATACCATGTGGGCTTGGATGGGTGCGTTGGGCGTATCTCCCATGAAAGGCATAGTAAGCCCATCCTATGCTGTATATCGTCCCAGACGAGAAGGTGCCTTCGTTCCAGGATTTCTTGATTGCCTTCTGCGAACCCGACCATACATCTCCGAGTTCATCTGTCGTTCCACTGGCATCCGTTCTTCTCGGTTGAGGGTTTATCCTGAACAATTTCTCAAGATTCCGTTGATTCAGCCACCGCTTTCTGAACAAGCTCAAATCGTTGAATCAATACAGATGGAGACTGAGTCTGCCGAACGCTCTATTTACCGAGCCCAGCAGGAAATTGATCTCCTTCGCGAATACCGCTCGCGCCTGATTACGGATGTAGTCACGGGCAAGCTGGATGTACGCGGAATTGAGTTACCGGAGTTGAATGAGGTTGAAGAAGTCAGTGATGTAGAAGACGAAGAGCTGGAAGATTCCGAGGAGTTGGAAGCAGTCAAGGAGAACGTGGATGCCGACTGATGTGAGTGAGAAGGGGCTTGAAGCGTTGATTGTCGCCTCGTTGATCGACGAGGCCGGATACATCGCCGGTGATCCGAAGGACTACGACCGGGAGCACGCGGTGGACGCGGCAAAGCTGATGGCTTTTCTGAAGGTCACGCAGCCGGAGACCGTCGAGCGGCTCGGCATCGGCGACGACGGCCCCAATCGCGAGAAATTTCTGAACCGTCTGCAAGGCGAGATCACCAAGCGAGGCGTGATTGAGATGCTGCGCAAAGGACTCGATCATCTCTCAGCCAAGGTTCAACTCTTCTACGGCACTCCTTCGCCCGGCAACTCCAAGGCCATCGAACAGTACGCGGCCAACCTCTTCAGCATTACCCGCCAGCTCCGCTATAGCAAAGACGAAAACCAGCTTGCGCTCGACCTTTGCCTTTTTATCAATGGCCTGCCCATTGCCACCTTTGAATTGAAGAACCGCCTGACCAAGCAGACGGTGGAAGACGCCGTGCAGCAGTACAAGCGCGACCGCGATTCACGCGAACTGCTCTTTCAGTTTGGCCGTTGCGTGGCCCACTTCGCGGTAGACGATCAGGAGGTACGCTTCTGCCCGCAACTGAAGGACAAAGCCTCCTGGTTCTTGCCATTCAACAAGGGCTTCCAGGACGGCGCGGGAAATCCGCCGAATCCAGATGGCTTGAAGACCGACTACCTATGGAAAGAGATCCTGACCAAGCCGGGGCTGACCGACATTCTGGAGAACTACGCGCAGATCATCGAAGAGATCGACGACAAGGGCAAGAAGAAGCGCAAACAGATCTTTCCGCGTTACCACCAGCTACGGGTTGTGCATCGGTTGCTGGCCGACGCCAAGGAATATGGCGCAGGACAGCGTTATCTGATCCAGCACTCGGCCGGCAGCGGCAAAAGCAACTCGATTGCGTGGACCGGACACCAACTCATCGACATTGAGAAAGACGGCGCGAAAGTCTTCGATTCCGTGATCGTTGTTACGGATCGCCGGGTCCTGGATCGCCAGATCAAAGAGACGATCAAGCATTTTGCGCAGGTCTCTGCCACGGTGGGCCATGCGGATCGCTCCGGCGATTTGCGGCGGTTTCTGCGCGACGGCAAGAAGATCATTATCACCACAGTACAGAAGTTCCCCTTTATTTTGGATGACATCGGCAACGAACATCGGGAAAGCAAGTTCGCCATCATCATCGACGAAGCACACTCCAGCCAGGGTGGACGCACGGCGGCGAAGATGAACATTGCGCTCTCGGCAAACGGTGCCGAGGACGAGGACGAATCGACTGAAGACAAGATTCTCCGCATCATGGAATCACGAAAGATGCTTCCGAACGCGAGCTACTTCGCCTTCACAGCCACGCCCAAGAACAAGACGCTGGAGGTTTTTGGCGAGCCGTTTCCGGCGGGCGACAAGATCAAACATCGCCCGTTTGACAGTTACACGATGAAGCAGGCGATTCAGGAAGGCTTTATCCTCGACGTATTGAAGAACTACACGCCTGTCAACAGCTACTACAGGTTGATGAAAAAGGTTGAGGACGACCCGGAATTCGATACCAAAAAGGCGCAGAAAAAGCTGCGCAGGTATGTGGAAAGCAACGAGCACGCAATCCGCGAAAAAGCCGAGATCATGGTAGACCATTTCCACGAACAGGTAATCGCAAAACGAAAGATCGGCGGCCATGCGCGGGCCATGGTCATCACGAACGGTATCCTGCGGGCAATCCAGTATTTTCATGCGTTCGAGGATTATCTAAAGGAAATCAAGAGTCCATACAAGGCAATCGTGGCTTTCTCTGGGGAACATGAGTATGGCGGCGCAAAAGTAACGGAAGCTACGTTGAATGGATTTCCGAGCAGTAAGATTGAGGATTTCATTGAAGCTGATCCATACCGTTTCTTGATTGTGGCAGACAAATACCAAACAGGCTACGATCAGCCTTTGCTGCATACGATGTACGTGGACAAAACGCTTTCCGGAATCAAAGCGGTGCAAACGCTGTCGCGGTTGAACCGCGCACATCCGCTGAAGTACGACACGTTTGTTCTTGACTTCATGAACGATGCGGATACGATCCAGACAGCATTCGCCGACTATTATCGAACCACGATCCTGAGTGAAGAAACAGACCCGAACAAGTTGCACGATTTGAAAGCCAGCCTTGATGCGGCGCAGATCTATAGCTGGGAGCAGGTGGAACAATTCGTCGAGCTGTTTCTGGCGGGAGCCGCGCGCGAGACACTTGATCCGATTCTCGATGCGTGCGTAGCAGTGTATAACGCCGATCTCGACGAAGATGGGCAGGTGGCCTTCAAGGGGAATGCGAAGGCCTTTGTCCGTACATATGGGTTTCTGTCCGCGGTGCTGCCGTATAACAACTCTGCATGGGAGAAGCTCTCCATTCTGCTAAACTGCCTCATCCCCAAGCTGCCTGCACCGAAGGAAGAGGATCTGTCGAAAGGCTTGATCGAGACAATCGACATGGATAGTTATCGTGTTGAGAAGCAGGAATCGATCCGAATCGCTCTGCCTGACGCCGATTCTGAGATTGACCCGATCCCGACGGCCGGTGGCGGACACAAACCCGAGCCAGAACTGGACAGGCTGTCGAACATCATAAAGGCATTCAACGACCAGTTTGGGAACATCGACTGGAAGGATGTAGACAAGATTCGAGAGGTCATCGCAGAGGAGATTCCGGCGAAAGTATCCGCGGACAAAGCCTACCAGAACGCGATGAAGAACTCTGATCGACAGAACGCCCGCATCGAACACGATAAGGCGCTGCAGCGGGTGATTGTGGAGTTGCTTGCAGACCATGCAGAGCTTTTTAAGCAGTTCAGCGATAATCCTGGGTTCAAGAAATGGCTTGGAGATACGAACTTCATGACAACGTACACCCCGGCTGCATCGGATTCAGCGAGTACATAGATTTGACAGAAAGGGACTGGCGACTTTTGCACGTTCGGCTTAGGAGAACAGCACAAGTTTAAGTTTCCATGATTTTGTGCAGGGCGCTTTTAGAAGACATGGCCGCGTTAGCCTACGCGGCCATGTCGTTTTTTCCTCTTGTTCAACGAGGGAAATGGGTCAGGGCTTCCGGTGAATTTGGGAGGCTATATTCAGGGAGAAGTTTATTTAAGACTTCAATTTGATGTGCTTTAAGCGCATCGTGGAACAGCTTCCAGTTGCTGGTTTCAAAGGATTCCTTGTACGGAAATATTTGTCCTTCATAATCGGTGGAGGCCTCTGTTCCAAGAGCTTCGTACTTCCACGAGCCAATTCCTTTGGGGACATATTGCAGGTCCAGCACTTGCTCCTGAGTCAATGCGTTGAATGAGAATCCTCCATGTGCAAGAAGGTCGAGCCACTGCTGATGCCGGGTCTCTGCATTCTCAGAATCGAAGCTCTTGAGAGAACTGAGAAGCCGTTCTCTGTCCTGTGCCACCATTTGCGTATGCGTGCCGCCAGCTCCACGATACGCCATCAAGAATTGGAAAATCCGGTCGCAGGCCTGAATGAATATGTCAAGATTGCTTCGTGAGACTTCCTTGTTGTCTGAATCCCGGTACTTCCAGGTGCGAAAGGGTTGGTCAGGGTGTACCGATACATCGCCATGTCCAAGACTCGCGATCTCCGCAGCGAAGGCCTCGACTCTCTCTAGGAAGCCTTCTTGAGATTCATCATGTGACGTATTCAGATGGTCCTCGAAACCGCAAAATCGCTGATGTGCCCAAGTGTCGCCGTAAACATGTATGGTAATTCCAAGACGATGTAGGGTATTCTGATCGCCTTTTGTTGCCAGGGCAGCACGGCACAAATCGGCGGCTACAAAAGAGTCTGGTTGGCAAAGCATCCTCTGGTTGATGCTCACATCCTTTCCCTGACCAGCCGGTTGGCCGTTGTTTCCAGGAAGGAAGTGGAAGGGAACCCACACCTGGTAATCCTCCACATTGTTGAGGTTATGTGGCACATCTGTCACACTGTGCGAGGACGCGATATGGTTGTATTTGTTGCCGTTATCGAACAAGATGATACCGCGATTCTGGGCATCATCCACATATTGGGCTGAATGTGCGACGATCACTGCCTCTTGGTGTGCAAATCCGGCAAGCCGCGCGAGCACATACGTGACGGTATGGTGAAAATCAATTTGCATCGAAATACCTTGCTTTC
>Ga0224531_1000821_pt1 | contig 14715 bp, 7 predicted proteins | sample CBST100metaG_FD_179876 | JGI IMG/M metagenome (GOLD analysis project Ga0224531, IMG submission 179876) | Peat soil microbial communities from Stordalen Mire, Sweden - C.B.S.T100 | ecosystem: Environmental > Terrestrial > Soil > Wetlands > Peat | place: Sweden: Norrbotten County, Stordalen Mire... | reverse complement strand
GCGGCTGATCGCGCAACTCACCAGCCTGTTCGGCGTCTTGGCGTTGATCCTGGCTTCGGTCGGACTCTATGGCGTCATGTCCTACTTCGTTGCCCGTCGCACCAGTGAGATCGGCATCCGCATGGCGCTGGGAGCCACGCGGCACAGCGTAGTGGTCATGGTGCTGCGCGGCGCGCTCTGGCAGGTCTTGGTCGGCCTTGCCCTGGGCATTCCCGCCGCTCTGTTTGCCGGGCACCTGATGGCCAGCCAACTCTATGGCGTCGGTAGCTACGATCCGTTGTCGCTGGCCGGCGCAATCCTAGTGCTCGGCTTCTGTGCCACGGTGGCTGGATTTTTGCCCGCGCGCCGCGCCGCCTCCATTGAGCCGATGAAAGCGCTACGCACCGAATAGCGCGTTAACAAAGATTGCTTTTGGGGAGGGAGAGAAACGGAATGAGCACGTTGCTTCAGGATCTTCGCTACGCATTGCGCCAGTTGCGCCGCTCGCCGGGCTTCACGCTCACGGCGGTGCTAACTCTGGCACTGGGCATTGGGGCGCTCACCACGGTGGCTACGTGGACCAATGCGGTTCTGTATAACCCATGGCCGCATGTTGTCGCGCCGCGCACCCTGCGTTTTGTGGATGCCACGGTACTCGGTTCCCAGGGCTATTCGGTGCATTATGGGCAATACCGTTTTCTGCGTGAACAAGGACAATTGTTTGGGGATGCTGCGGCGTTTGCCATTACCTCAGTGAACCTTGCCATACCCGGAAGCGAACCCCGTGCCATATCGGCGGGCATCGTGTCGTCGAACTATTTTCAACTGCTTGGGCTCAAGCCGCAGACAGGCCGTTTCTTTCAACCTGGGGCCAACGATCGAGCCTATGGCGCGAACGATGAGATCGTGCTGTCAGATAGTTTGTGGCGTGAGCGCTTTGGCGCGGATCCCAACATGATTGGCCGCGCAGTTTCAATCAATCGCCATGTATTTACCGTGATCGGTATCGCTCCTGCCGAGTTTGCGGGAATCTTTGGCGGACTGGGAGAATCGGCATGGATTCCACTTTCCGGCCTGCGCGGTTTATCTTCTGACGCCCCGCCCGATCCGCTTCTTCATTACGGTTTGCAGGTTGTTACTCGCCTCCATCCCGGCGTACAGGATTCAGCTGCGGCTGCGGAACTGCACACGCTGGCGCGGACTTTTGCGCAGCAGCAACACGACAGCAACTATAACGGCTGGGATTTGAATCTGAGAGACTCCGCGCACTTCGAGCGGGGCTTTTTTGGCGCCATAGGCGAGCAATTGCCAGTGTTGCTGGGCGCGTCTATCTTGCTCATGGTGCTGGTCTGCATGAACATTGCCTCACTGCTCGGGCAACACGCGGCTAGCCGTCGGCGCGAAGTCGCGATCCGCACCACACTCGGTGCCGCACCCAGCCGTATTGCCACACAGGTGCTGGTTGAAACCGGGTTGTTGGCGCTGGCAGGCGCGATGGTCGGCTGGGCTGCCAGTATCGCTATGTCGCGGGCGCTCTATGTGCTGCTGCCCAACTTAGGCATGCCGCTGGCCTTCAACCTCAAAAGCGACGCGCATATTCTGTTGTTTGTTTGCGGGGTCGCCATGGTGGTGACACTGGTATGTGGAATGCATCCCGTACGCCAGTCCCTGCATGTCTCGCAGAATGAGGTGCTGCATGAAGGCGGTGCGGCCGTGGCTGGTGGCACGCGCAAAAAACTGGGACAGCGCATTCTGCTTGGCCTGCAATTGGGCATCTGCTTTGTGGTCCTGGTTTGCTGCGGACTGCTAGCCCGTACGGTACTAAACATAGTTAGTCGCGATATCGGCTTTGATCGTGCCAATTGCCTCACGGCGAGTATCGACCTCTCCCGTTCGGGGTACACCAAGGAGAGCGGACTGGCTTTTCAGACAGCGCTTCTCGATCGCCTGCGGAATGCTCGCGGTGTGACCGGAGCCACCGTGACCTCCCACCTGCCCATGGGGGACGAAGGTTCGGGAAATACACAGGATTTCAGCATTCCCGGTTATGTGCCGGCCAAGGGCGAGGACATGGAGGTGGTTACGGACTTCGATGGCCCGGACTTCTTCCGCATCATGGGCATACCGATGCTGCAAGGGCGCGATTTCACTACACGCGACGATGCTTCCTCTCTGAATGTCGCGGTGATGAACGAATCGATGGCGCGCCGTTATTGGCCCAAGGGCGATGCGCTCGGCCATAGTGTTGTGGTCGCAGGCAAAACCCGCCAGATCGTTGGCGTTGTCCACAATTACGCCTATGCCGGCCCGGATGCGACCGAGCCTTTGCCGGTTCTGTTCTTGCCCACATCGCAGCACTATGAAAGCTATATATCTGTTGCTGTTCGCTCCCGGACCACGGCATCCGCGGTGACCGCGCAACTGCACCAGGCCATTGCGAGCCTCGACAGTTCGCTGCCACTTGAGAATGTGCAGACTCTCGAAGAAGTTGTGGGTCAGCGCTATCAGTTCTCGCGCATCCCCGCGGAGTTGCTGGGTGTCTATGCGCTGTCGAGCGTGCTGGTGGCCATGCTGGGCTTGTATGCGGTCATGGCCTATTCGGTGATCGAGCGGCGGCGCGAGTTTGCACTCCGCATCGCTTTGGGATCGACGCGCTGGGGAGTCTTCCGCCTCGTTCTGGGAAGCAGTACATTGATTTCCGCTGTGGGATTGCTGACCGGAGGCTTGGGCTCCATCGCCGCAGTACGCCTGTTGCGCTCCATGCTGTTTGGCGTCGCTCCTTTTGATCCTGCGAGCTATTGCGTTGCCGCGGCTTTCCTGCTGCTCACAGTGATTGTGTCGGGCATTTTGCCCGCGCGCCGTGCTGCGTCCATTGAACCCATGCAGGCATTGCGCACCGAGTAACGCACCAACCGATTTTGTTCTTTAGGGAGAGAGACGGAATGAATAAACTGATTCAGGATTTGAAATACGCATTGCGCCAGTTGCGCAAGTCGCCGGCCTTTACGCTCACCGTGATTATTACGCTGGCCCTTGGCATCGGCGCCAATGCGGCCGTCTTCACTCTCTTCGATCAGGTGCTGCTGCGCATGTTGCCTGTCGAGCGGCCCAAGGAACTTGTTCGCTTCGTATGGACCGGCGGCTTCTCCGGCTCAGCCAGCAGCTTTGGCGGCGATACCACGAACTATTTCTCTTATCCCATGTATGAGGATCTGCGCGACCGGAACCAGGCTTTCACCGGGATGCTGGCTGCCGACAGAACCAATGTGGGCATCAGTTGGCACAATCAGGCCGAGAACGAGGACGCTGAAGTCGTCACCGGCAACTACTTCCAAGTACTGGGATTGCAGCCCGCGGCCGGCCGCCTGTTGACCCCGCAGGACGCCACAGCCAAAAATGCCAACCCCGTAGTGGTGCTCAGCTACAACTACTGGAAGACGCGCTTCAATGCATCGCGCGAGGTAATCGGCCAATCCGTGCTCATCAACGGCCACTCCTTCACCATCCTGGGCGTTGCGCCCCAGAGCTTTACCTCGGCCATCGGCGGCTATAAGCCAGATCTGTTCATTCCCATCAGCATGGAGGAGATCGCCATGCCCTGGATGGCGCCTCGCGACAACTTGAGCAATCACAAATCGCTCTGGCTCACACTGGTGGCGCGGCGCAAGCCGGGCATGACCATCCCCCAGTCCGAGGCCAGCCTCGCACCGCTATGGCACGCGCTGCGGGCGCAGGAATTGACCCTCTACAAGTCGAGTTCCGACCGCTTCAAAAAACACTTCCTCGACGATACACACCTCAAGGTGGTGGATGATTCCACCGGCTTCTCCCCTGATCGCATGGAGTTGAAAACACCGCTCATCATCCTCATGAGCATGGCCGGCTTGCTGGTGATGCTGTGCGCCATCAACGTGGCCACGCTGCTGCTGCTCAGGGCTGCGGGCCGTGCGCGGGAAATGTCCATGCGCTACGCCCTGGGCGCCAGCCGAAGCCGCATTATATCTCAATTATTGGTCGAGGGCGGTCTGTTGGGACTTGCTGGCGCTGCTGCCGGCTTGGCGCTTGCGCCCGTGGTGGCTCAAACCCTGGTGCGCATGATGACCAACGCCGATCCCGGTGAAGAGCCTTACTCGGCCACTGTCGATGTGCGTGTACTGCTGTTTACGCTGGGCATTTCTCTCTTGGTGAGTCTGCTGTTCAGCGCCGCTCCGGTGTTGCACTTTCTCCGCCCTGATCTGGCCCAGGCATTGCGCCAGAATACAGGGACCGCATCGAAGAATTCGCAGCGCTTTCGCAAGGTCGCTGTCGGTGCGCAAATCGCCCTTAGCGTCATGCTACTGGGCGGCGCGGGCCTGTTCGTACGCACCCTCGACAATCTTCGCCACCAGTCGGTCGGCTTTGAGACTTCCCACCTGGCCACCTTCGTGCTTGCCCCAAGCAACTCTGGCTATGGCGAAGACCGTACGCCGCAAATCGTGACCAACGCGCTTGAATCGCTCGGCCGCATTCCCGGCGTCGCTTCTGTCGCCGCCACCACCGATCCGGAACTCCAAGGAAGCTCAAACCACTCCAACTTCACCGTGCAGGGCTACAAGGCGGCGGAAGACGAAAACATGAATTTCGAAGTGCCGAGCATTACGCCTGGCTACTTTGCCACGCTGCGCCAGCCGCTGCTCGCGGGCAGGGAATTCACTGTATCGGACGCCCAAGGCCAGCCCAAGGTGGCCGTCGTCAATCTTTCCTTGGCCAAGCGCTACTTTGGTTCGGCGCAAAATGCTTTGGGCCGCGCCCTGGCTGAAGGTGGTGGCCCCAAGGTGCAGCCCGACACGACTATCGTCGGCGTAGTGGGAGACATCAAACACTCCGACCTGCGCACGGATATTGGCCCCGCCGTCTACCGGCCCTATCTGCAGGAGAAGCACCCCACCGGCGTTGTGATCTACCTGCGCACTACGCCATTGCCAGAGACAGTCGAAGCGGCAATTCGCCAGTCCATTCATCAATTCGATCCCACACTGGTGGTCGATGGCTTGCGCACGATGGATGCCCAGGTTGACCGCAGCGCCTCCGACGAGCACGCGCTGGCCATTCTCGCCATCGGCTTTGCTTTGCTGTCCATGCTGCTTGCCGCGGTCGGACTTTACGGCGTGCTGGCCTACTCCATCGGGCAACGTACCCGCGAAATCGGCGTGCGCCTCGCGCTAGGCGCGCAGCGTGTCAACGTCGTTGTCCTGGTGGTGCGCGAGATGGTGCTGATCGCGGCCATCGCCACGGCTCTAGCGGTTCCGTCTACCATCGCGCTGGCACGGCTGTTTCGCAGCCAACTCTACGGCGTCACGTTTGCCGATCCAATCACCTTGGCCGCCGCGGTTGCTTTGACCGCGGTGATGGTCGTGCTGGCCGCGGCGCTGCCCGCGCGCCGTGCAGCAACCGTTGAACCCATGCAGGCATTGCGCAATGAATAGGAACACGTGTACGAATCTTCAATAGAAAGGATAGGTACCATGCGATCGATTCTTCAGAACTTGCGTTACGCACTGCGCCAGTTGCGCCACTCTCTGGGTTTCACCATCACGGCGGTGGCCGTGCTGGCGCTGGGCCTGGGTGCAAATATCGCCGTCTTCACCGTCCTGAACGGAATCCTGCTGCGCCCGCTGCCTTACACACAGCCGGACCGAATCGTAAGGATCGAAGGCGTAGGCTCCCGGCCCTATTTTGGCTTGAGCTATGCCAACATGCTGCAGTTGCGGGATGCCGTGGGAGCAAGGCTCCAGATTGGCGCTACGCTGGGTGACTCCATGGCCAGTATCGTTGGCCCAGGTGGCCGCTTCCAGGTGGATCGCCAGAATGTGACCGCAGGCCTGCCAGCAATGCTCGGTGTACAGCCAACCTTGGGCCGTGTCTTCCGCGATGACGAGAACGATCCAGGGCGCAGTCACGTAGTGCTCATAGGCGACGATGTTTGGCACAAACTCTATAAGGCAGATCCGCATGCCGTGGGTCAGAGCCTTGCCATTCAGGGACATGCATACACCATTCTCGGCGTTATGCCCAAGGGGTTCCAGTTTCCTATCCATAACGGAATGCAGATATGGACTCCCGTGGATCTGGATGCGGCCAACAGGTCGGCAATGAGTGGCGATCAAATGCGTTTCGGAGACTTTTATGCACGCCTGCCCGGCGGCATGACCGAAGCGCAACTGGCCGATCAACTGAGCCGCACGCAGGCCATAATTGCCGGAGAGGTTACTGACAACGACCTGCCGGTTCAAATCAAAGTCACCGGTTACCAGCATTCGTTGAATCAGCACGCCCGCAAGCCGCTCATGCTTCTTTATGCTGTGGCCTTCGGCATATGGGCTTTGGCCTGCCTCAATGTCACAAGCCTTATGCTGGCCCGCGCATTGGTCCGCACGCGCGAGCAGGCAGTACGCGCAGCACTCGGCGCCAGTCGCGGCCGATTGCTGCAACAGTCCATTGTCGAGAGCCTCTTGCTCAGTGGCATCGGCGCCGGGTTCGGGTTGTTACTGGGGCAGAGTGCCATCAAGCTTCTGTGGCGGCAGATTGATCGCAGCCTTCCGTTGACCAGCGAGATTCACTTGGACGTGCGCGTGGTTCTTTGCGTGGTAGCGCTCACGCTCCTCACCTCTGTGGTTACAGGCGTGTATCCTGCATTGCGCGCCATGCGCCGCAACGTGCAGAGAAGTCTTCAGGGCGTCAACACCACAGCTTCGGCAAGCCAGAATCGCACCCGTGAAGCGCTGGTCGTGGCGCAGATTGCGCTGACGCTTGTGTTTCTTGTGGGTGCTGGACTGTTCCTGCGTACCATTCACGCGCTGCGCTTGGTCCCGCTCGGCTTCACGCAACAGAACGTGCTTACTGGCGGCATCATCCTGCACCCATACTCCAGTGAGTCTGAAGTCAAAGCTTTTGAGCAGACAAATATAGTAAGCACTTCCTATTTGCCGCTTCTTGACCGCCTGCGGGCCATACCCGGCGTTAAGGTTGCCGCACTCAGTTCCGTATTACCGTTGCGCGCGGAATTCGAAGTGATGATCGCGGGGAACCTTGACCACAAAGAGGCTCCCAAGGGACAGAAGCCGAACTTCGCGGGCCGCCTGGCTTCAGCAGGACTTGCCGATGCACTGGGAATCCCTATGCTGCGCGGCCGGTTTTTTTCTGAAGATGACACCTCCACTTCGCCGCCTGTCGTGGTCGTCAATCAGGCTTTCGTCAACCGCTTCCTGCCGGGCATTGACCCCGTCGGTCACACCTTTAACATGGGCAAGGGGCGATTCGCAGACATGCGCATTGTTGGGGTTATAGGGGATGTGAAGCAGGCCAATGTGACTGACGCCACAAAACCAGAAATGTACTTCTGCCTTGCGCAGATAGGTCCGGGAACACCCCTTTACGGTGTCGCAATCGCCTTCATCCAGGTGGCCATTCGCGGCGCAGTACCAGCCGATACACTGCGGGCGCAGTTCGACAAGGCGTTGCATGAGGTTGCTCCCGATGCTACGACGACCGACGTGAAAACCATTCACGAAGCGGTCGAAGACTCCTTCGGTAGCCAGACCTTGATTGCGCATCTGTTGGAGAGTTTTGCGTGCCTCGCGCTGCTCATTGCTTCCGTCGGTCTCTATGGGCTGCTTTCATTTACCGTGGCGCAGCGTACGCGAGAGATTGGTGTACGGCTTGCGCTGGGCGCGCCGCAGATAAATATCCTCAACCTCATTTTGCGCCGTGCGCTACTGCTTGTCGGCGTCGGATTGACGTTTGGCTGCGTGCTGGCATGGTTTGCGGTTCGGTTCGCCAGCGGTTACATCTTCGGCGTACAGGCGCACGACACCTTCACCTTTGCCGCGGTCATCCTTGTTCTTGCCGCTGCTTCTCTTGTTGCGGCCTGGCTGCCCGCACGCCGCGCCGCTTCCGTCGACCCTATTCTTGCTTTGAGATCGGAGTAAATTTCAATGATCGAACTGAAACATGTAGAGCGTAGTTACAAGAACGGCCACACTGAAACCTGGGTGCTGCGCCAGATTGGGCTCACCATCAAAGAAGGCGAGTTTGTCACCGTGATGGGCCCGTCTGGGGCAGGGAAGTCGTCGCTGCTGAACGTGCTGGCGCTGCTCGACGATGGCTGGCTGGGCGAGTACTGGTTCGGCGAAACTCCGGTCCACACGCTCAACCGCAAGCAGCGCGCCGACTTGGCCCGCCAGCGCATCGGCATGGTTTTCCAGAGCTATCACCTGCTCGACGATCTCACTGTCGCTGAGAATATCGACCTGCCGCTCAGTTACAAAAACATGCCCGCCAAGGAACGGCAAGCCATGGTGGCTGACATTCTCGACCGCTTCCGGATCGTTGCCAAAAAGGATCTCTATCCCTCGCAGCTTTCCGGCGGTCAGCAGCAACTGGTCGGCATTGCGCGCGCCGTGGTTCATGCGCCAGCACTGCTGCTGGCTGACGAGCCCACCGGCAACCTGCATTCCACGCAGGCCCGCGAAATCATGGAGCTGTTCCGCGAACTCAACAGACAGGGCACGACTATCGTCCAGGTTACGCACTCCGAAGAGAACGCGCACTACGGCAAGCGCATCCTCGAGCTGCGCGACGGATGGCTCACGCGCGATGAAATTCTGCCGGTCAAGTCAACGGAGGTTGGTGCCCAGTGAAGCGTATTCAAGTGATCGTCGCAATCTTTCTGCTGCAAATGAATATGGCTCTGGCCATGGACCCCGCGCCACTAGCGTCCGCGGCTGTCTCTGTGCAAACGTCGCCTGCTGCGCCGGCTGCGCAAAGCAACGTGCCTTTTCAACAGTTACTGCGGCCTTCGCGCAATCCCATCAACGTCTATCGCGGAACCACCGTGCCGCCGCCCAGCATGGCCAACTCCGCGCGGCTCAGTTCGCTGGTGCGCGACGGCAAAATCTATCTCTCGCTGCGCGACGCCATCGATCTGGCGCTTGAAAACAATCTCGACATGGTGATTGCGCGCTACAACCTGCCCATCGCGCAAACTGACATTCAGCGCACCGCGGCTGGCGGCTCAGTGCGTGGTGTCAACACCGGAGTTGTCTCTGGTACGCCCGGAGGCGGTGCGGGGGGTGCGGGTGCGGGCACAGGCGCTGGCGGCACTTCAAGCGGCGCCGGCGGCGCCGGTGCTGGCGCTTCCGGCATTGTATCGTCTACGCTGGGAACCGGAACCACGGTCTCCAGCTACGACCCAGTCCTCAATGCCAGCATCTATACCGACCACACCTCCGAGCAGTTGACCAACTTCCAGGTGGAGGGTGTTTCCATTTACAAGTACAACACCTCCGTGGCCAATGTCACCTACAACCAATCCTTCCCCACCGGCAGCAGTCTAGAGGTGGTGTGGGATAACAGCCGCGAGACAACCAACGGCGTCTACGACTACTTTAGCCCGTCTTTTTCCACATCCATGGAAGTGGTTGTCCAGCAGCAGTTGCTCGCCGGCTTCGGACTGGGACCGAATCTGCGCTTCCTGCGCATTGCCCGCACCAACAAAAAGATCTCCGACATCGCCTTTCGCGCCCAGGTCATCGCCACCGTCACCCAGATCTGCGACATGTACTGGGATCTGGTGAGCGCCTACGACAACGAGCAGGTGGGCGCGCGCTCCGTGGCCTTTGCCACCGAAACTCTAGCCACCAGCCGCAAGCAGCTTGAGTTGCAGGCGATTCCGGAAATGGATGTACTGAAGGCGGAAGGGGAACTTGCCATCCGTGAACAGGATCTGACTGTTGCCCGCACGAACCTGGAGTTGCAGGAACTCTATATGAAGAACGCCATCACCCGCACCCTCGACAATCCCATTCTGGAGGAGATGCCCGTGGTACCCACCGATCATATCGCTAACCAGATTCAGCCTATCTCCGAACCGGTGCAGGACATGATTGTCGCCGCGCTCAAGGATCGCACCGAGTTACAGGAGTCGAGCCTGGATTTGCAGAACCGCGAACTGAGTCGCAAGACCGCCCGTAATGCCTTGTTGCCAACGCTCAACCTGTATGGCGTTTACGTTGGCACAGGGTCGGCCGGGACGCAGAATTCCAAGTATAAAGGTGAGTCGGTTACCTCGGACCTTCCACATAATTATGGCGGCGCTCTCGAAGATGCGCTGAACAACACCGCGCCCGAGTACCGGGTGGGCTTGTCGTTGAGCATTCCCTTGCGCAACCGCATCGCCAAAGCCGACCAGTACCGCACAGAGCTCGAATATCGCCAGTCACAGGTTTATCTTGAAGAGTTGAAGAAGCGCATTCGCATTGAGGTGCGTAACGCGCGCTATGCTCTGGAACAGGGGGCTAGCCGCGTGGCTGCGGCTCGCAAAGCGCGCGACCTGGGCCAGAAGACGCTGGACATCATGCAGAACGAACAAAAACTCGGCGCGGGATCGAACCAGCAAACGCTGGCGGCAGAGCATGATTTGGCTCTGGCCGAGTCGGCGCTGGTCACCGCTGAAACCGCCTACGAGAAGGCGCGCATTGAGGTGCGCCGCTCGACCGGCGCCATCCTTGAGGAGTACGGAATCTCGATCGAAGCCGCCAAAACGGGCGCCGTGGAGGCAATCCATCAATAAGAAAGAAAACATCCGGGTTCTGGTTGCCGACGATCAGCCGCATATCCTGGAGGCCGTCGAACTGCTACTGTCTCCGCAGGAGATTGACGTGGACTGCGTGCGCTCGCCCCAATTGCTGCTTGAGGCGCTGGGCGAGCGCGACTACGACGTGCTGCTCATAGACCTCAACTACACGCGCGACACCACCTCCGGCCAGGAGGGCCTCGACCTGCTGGCCCGCATCCAGGAGTTCGACTCGCGCCTGCCGGTCATCGTCATGACCGCCTGGGGCAACATTGACCTGGCCGTCGAATCTATCAAGCGCGGCGCACGCGATTTCATCCAGAAGCCATGGGAGAACGAGCGTCTGGTTTCGCTGGTCCGCGTCCACGCCGAGTTGCACCAAGCCCTGCGCCGTGCCCGACAGTTGGAACTGGAAAACAGTCTGCTCCGCGGTGAAGGCATGCCGGACTTTGTGGCCGGAGCGCCATCCATGCAGCCCGTACTCGAACTGATTGCACAGATTGGCCCGTCTGACGCCAATGTATTGATCACCGGCGAGCATGGAACCGGCAAGGAGATCGTGTCCAAGCTGCTCCACGCCGCCTCGCCCCGCGCCCGTATGCCTCTGGTGGCCGTCAACGCTGGCGGGTTGCCCGAGGGAACTTTCGAGAGTGAAATTTTCGGCCACGTCAAAGGTGCCTTTACAGACGCCCGCACCGACCGCATTGGCCGTTTCGAACTGGCCAACGGCGGCACGCTCTTTCTGGATGAGATCGCCAACGTACCTCTGCGCCAGCAGGCCAAGCTGCTGCGCGTTCTTGAGACCGGTGAGTTGGAGCGCGTCGGCTCCTCGCAAACCCGCCGTGTGGATGTGCGTATTCTCTCCGCCACGAACGCATTGCTGGAGGAGGAGGCCAAGGCCGGCAACTTCCGCGAGGATCTTCTCTTTCGCATCAATACCGTCGAAATACACCTGCCCGCGTTGCGCGACCGGCGCGAAGACATTCCTCTGCTAGCCATGCACTTTCTGGGCCGCGACCGCAGCCGCTATCGCAAGCAGGTGACCGGCTTCTCTCCCGCCGCCATGCAGCACATGATGCAGTATCCCTGGCCGGGCAATGTGCGCGAACTAGAGCACACGGTGGAGCGCGCCGTGCTGCTGTGCCGCGGCGAGCAGATCGAGCCTGCCAACCTCGCCATTACCGCGCGATCCTCCACCCAGACCTTTGAGAACATGAGCATCGACGAGGTTGAAGCCCTGCTCATCCGCAAGGTCATGCGCCGCTGCGATGGCAACATCTCCCAGGCCGCCGAGGCCCTCGGACTCAGCCGCGCTGCACTCTATCGCCGCATTGAAAAATATGGGCTATGAACAGGACGCGCGTCGCGGCCGGCGCTCGGCAGTTCGCCGGGCGTGGCTCTTTTGCCTGCTGCTGACACTGCCCGCGATGGTGCTGACTGCTGTGCTGCTCTACCAGCACAGCATGAGCCTCGTATCGGCCATTCTGCTCGTTGTCTGCCTGCTTCTCTACTTCCTGCTGGTGGCCTCCGCCCTGATTGAGGGCCTGATCCGCCCCTTGCAGACGCTTTCCAATGTGATTGCCTCCCTGCGCGAGGAAGATTACTCCTTCCGTGCTCGCGGAGCCGGATCACAGGATGCGTTTGGCGAGTTGGCCGCTGAGATCAACGCCCTCGCCGATCTGCTGCAGAAGCAGCGCACGCGCTCGCAGGAAGCTACGGCTCTGCTGGCTCGCATTCTCGAAGTCATGCATGCGCCGTTGTTTGCCTTTGACCGCAACGATCAGCTCCAACTGGTTAACAACGCCGGTGCCAAGCTCCTGGGACTGCCCTATTCCCGCTGCGTTGGCCGCTCCGCGCATGAACTGGAACTGGAAGACTTGCTGGCCGCACCCGACCAGAGCATTCACTCCTTCAATTCCAAACAATCACTGGTCTCTGCGCCCGCCCGCTGGTTGCTGCGCAAGGCGGCCTTTCGCCAAGACGGCGCCCCCCACATGCTGCTGCTTTTGGCCGATGTCAGCTTGCCGCTTCAGGCTGAGGAACAAACCGCCTGGAAGCGGATGGTTCGCGTGCTAGGGCACGAACTATCCAACTCGCTAGCACCCATCAAGTCCATTGCAGGCAGCCTGCTGGCGCGCGTGGAGCACTTGGGCGGCGACGAAGCTACGCTGCGCGACTTCCGCCGCGGACTCGGAGTTGTCGAGAGCCGTGCTGACGCCCTGCACCGCTTTGTGCAGTCTTACCGGCTGCTGGCCCAGTTACCCCCGCCACGTCTCCGGCAGGTTTCCCTGGGGCCGCTGTTGGAGCGGGTGGTGGCCTTGGAGCAGCGTCTGCCGGTTCAGCTCGATTCTGGCCCGCCTTTCTTGCTCGATGCCGACCCCGACCAGCTGGAACAGATGTTCATCAACCTGTTGGCAAACGCCGTGGATGCTTCGCTGGCCAATGGTAAGCCGCAGGTGCGAGTAACCTGGATGCTGGCAGAGTCCAGCGCTCTGGTTGCAATCGAGGACCGCGGCCTGGGCATCGCCAATACGGAGAACTTGTTTGTGCCTTTCTATACCACCAAGCCTTCCGGCAGCGGTGTGGGCTTGGCACTGGCCCAGCAGATCGCCCGTGCTCACGGCGGAGAGATCAGCTTACTCAATCGCGAAGACGGTCCCGGTGCCCGTGCCACCATCCGCCTGCCCCTGACACCGCAATAGGGCGCTACTCCCGCGTCTCCTCGCCACTCTCCGGCAAGCCGATCTCCGTTGCCACAACGCAGTTGCGCCCATTATCTTTAGCGCGATAGAGAGCCACGTCGGCGGCCTGGATCAGGGCTTCATAGTCGGACGAATAGCCGGAGGCGACTCCAAAGCTGGCCGTCACCGGTATCTCGGTATCGCCGTTTTGAATGTGCGCCGCTTCCACTGCCATTCGGAATTGCTCTGCCCGCCGGTGTGCGTTAGTCAGGCCGGAACCGGGCAGAATCAGCAGAAACTCCTCGCCGCCGTAACGGCCCACCCAGTCATACGAGCGCACCGAACGCTGCAAAATCGCCGCAATCTCCCGCAACACAAGGTCCCCGGCCGGGTGGCCGAAGTTGTCGTTGACATATTTGAAGTGGTCCAGATCCACCAGCATCACGCTCAGTGGCCCGCCTTCGCGGCCCGCGCGTCCAACCTCCTGACGCAGGCGCTGGATGATGATGCGGTGATTCCAAAGACCGGTGAGGTCGTCGTGCTCGGCGTAGTGGCGCATTTGCTCTCGTGCACGTAGAAGTTCACTTTTTTCGCGCTCCAAGTCTTCGGTGCGGCGCTGAACGGCCAGCTCCAGTTGGTGCGTTTGCCCAACCAGCAGACGCACGCGCCAGCGCCACAGCAGCGCCGACGCCAGCAGTACCAATAATCCCAATCCCAGTTGCAGCAGATGGTTCTGCCACCAGCGCGGTGCAATGCGGAAGGAAATCTCTTCCAGCGGGGAAACCGCGCCGCTGGCGGCATCCACAGCGATGGTTTGGAAACGGTAATCGCCCGGCTCCAGGCGCGCATAGCGCACGCTCTTCTCCTCCGTTTCGACCCACTCCGATTCCAGGCCCAGCAGCCGGTAGCGGATGTGGATGTGCCGCGCATCGCGAAAACTGAGCGAGGCCATGGAGATGGTGAGTGGACTGGCGCTCCATTGCACCACGCTTCCGTTGCCGATTGCCTGGGAGCCGAATGCGGCTTGCGACAAAACTGAAGCTGGCGGCGGTCCGGCCGGTATCGCCTGCGGCTCCAGAAGGTGCGATAGCCCGCCGGAGGTGCCGATCCACATGCTGCCGTCTCTGTCCTCGGCCAGCGCATAGCCGTCTGTGTCGTTCCAACTCAGTCCGTCATCCTGGGTAAAGCTGCGCCAGGCGTGACCGTTGTAGACCGTCAGCCCCGCGTCCTGGCCCACCCAGAGCCATCCGCGGTGATCTACAGCCAGTGACACCACGGCTTCTGACAAGAGTTGTGGACGGGTAAGGTGCTCCGAGTCTACGATTCGGTCGCCCACGATGCGCAGCCGCATGACGCCGGAGAAATTTCCGGCCGCCCACAAGTTTCCTTGCCGGTCGGCGGCAATCTGAGAAGGGGTAACGCCGGCCAGCCCTGGGTCGATGC
>Ga0224531_1000817_pt1 | contig 14744 bp, 16 predicted proteins | sample CBST100metaG_FD_179876 | JGI IMG/M metagenome (GOLD analysis project Ga0224531, IMG submission 179876) | Peat soil microbial communities from Stordalen Mire, Sweden - C.B.S.T100 | ecosystem: Environmental > Terrestrial > Soil > Wetlands > Peat | place: Sweden: Norrbotten County, Stordalen Mire... | reverse complement strand
GTAAGCCAGTTTGCCCCCCACTATCGCCATTATCGGAGCCGGTCCCTTGGGCCGCGGGCTGGCATTGACCGCCGCCCGCGCCGGGTTCCCGGTTTTTCTTGAAGACGTGATGCCAGGCAACCTGCATCACGCCCAGGAATTTCTTCGCCAGCAGTTCAGCCCGGCTGCTTTGGGCCTTGAACCTGGCTCTGAAGCCGCGCCCACCATCACCTTCGTCTCCACCATCGAAGAGGCAGTCCGCGAGGCCGACCTGGTGATCGACTGTGTGCCGGACGAGCTTGAGTCCAAGCTCGAAATCCTGTGGCTTCTGGATCGCATGGCCCCGCCGCGCACGGTTCTGGCCACCCCCACCACGCGCCTGTCCATCACCGACCTGGCCGACTGCACCTACCGCCCGGAAAAGTGCATTGCCATCGCCGCCGAAGCTTTTGATTTGACCGGCAGCCTGGCCCCTGAAATCCTGCTCCGCACCACCCCGCGAACCAGCCCGGAGACAGTAGCTTTGGTCAAAGACTTCTGGGAGCAACTGGGCTTCACGCCGCTCTTCGAGCTGGACCCCGCCGCTTGAGAGACATCTGAACAACTTCTATTGGCCCCTAATCCCGCGCCTTTTTCCTGGCGCGGACCGGCCGAAGGCAGTTAGCCGCACCGCAGGTGGCGGAAAGGATGGAAAACCTCACCCCTGCTCTCGAACCCCGGAATCTCCCTTTCCATATACCCAGCTAACCCGCTATCTCGCCATCACCGCGCAAGCGGTGGCCAACTTGATGCCTTTTCGCAACCCTACCCGTCAGCCGTCCCACTCCCGCCCATTCCGCGCCTTCTTTCTGGCGCGGACCGGCCGAAGACGATTGGCCCCACCGCAGGTGGCGCAGGTGCTTGCAGATAATTAAACCCATCCCGCGCACAATGAAGATAAGCGACTCAGTCCTGGTCTCTGGCCGGGAAATAGGGACAGCCGAAAGAAGGTACCCCCCCGTGGTTTATTCGCTATTTGTTCGCTTTTTCAGAATCAATTCAAGATGCAATTTGTTGAAATAAAATATACTTATACAGACAAGAGTTCAGCAACCACCCACAAAATGACCTCGAAAAAGCCTGGAAAAACGCCCCAAAAGACCTAATATCGGGGTGGAATCCGGTCCACTACCTCTTCCACTTGCTCACTGTTGTGCCAGCACCGACTCGTAATAGCGCACGTAATGGGGAACCACCAACGACGAGCAGAAGCGCTTTTGCGCGGTCTTGCGGCCCGCATCGCGCATCGCCTCCAAGCGGTCGCGATCCTTGAGCAGTTCCACTGCCCCGGCCGCCATTCCGTCCACGTCGCCCACTTCGTAGAGCAGCCCCGTGACCCCATCGTCGATCAGTTCGGGAACTCCGCCCACACGCGTGGCGATGGAGGGGACTTTGCACGCCATCGCTTCCAACGCCGCCAAGCCAAATGATTCCAGTTCGCTGGGCATCAGCATCAGATCAGCCAGGGGCAGCAACTCATTGACCTGCTCCTGCTTGCCCAGGAAGTGAACACGATTGTGGATGCACAGGTCGTGCGCCAACCACTCGGCCGCCGAGCGGTCCGGCCCGTCGCCCACCAGAACCAGTTGTGCGGGCAGCGTCCGCGCCACGCGAGCAAAGACCTTCACCACGTCCGCGACACGCTTGACCGGGCGAAAGTTGGAGAGGTGCATCAGAATCGCCTCGTCCGGCGCCGCCAGTCGGCGCCGTGCCACCGCCCGCGCCGCTTCGTCCTTGAGCGGCTGGTATTCGTCGCAGTTGACGAAGTTCGGAATCACCTCGATGGGACGAGTAACGCCGAAATCCTCCAGCGTTTTTTCCCTGAGGTAATTGGAGATGCTGGTGACCCCGTCGCTCTCCTGGATGGAGTAACGGGTGATAGGCAGGTAGCTGCGGTCGAGGCCCACCAGCGTAATGTCGGTGCCATGCAGCGTGGTGACGAAGGGCAGCCGACGGCCCCGCGCCGCCAGCATCTGCCGCGCCAGCAAGGCGCTCACCGAGTGGGGAATGGCGTAATGCACGTGCAGCAGATCGAGATCGTAAAATTCCGCCACCTCGGCCATCCGCGAGGCCAAGGCCAGATCGTAGGGAGGAAACTCGAAGAGCGGGTAACTGGAAACCGGCACTTCGTGGAAAAAAATGCCGCCATCGCGGCCGCTGAGCCGGAAGGGCTGCGAGTAGGAGATGAAGTGGACCTCGTGGCCCAGCGCGGCCAGTTCGATGCCCAACTCCGTAGCCACCACGCCCGAACCGCCGTAGGTGGGATAACACGTAATGCCAATACGCATGACTTCTCTCTTTGGAAGCTTGAACAAGTTGATGTCAGGAATTCGTTTCGAGATTCCGTTGCGTCCGCCGTTGGTTGGACGCGGCCGGAAGCGGCAAAGATGCAGGCGCTCAGGTTAAAGGTTGCGCTCCGGCTTCCGGCGGATTGAACTGCGCAAAGGAGATCAACTCGATGGCGGGAAACTGTTTGAGCGCATGCAGGGCCTCCCGCTCGGTCTCCCGCGATGCCAGAAGGCGGGTGTGCGCGCCGGCCAGGTCGGCGTCGTTGTAACCGGGATGCGAAACCAGTTCAAAGGTCCCGTCAGGAAGGGCGGAAGCCAACAACGCTATCGTTGCAGCGTCCAGCGTCCCTGTAGCCAGCACGCCCACAGCGCCATCGGTGGTGGTGAATCCCTCTTCGGCCACGATACGCCGGAAAGCGGGTTCGAGGAGCCGGAGCAGACTCACCTCTGTACGCCTTATCCATGGAGCACCGGGAGTGGCGCGCAGGCTCCATTGAGTTTCAAAGGGGTTGCGCACGGCGCGAATCCCGGCCGCCCGCGCCGCCCGCAACACCGGCCGGAGCACCGCGGGAAACATATGCGTGTGTTTGTGGGTGTCGATGTGGGTCAAGCACAGGCCCCGGCTCTGCAACCGGTCAATCTGCGCGGCAGCCTCGGCCTCGATTTCGCGGACGAAGGAACGGGAAGGATTCCCATATCGATAGAGACTTCGCAGAAAAGCGGGGAGCTTGGGCTGAAACCGCCCGGTCACGGGGTCGGCCAGATGGGGAATCCGCTGGCGCGCGGACAGGACCGGCTCCCCATCCACCAGAACCACATGGCAGCCCACGCCCAGCGAGGGAGTGGCGCAAGCCATCTCGATGGCCTCTTCGGTGGCTGCTGCGCGCGCCATCAGCGTGGTACTGGTCAGCACGCCTGCCCGGTGCAACTCGGCAATTGCGCGGTTGATTCCGGCGGTCAACCCGAAATCGTCGGCATTCACAATGAGACGGCTCACAGGGCAAGTCTATCAATCCCGGGCGTTATGCACATTCGGAGCTCGGTCGCTGGTATGATGACAGAAGGCCTAAAGCGCCATTCCGCCAGACGTGGGCGGTTAGCTCAGTTGGTTAGAGCGCCTGCCTTACAAGCAGGATGTCGGGGGTTCGAGTCCCTCACTGCCCACCAAAGACTTGTTTTATACCGTCTAATAAAGTTCAATCCATCCAGTAAATCCCCTGAAAACAAAGTATTTCTTTTCTTTTACCATCCAAAGCGATACCATGGAAGCCAAATGATTCTGGGGGTATTGTCGGGGGTATCCGTGATGTACCCCCAATTTCGATACCCCCAGATACCCCCAAACTCAGGAGGCAACCATGGAACTGACGGATACCGCGATCAGACGTTCTCGTTCCACGGAGAAGCCCTACAAACTGGCCGACGGCAAGGGACTTTACCTTTTGGTGAATCCTACTGGCAGCAAGTTGTGGCGTTGGAAGTACCGGCATGAGGGTAAGGAAAAGCTCATGCCATTCGGCGCATACCCGGATGTATCGCTCGCCGATGCACGAGTCCGCCACGCTGAGGCGCGCCGTCTTCTTGCTGCGGGCTCTGATCCAATGGTGCAGCGCAAGGTGGAGAAAGAAGCGGTCATCGAATCACAAGAGAACGCCTTTTCAGCCATTGCCGCCCTTTGGTTCGACCACTGGAAGGTGAACAAAAGCAGCCGCCACGTTGATGCCACACGCCGCCGTCTTGAGGCGAATGTCTATGCGGCGATTGGCGACAGGCCGATTGCTCTCATCGAGCCGCCCGAACTGGTGGCCATGGTCAGGGCGATTGAAGCGCGTGGGGCGGGTGATCTTGCCAAGCGCGCCCTGGAGACTGTGGGGCAGGTCTTCCGGTATGCCATTGCGCACGGCTATACCCGCAGGAATCCCGCCGCCGAGTTCAAGCCTTCCGATGTGCTGTGCCCGACCAAAAAGGTGAATCTTGCACGGATCGATGCGAAAGAACTGCCCGAACTGCTGCGTGCCATTGAGGTCTATCGCGGCAAAGTTTTGACTCGGCTGGCCATGAAACTGCTGGCGCTCACCTTTGTGCGCACCTCGGAACTAATAGAGGCGCGCTGGGCAGAGATCGACTTCGAGGACCGCCGCTGGAACATCCCGGCTCAGCGCATGAAGATGGATACCCCGCATATCGTTCCGCTGGCCCGGCAAGCTATTGAAGTCTTGGAGCTATTGCGCCCGCTGACCGGCTCAGGAGAATTGATCTTCCCTGGCGACCGCGACCCCATGAAGCCAATGAGCAATAACACCATCCTGCTGGCGCTGGACAGGATGGGATACAGGGGTCGCCAGACCGGCCACGGCTTCCGTGGGTTGGCTTCGACCATTCTGCACGAGCAGGGCTACAACCATGAGTACATTGAATTGCAGCTTGCCCACGCGCCGCGTAATGCCGTCAGTGCGGCATACAACCACGCCTTGTACCTGGAGCCACGCGCCAAGATGATGCAGGAATGGGCCGACTATCTGGAGCGCACCCAAAGAGGCGGCAAGGTGCTGCCCTTCCAGGGAACTGCGGCGTAGCCATTCGGTCAACTCGACCGGCAGAGAATCAGGCTATGCCCTGCAATCCAATCCCAAACAGATGCGAAGGCGGAATTCCACTCCGGCCTCATCTTGACGACAGCGGATTCCCACCAGCACGTTGCCCCCTGATTTCCCGGCTGACTTCTATCTGGCGGGCAATCCACTCCTCTACTTCCGTTTCGATCCAGCCGACTGCCCTGGCCCCCAACGACACTGGCCTTGGGAACCTTCCTTCGGTGACGCGCAGATAAACGGTACTTCGTGACAGGCCGGTGCGATCCAACACGTTTGGCAATCTCAGAATCTTCGCGGGCATTCTTTTACCTCCGGGTCCGCAAGTCGGCGATCTGATGATAGTGCAATGTACATCGCTTACAGTGTGCCATATTCGCCCGCGGCAAACAACTTGGCAATCGGGTAAAATCGCGAGAAGAGAATCAACTACCGCGACGTGCATGGCAGTTGTGGCGTGTCATCATAGATGAGTGTCGCCTGTGTGATGGGCTTTCAGCCCGCCTTGTGAATGCAGGAGTGGACAGAACGCACGCCCCTTTGAAGGCTCAGGGAAAGCACAGAACGAAAGCCGAGGTCCATTTGTGACAGTGAAGAAGAAAACCCAGGCTGCAATCAAGAAAGTGCAAGTCAAGGCTGATGAGAAGCCCGGAATGACGCTTCGGCTTCCGATTGATTTGCGAGATGCAATCACGGAGGAGTCGCGAGTAAAGGGCGATCTAGCCCGGATTGTTCTTTTCGCTCTCAGTCAGGTTGATCGAGAAAAGGTGGAGATACAGCAAACGCGCAAGGCGGGCATGGAACTTTCCAATCCTCAACTCCTTCACGTCGGCGCAGAGGCCCGGCTCAAGCTCAAAGAGTGGGCCGAAGCCGAAGGGGTCAGCATTAACGCGATTGTTGTGAGTGTCCTCGAAGAGTTCTTCAAGCGCCACAAGAAGAGCAAGACGCTCCAGAAAGAACTGAGGCTTGAGCTTCGTGCGCATCGGAGCTTCGGTCCGCAATGAGCCTTCATTAAACTCAAGGAATCTTTTCCGAAGAATCTCCCGGAATGCCACCCGGCTCAGCGAGTATCGGCCTGACCAGCTCCGCGTCAAGGCTAAACCGCGTAGGACGCGGCGCTTCGCGGCCTTGACCCGGACCTTCAACTCAGGCCGGATCTTCCACTATCCGGGCATGAGCATGAAAAAGCAAAAGCGAAAACAAAGCTCTTCTGTTTTCATTGTCGCGGTCCGCATGAACAGATCAAGAAACCCAGCAGTGAAGGCCACGCGCGCACACCCATCTGCCAGCGTTGTCATAATAACTATCTTGAAGAGCCTCCCCATTGAGCTGAAAGACACTCTTGCAAAGCATTGCTTCAACTAATGCAGTCAGTTTGGGCGGCGATCCTGTGCAATGCACATAGCGAAGATGAACGCCGATATTCACGCGCCTTGCAAGCGAACAATGACGATTTTCTAAGAACAAAAGCGAAAATCTGCGCCAAAAGACGAATAACCACGAATAACGACGACTCGCACTCTTGGGTCAATCAATCGTGGATATTCGTCTTTAATCGCGCTTTTCTTGCAGCCGCAGGCAGCGCTTTCCGACGGTCGAGGACCGCCCGGAGGTAGGCTGTTTTGCAGTCGTCTTCACTGAGTCTTGCAGTAGTGGAACATAAAGCGCAGACGCACAATGGCTATTTTGCTCTTGTATCCTGTTTGTTTCTTGCGGTTTGCGGTGCCGCACATATGTACCTTTAAGACGGCCATGTGCGGCACATTGAAAAGCGGCCCGCGAGGGCAGAAAAGGCTCACAAAGGCTCAGAAAGCCTCATCGGTTGCACGGTTGAGCGTCGCGCTGATGTGGCGGCCAGACGCACAGATGGCACGCCGTACCCTGATAATGATCTCAGCGGAGGTGCTTTCATGGGCAGTAAACGGGTTTGGGAAGTTACGCTCACCGTGCTGGTGGCAATCTTCCTGCTGGTTGCCGCAGAGGGGAGGCATCCCTACGGCTTTTACATGGCACTGAGGACGGCGGCAACGGTGGGCGGGGTCTATTGGGCGGTGCGGGTGTATCAGGCGGGGCCACGGGGCTGGATGTGGGCTTTCCTGGCTGTTGCTCTGCTGCTGAACCCGGTTCTGCCGGTCAGGATGCACCGGGAGCACTGGCAGCCAATTGACATGGTTCTCGGCGTGTTGCTGTTTGGATGGGCAGGGTATTGGTCCTGGCGTACCCGGCAACGAGCATGAGATGATCGCCGCCAAGGGGTATCAGGTTTTTTACAATGCTCCAGGTGTCCGGCTCATCGGAGGTTTTCTCGCCCCGAATATCAAAAGCCCTCAAAGAACTGGTGCAAATTCAGGTCGAGGGCCTGGGCAATCTTTTCGAGCGCCCTCACGCCGATTTCCTTGTGTCCGTTCTCCAGTTCCGAAAGGTGTTCCCGCGTCAGTTCGGCATGGTCCGCCAGCATGGCCTGGGTCCATTTGCGTTCCGTTCGCAGAACGCGAATCCGCCTACCGATCCGCACGCAAATGTCCGTTGCCATGCCTCCAGCATGGCTGTATGCTAAGGCTTACGTGTAAGCTACGGCTTACATCGAGAGAGGGAGTTCGGGAAACCTCTATGCGTGAGCAATGGAAGCAATTCGACAGGGAGCCATTCTCTGCATCCACCCAGATCCCCAAATCGTGTCAGTTCTGCCCCTCACTCCGCTCAAGCCGCAGTCTCAAACCGTTTGCCAGAATCCAGAGAGATGGCGCAAAACGCCGGATCAGGGAAGACGTGCGTCGCTTTTGGTGTATTTACGAAAGTTCTCGGAGGACGATGTGAAAGGGATAAATCAGCAGATTGCTCTAGCCTGCCTATTTTGCGCAGGTTTTCAATCTCTAGCGCAGACGCCGTCCGGAGCAGCCTCAGCACAGGCAGTGACCGTCGATCCGTTGGTCATGACTTGGAAACCGAACGGTCCAGGTTGCGACGATAGATACGAAAATGGCTTGGAAGAAAAGGGGCTGTTTACAAACCAAGCCTCGCTCATCGTTTTCCTGATTCCTGACTCCGGCAAGTTGGCGGTTTCCGTCTATGTGGGAAATCCAGCGGAGGGAGCAGGACGGATCGATGTGAACCCTGAAAACATCCACCTATTCAAAGCCACGGACAAAGGTCTATTGGAATTGAAACGCGCTGAAGCCGTCAAAATGGCGAAATCTATGGAGCGGCGAGAGCGAATAGGCGCAGCCATCAGTGGGGCAGGAGCAAGCTTCAGTCAAACGACAGCCACGGGCACGGCGACCTACAGCGACGGATCAACGGCTGACTACAGCGTAAGTATGCCGAACACTCAAGCGCAGACCGATGCAATAAATAGAGGGCAAGCGAACATCAGGGAAGCTCAGAGCCATGGTGCCCACCTGATAGACAAGGAACTAAAGCGCGTCACCTTGGACCCTGGCCAGCATTCGATGGGGCGGCTGTTCTTTCCAGAGCAGAAAGGTGGGGAGAATCTGCTGGTGAGGGCAGACATTGGAAACGTGCGCTACGAAATTCCCTTCCACCTGCCGGGGAAGCATGAGGCAAAAGTCGCGACGAGCGCCTCACAAAGAGACGATTCCAGACCACCGCAGCCGGCCGCTGCGACCACTGTAGATGCCGGCCAACAGACGATGCCAACCGACCCAGTTCAGAAAGTGGCATGGTATCGCAAAGCTGCTGAACAGGGCAACGCCGGAGCGCAATTCAACCTCGGTCTGTCCTACGCCAAAGGGCTAGGAGCCCAGCAGGACTTTGCGGAAGCGGCGGTTTGGTACAACAATGCCGCGAATCAGGGCTTTGCTGAGGCTCAGGAGCACCTTGGTTCGCTCTATTACCGTGGCCGAGGGGTGCCCCAGGATTACGCTCAGGCAGTTCTGTGGTTTCGGAGAGCTGCTGACCAAGGCGATGCCAGAGCGCAATCCATGCTTGGCGAATTGTATTACTACGGTCGTGGTGTCTCGCAGGATTACGCCCAGGTGGCTGAATGGACTAGGAAAGCTGCCGACCAAGGCTACGCTATCGCCCAGAATAACCTTGGCGATCTATATGAAAATGGCCACGGTGTTCCGCAGGATTACGAACAGGCGGCAGCGTGGTATCGGAAGGCAGCCGACCAAGGAAATGCGGTAGCACAATTCGGCCTTGGCTCACTATATTTTGGCGGTCATGGCGTGCAACAGGACTATGCAGAAGCTTACTTCTGGCTGAACCTTGCCGCTGCAAGGTCCAAGGGGAAAGAACAGGAGAGGTTTGCCAAGTCTCGCGATGAAGCCGCAGCGAAGTTGACTCCTGACGACCTATCCAGGACACAGCAAAGAGTGGCAGCGCGGTTTGCTGCAAATACGCCGAAGCCGTAGGAGAAATACACTTTGGTGATTCAGAGAAAGACCATTTGCAAGCGTTGGAGGCAAGTTGCCCGCGTACTTGTCCTCACGTCTATACTGATCCCTTCCATTGTGCCGGCCGGGTTCCTCACGCCGCTTCCCCACCGTTGCCAAGATCTCTGTCTTCTCCAGGCGAACGCCAGAAGAGGTGGCGGTTCAATTCAAACCTGACGCGAAAGAGGTGGATGTTCATGGACTCGGATTCATTGAAGGGAAAAAGACTGCACTCAGCGTACATGCGGTTGCGACAATTCGGCGGCTATTGCCGCATTAATATTCGTGCAATCGCCAAGGCAGCCGCTTTGGTCGTGGTCATTTTGGAGTTGGGCGGTATTTGGCATGAAATTCACCAGATGCGGAGCGAACAGGTAAAGAACGCCCTTTATGCGTTACCGACGGAACGCCGCAACGCACTTCGAGGAGCTGCGGCCAAGAGACTGGAGAGTTCTTCATTCGTGAATGGCGAGGTCGCCATAGACGGCCCAGTCGAGTTGGATGAACCTGTGACGGTTGAAATTGACCGATAGGGATGCACGTCGGTCCCGATTCCCGTAGCGATTTGTTCGATGTAGCTGAGGAGCAAGATGAGCATTGACGAAGATGAGTCCGTGGAAATTCCTGATACGCCTGCAACTCGGAAGGCTGCTGTTGTGCTGGCAGCCGCTCCGATGGATTCGACCTCGGAGCAACTTGACGCGCTAATCCGCAGGACTGCAACCGTCACGAGTCCTGTCCGCAAGGCGATGGTAGGGCAAGAGATTCGGCGCCGGGCCAATCGGCAGGAAGATCACGCGCAAGCCGAGCAGAAGCCGGTCGAACTGAAGACGGAAGAGGTTGAGCACCAAGACGAGATACCAGCCGAACTAGCCTTGCACAGCGGCAGCATTCTAAGGAAAAATGCCCCTCTATTTGTAACTGTGCTTGTCATAGTCGCTGGGATCGCAGCGTGGTTTTATCATTCGCACGAGGTCAAGCGTCACGCAGCGGAAGCCGCTGAAGCCGCAACGGCAGCCAGGGAACGACAGGCTAGGTCGATTGTGGCGAGAGTAAGGAACTCTTGGAATGCTGACGACAATTGGGAAGATACCTTCTCTTCCAAGGGCGCTTACGTTACTCCGTACACGATCGAGCTTGAAAACGTACTCATAAAGGGTCGGCCTATCGTTGCTTTTGGACTTGTGGAAGACGTGCGCAAATCCGGAGAGCAGGACAACTCAATCGTACTGATCCAAGACATTGGCAGAACAATGAAAGGGGATCTACGTTTCTCCCTCTTGTCGGCCCCTGCCATAACAAAAGCTATCTTGAATGATGAGGATAGGCGGTCCGAAACGTTCGTAATTGCGGCCACAATCACGAACGTAGAGAAAGTCTCTATGCCTCCTGACGAGAAAGACAACGACCAGGACTACTTTCTTGCGCACGGGATTCTACATGAGGCGCAGCCTATTGGCCTCTGGGATCAGCCGCCGCATAAGTAAGGTATCAACGCCATGGAATGCTGTGAATCACGTATCCCTCCAAAGACTTGCGTTCCCAAGGTAGAATGCGGTTCGGTGACGAGCAGGAGTTGATCCGTGGATAACGACGATATTCCTTTTGACGACCAGCCAACGCATCCCGAGTCGCTCGAATCGCTGAAGGCGCTGGACGAACTCTTCCTGATAGCGGGACAGTTCACGACGCGGGCGGCGTATGCGGACCTGCTCCGCTTCATCGCCCGGTTCAGGATGTACTCCCCATTCAATGCGGTGCTGGTTCACACCCAGATGCCCGGAGCGCGGTTTGTTGCCACATCCAAACGCTGGTGGGAGCGTTACAAGCACACGATTCATCCCGGCGCGAGGCCCATCACAATCCTGCGACCCAAGGGGCCGGTTCTCTTCGTCTTCGATGTCAGCGATACCAGCCCATTACCCGGTGCGCCAGAACTTCCGGAGTCCATCACCAATCCATTCGCAATTCATCGCGGGAAAGAGAACGGCGAACTCGGCAAAACGATTGAGAATGCAAAGCGGGATGGCGTTCGAGTCCACCAGCGCGAATTCGGCTCCCAGTACGCCGGTCAAATCCAGCCAGCGAATACCGGGGATGTGTTTCGTTTGCCGGAACGCCTGTCCTTCAAAGAGAAGCGCGAAACCGTTCCCGTGCGCTTTGAGTTGTTGCTCAATTCCCACCAATCCCACGAGGAGCAATACGCGACCCTTGTCCACGAGCTTGGCCACCTTTACTGCGGCCATCTTGGCAGTCCAAATCAAAAACGCTGGCCTGATCGACGCAAGTTGGATCGGCAAGTGGAGGAGTGTGAGGCGGAATCTATCTCGTACCTTGTGTGTACCCGGCTGGGAATCGAGACCCCTTCTGCGGAATATCTTGCTGACTACCTCGGAGAGGGCGGCAAGATGCCCTCAATCAGCCTGGAAACGGTCATCAAGATGGCTGGTTTGATTCAGCGGATGGGCAAATCCCATTTGCCATTACGAAAAAGCTCCCCGGAAGAGTGAGCAAAGGAGCATCCGGACAAATCAACGACTTCTCGGCTCATCCCCGCTCCGCACCTTCCGACAACTGTTTCCCCGCATTTCGTCGCACCTCGAGCGCGCTCGCCGGGAGTAGGCCAGCCCCCACAGCCGCGCGCAGCCGCGGATAACGTGTGCTCCGCCGATCCCCCGCAAGCACAGATGTCCGCAACAGAATCTCCGAGGGCGATTCTTTTTTTGCCAGAATGTGCGCAGTTGGCGCTGAAATGGCGGCGGCGTCCAAAGTCTTGAAACGGTCTATGCCAATGAACTCCTGTTGTGTAAGCGATGCGATTCCGGCATTTTGGAGCATGGCAGAGATGAGCGGGAAGCTTCGCCGGAGTTGAACCGTGGTGTGGGGAATGTAGCCGATAGCGCCTGTAACCGAGTAGGGCTTGAACTTGCCATTAATGGTGTGTGCAGGATTGAGAAACTCGCGGCCGGCGCGGGCTGCGCGAGCCCGAGCCTCTTCGCTTCCCCAGCGGGCTGCGAGGACACATAGGGCAGTGAATAGAGTCCTGCGGGAGATCTGTAGGTCTTCTGAAATCTGGTCCAGGTGGAGGGTCACAGGCGCGCGGAGAAGGGCACCAGATGCGTCCTGCGAGGGCGGATGGTAGATTTCAAGATAGGTCAGGACCAGCGCGCCCGTTACTGATCGAAGCTCTCTCTTCAGGTTCGGATAGAACGGCAAGGGCAGCAAACCGGACGGCAATGCGGGGTAATCACGCGGATACTTGGGAGTGTGTCGCTCCCCCTCCGTTGGCCTGCCATGTTGATTTGCCATAGATTACACTCCCTTCCGAGGAAACAGCACTATCGGTGCAACACTCAAGCCGGGGGAACACCATTGGTGCGCATCCGTTGCGGGTTCTCTGGCCATCCCTTCCCGATGTTGAGAGTACCTCAACGGATTCAGATTGCTCTTGGTAGCTCTTCGCGGCGTACCAGCAAACATTTCCTCCAAAAATTTTCCAGAATTTTTACTCGCATCGTGGCTTCGTGTATACGGCACCCGTTCCGGGAAAGGCGGCGTCACGGCGACTTTGCCTTTTTGGGGGCCGGTTTTGGAATCTCGCTTGCGCGAAAGGCAGTATGCTTTTCCCGCTGTGCTCTGGGAGGTAGCAAGTCTGAAGAACTGCGAAATGGTCACTTTCAACAAGTCTGACTTTGTATCTTTCGGATGTTCTCAGAGAAGGACGGAACACTCCCATATTCTTAATTCCTGAATACATAGAACTCCTTCTTAGAAGCTCCTAGACGGATTAGCAAACTTTGCAAGGGGGTTCAGCAAATCTGTGCAAAGAGGGTGCAGCAAACTTTGCTACGGTGGTGCCGCCCGCGAACTATAGAGAGCCCGAGGTTTGCGCTTCTTTCTCAGCCGATTCTCAAGGCGGACCCAATTGAATGAGTAGGGCGGGAGTGTATATTCAAAACCCTGGCCCTCTTGCCGGGAGCAGGAAATTAGTCCACGCTCGATGAGCTGCTTTCTGGCATCGCAAATTTTTCGCGGGCTGTAACCTGTTTCGGATGCAAGCGCCTTATCAGATGCTCTGAAGGAATTCTCTCCATCCCGATTTGCGTGTTCGCAGAGAGCAAGCAAAACAAGGCTCGCAGCAGGCCCGAGGGTTGATGCAGTTCCACTGCTGAAAAGCTTGCTTGGCATTTTTGAATATGGTCCGATCTCCACCGTCATTGAAGCTCGCTTTCGACTTCCTTCCGCTCTATGCACGGTCGATGTGTGGACTTGCACACTGCGCGCGCGATACCTTCAGCGTCCAAATGTGCCTCCGGTGGAAGATTGCCTTGCTTCGGCTCGCGTCGGTGCGCCATTAACGCACCACCAGAACTCGCGGCGGTCCGTCTGGAGTCCTGCGGCTCTGCTCAATCTGGCCGGCGAGCCATGCCTCCACTTCGGCATCAATCCAGCCGACCGCGCGAGCACCCAAGGAAATGGGCTTTGGGAATCTGCCTTCCGCCACGCGGAGGTAAATCGTAGAGCGAGAGAGTCCGGTTCGGGTCTTTACTGCCGGAAGTCTGAGAATCATGTTGGCCATGTTGGGAACTCCTTCTAATTGCTGCTTGCAGCTTAGAATCGGAATGCAGGAGTTCAATGGACAAAACCCTGACCGTACTTTTGTCCGGCTTGGGAGGAGGTCAATCGCCCATGGTCGTCAATCTTGTTGGCCCTACAGCCCAGGCTTTCCGGGACATTGCCGCCGGCAATCCGCTGCGGAAGCTCAGTGAACCAGATCAAAAACTCCTCTACTCAATGCTCAAGGTCTATGCTGCGGTGACTACCGAAGACGGGAAGAAACGATCAAAGAGGGGATCAAAGGATGGACTATTGGAAAAAGAGGCCAAGCTTGTTGCCGATGCGGCGAAGCTTGGCTCGAAGTTGGAATCGGAGGTATTCCAAGGGCCGAATTCTGATGTACTGTTCCCATACATCTCCAGTTTCAGCGATCTCCCACGGCAGCTCACCGAGTTCTCGAAGGTGGTTGGCGGGATGCTGGACTTGTTTGGGAAGCGCGGCCATAAGGAAGGAAATCTCTACGGTTTCTTTTTGATTGTCGCGTCGGAATTCGTTCGGCTGAAAACCGGCCAGCACTATGATGAGCATCTTGCGGAGCTGTATCAAGCCGTCTCGGAGCGTTCGCTTACAGAGGATCTGTCCGGCGACGCAATCCGAAAGAGGAGAGAGTACCTCAAGAAGAACTATCCAGACCTCTACTCATGGATGTTGGAACGAGCGAGAACAGCAGACGAGAGCACGGCCCCTCGCGACCCGTCATGGACAGAAGTTGCGAGCCGGTAGCCGGATTTCCTCTACTGGCGCCGGGAGATTTCGTGTGCCTGGAGCACGTCGGCGCACTGGAGGGGATTCGGGCCTGATCTGGGACAAAAGCCCCAAGCCCTGCTTGGCTG
>Ga0224531_1000816_pt1 | contig 14745 bp, 9 predicted proteins | sample CBST100metaG_FD_179876 | JGI IMG/M metagenome (GOLD analysis project Ga0224531, IMG submission 179876) | Peat soil microbial communities from Stordalen Mire, Sweden - C.B.S.T100 | ecosystem: Environmental > Terrestrial > Soil > Wetlands > Peat | place: Sweden: Norrbotten County, Stordalen Mire... | reverse complement strand
ACAACAAGCTCTTTGAAAGCACCATGCCCTCACTGTTCGACGACGGCGAAGACGAGGAGCCGCTGCCCTACATCGTCATCATCATTGATGAGCTGGCCGACCTCATGATGCTTGACCGCGCCAATGTCGAGGAATCCATTACCCGCCTCGCGCAGATGGCCCGCGCCGTCGGCATCCACCTCATCCTGGCCACCCAGCGGCCCAGCGTCGACGTCATCACCGGCCTCATCAAGGCCAACGTCCCCACGCGCATCAGCTTCCGCCTGGCCACCAAGGTCGACTCCCGCACCATCCTCGACACCAATGGCGCAGAGTCTCTCCTCGGCCGCGGCGACATGCTCTTCCTGCCCCCCGGCACCAGCCGCCTCGTCCGCCTCCACGCGCCCTATGTCAGTGAAAAGGAGACCGCCGCAGTGGTCGGCTTCTGGAAGGCCCAGGGACAGGCCGAATACGTCGAAGGCTTCCTCGAATCGCCCAAGGACGAGCACGTCAACGTCGACGGCTCCAACCCCAATCCCGACGAGAACGACCCTCTTTTCGACGACGCGGTCCGCCTGGTCTTTGAATTCGGCAAGGCTTCCACCTCGCTCCTCCAGCGCCGCCTGCGCATCGGCTACGGCCGCGCCGCCCATTTGATCGACCTCATGGAAGGCGACGGCCTGGTCGGCCCCGCCGACGGCTCCCGTCCCCGCGAGCTCCTCAAATCCCCCGGCTGGCTCCACGAAGTCACCGCCACTGCCGACGAATAACTCGACCAGGAATTAGACGCACTGCTCTGCCGGCCCATAGTGGACGAAAACGGGTGCCCCCTTCGATTTCGCGGCTTTACGAGGAAAAATGCGACGGGTCGGAAAGCAACGAACACCCCAGTCCGATCTCCACCCTCTCGTCTTCGCGCGTCTCCTATACTTTGACCGGTGGTTCAATACACCACGCTGTTCCTGAAAAATTAAAGTACGGGTTCGGTTGCGAATGCCTGACCAATCCAGGCAGGGACCGTGAATGTTCCTTTGCTTCGTATAGCCACATCGCCAGGGAGAGAGCATGGAACTCCATTTCCAGATCGGAATACTGCTGCTATTGATCGCAGCTGTCGTAGCCATGCTGACCCGGCGGCTGCGTCTCCCCTATAGCGTCGGCCTGGTTGCGGCTGGAATCGGGTTGGCGCTTCTCCCGTTTGCCCCCAATGTCGTCCTCACCAAAGACCTCATCTTCACGGCGCTTCTTCCTCCGCTCCTTTTTGAAGCTGCGTTCAACATCCACTGGGATCGTTTGCGCCGCAACTCCGCCGTCATCATCGTGCTGGCCACGCTCGGCGTTCTGCTTTCCGCCTGCGTCACCGCAGCCGGTATGCACTACCTGATGCATTGGCAATGGATTGCCGCTCTGGTGTTCGGCGTTCTCATCGCGGCCACCGACCCAGTTTCTGTCGTCGCCACCTTCAAAGAGGCAAAAGCCCAAGGCCGCTTGCTGGTGCTGATCGAAGGCGAAAGCCTCCTCAACGACGGCACCGCCGCAGTTGCTTTCGGCATTGTGATCGCCATGGCCGCAGGCCAAATGCTCACGCCAATTGAAATCACCGGAATGCTTCTAAAGACAATCGGCGGCGGCATCCTCTGCGGCGGCGCTGTTGCCTTGGGAGCGCTTCTGCTCGTGGGCCGAACAGAAGATCATCTCGTTGAGATCACTATCACCACCATCGCTGCCTACGGTTCGTTCCTCTTGGCAGATAGCTTAGGCATGTCTGGCGTGCTGGCAACCATTACCGCGGGTCTGGTGATGGGCAATTTCAAGGCCATCGGCGGAATCTCAGAACACGGCCGTGAGCATGTCGAAGCCTTCTGGGAATACGCCGCCTTCGTGGCCAACTCGCTGGTATTTCTGCTGATCGGAATGCACGAAGCGCATCAGAATTTCATCGCAATCTGGCTTCCCGCAGTTACCGCCATCGCCCTGGTCACGCTGGGCCGCGCCGCAGCCATCTATCCCTGCTGCCTTCTCTTCGCCAGGTCCTCACTGCGCGTCACCGCAAAACATCAGCACATCCTGTTCTGGGGTGGATTGCGCGGAGCCTTGGCGCTGGCCCTAGCCCTGGGACTTCCGCCAGAGATTCCATTGCGCGAACAGATCATCACCATCAGCTTTGCAGTCGTCGCTTTTTCCGTCTTCGTGCAAGGCCTGACCATGGTTCCATTCCTTCGCAGAATGGGCGAGATTCCGCGCTAAGTGTTGGTCATTGTGACAGGCACCCCAGGTCTCGCTTTTGAGATCCGAGAAACCGCCCACCCCTCGCTCTCGACCCGCACCACAGCGTCAGCCGCGCCCAGGCCGCCTGCGCGCAAACTCGCCAGCAACTCACCCACGCTCTTTCCCACTCCGGGAACCACCACCTCAGCCGCAATCTCGTTCAGCGGCGTCAACACAAACGCCCGCTCCGCCAGCCGCGGATGCGGAATCGCCAAATCCGGCTCGCTGACTTCCAAATCCCCCAGCAGCAACAGATCCAGGTCCAGCGTCCTTGGCCCGTTGGCGATCCCCGCCGAGCGGTCCCGCCCAAACTCCTGCTCAATCGCCAGCAGTCCACGCAGCAGTTCCCTGGGCGTCAGCTCGGTTTCCAAGGCTGCCACGGCATTCACAAAGCGCGGTTGCGCGGCATAGCCCACCGGCTCGGTGCTGTAGAGCGACGAGCGGCCAACCACCCGCCCCAGCCGTTCCAGCCGCTGCGCTGCCGCCGCCAAAGTCCGTTCCGGCGCTCCCGCCCAACTGGCCAGGTTCCCACCCATTCCAATGAAAGCTGTTTGCATCTCCTTAAGACTATCGCCCTCGGGTCTTCACACACCGTAAACGCCAAAAATCTCCTCTCCGGTCCACTTCAGGCCTCTTATCGCGCGCTAAAAATGCCAATTTTGCCCCTTATTGGCCCTTTTAGACCCTCATGTGTACCAATTTTCCAAAATATCGCGAACGCCGAACGTCGCTATTTTGCCTGCCAGACTCGCCTCAAGGCAGCAAAAGGTGAACTCAGATCGTCACCCGCCCCAACCAGCCTCTACCCTCATTCTGGTAGCATTCTCTTTGGAGATTTTCAGAATGGATGCCTTGAACAGCGCGGGCCTTGGCGCCCGCCGCAATGAAGATATCGCTCTCGATCTGTTGAAATTTGTCGCTGCAACCGCCGGCGTAGGCCGCCCTGCCGCGCCCTCCACCGGATTCAGCGGCTCTCCCGCTCCCAAACCGGAAGAGCACGTAACCGAGCTGCTCTCGCTCTACAGCCGTTGCCTGAAGGCCGTGGAAGGCAAAGAGCCGGAGAAAGAGGCAGCAAAATAGCCTCCATTCTGCGCGTTGCCGTTGCCGGGGCCGGGGCCTTTGGCAAGAACCATCTACGCGTCTACCGCGAGCTGGAGTCTGACGAGTTGGGTGTTGCCCTGGTGGCTTGCCTGGAACGCGACCCGGCTCGCGCAGCCGACGTCAAGGCCAAATACGGCATCCCGGTGTTTTCTACCCCGGCGGAACTGCTCGGCGCAGATCTCGAACTGGATGCGGCCACCGTCTCCGTCCCCACGGTGTACCACCATGCGGTGGCTTCCGAGCTGCTGGATGGCGGACTGGACCTGCTCGTCGAAAAACCCCTGGCCGCCAACCTGGCTGAGGCCGACGACCTGATCGCCCGCGCCGACAAGGGCCAGCGCATCTTGCAGCCCGGCCACCTGGAGCGCTTTAATCCTGCGATTATGACCGCGCAGCCGCGCCTGCACCGGCCCATGTTTTTCGAGTCCCACCGGCTGTCGATTTTCACGCCCCGCGCGCTCGATGTGGACGTGGTGCTGGATCTGATGATCCACGATCTCGACATTGTGCTCACCTTCGCCAATTCCGAGGTGCGCGAGGTGCGCGCCGTGGGCCTGCCGATTCTGTCGCCCAAGGTGGACATTGCCAACGTCCGCGTGGAGTTTGAATCCGGCTGCGTCGCCAACTTTACCGCTTCCCGCGTATCCACCGAGCGGGTGCGCAAGCTGCGCTACTTTGAGCCGCGCCAGTACGTTTCCATCGACTACGCCCGCCAGGATTTGCTGGTGATTCGCGTAGATGGGGCCGGCGCTGCCAACATTCCGCCAGAGATTTCAGCCCTCATCGCTTCCGGCAAAGCCGATCCCGGCCTGCTGGCCAAGCTGGCTTCCGCTGGCGCGGGCGGTCCCGCTCCGGGGCTCTCCTTCGTCAAACCGGAAGTCAAGGCAGGCGAACCACTCAAGCTCGAAATCCAATCTTTCCTGGATTCAGTGCGGACACGGAATGCTCCGCGCGTCACCGCCCGTCAAGGCCGCAATGCGCTGGCGCTGGCCCTGGAGATTCAATCCTCCATGGCCGCCCATGCCCATCGCGCCGGCCTCGACGACTTCTTCTTGCCCGTCGCCTAGTCACAGCTCTCAAAGGCACTTGGCCTGTAACCCCTGCAATAAGGGTTACAGGCCAAAACTGTATCGGCGACCGGTACTGTAAGGGCGACCAATATCCAGGCTGGCTGTGGATTTGGAACTTGTGCAGAGATTCCTTGGGGAATGACTTTAGTCGCGCCACAAGTCGATTGAATCAGCACGGGCTTCAGCCCTGCAGGGCGCTTTACTCCAATTGCCCCGAACGGCCTATACCTCGTTGGAAGAAAACAAGGTATAGCCCTACGAAGAATTGCTCCAACTTACCCCAGCATCTCCGGCTTGTGCGCCGTTCCATCAAAGTGGCTGGTCGTTTTGTATAACTCATACTCGCCCGCCTGCGCCGCCGGTTTTGTCCGCTCCAGCAAGCTGGCCACCTGTGCCGAAGATAAAGGACGAAAGCTTCGCGCAGCCTCCAACGCCTGATCCAGAATCGCCTCGGTGTCGATGCCGGTAATCTGCACCGATACCGGCAAGTTCAGGCAATAGTGCAAGCACTCGATCGGCGTAACGGTTTTGCTGTGGAGAATATAGGGATCGCCCAAACCCTTCATGCCCAGCACGCCAATGCCCGCTTCCGTGAGCTTCGGAAGCACCTCGCGAGTAAAGCTGCGAAAGTGCGCATCCATCACGTTCAGGGGCATCTGCACAGCGTCAAAGCGAAACCCGTGCTTCTGCGCCATCTCCAACATGCGCAGATGAACCATCGGGTCCTTGTGGCCGGTGAATCCAATGAACCGGACTTTCCCTGCCTGCTTGGCCGCAACCATGGCTTCCATCGCGCCGCCCTCGGCAAAAATCCGGTCCGGGTCTTCCAGCCGGATCACCTCGTGAAACTGCATCAGATCCACATGATCGGTCCGCAGGCGCAGCAGCGATTCGTCAATCTGCTCCGCAGCGGCGGCTTTGGTTCGGCCGTCAATCTTGGTCATCAGGAATGCCTTGTTGCGATATCCGCCTTCGAGCGCCTTGCCCATGCGCAGCTCACTGACGCCGCCGTTGTAATCCCAGCAGTTATCCAGGAATGTAATGCCGCGGTCAATCGCTCTATGGATTAGTTGCGTGGCTTCCTCATCCTGAAGTTTCGCAATCCCCACGTGATAGCCGCCCAGTCCAATCGCCGATACGCGTTCCCCGGTGCGGCCCAGCGTGCGATAAATCATCTCGCCGCTCTCAGGCCGTGCAGCCTCTGCGTGCAACAAAGGCGTCACAACTTGTTGGGCTACTGCCGCGCCTGCCGCTATGGTTGCCGTCTTCACAAAGTCGCGTCGATCCATGAACACACTCCCGGTGCAATTTAGATGCCCTGATGCAGTTTGGATGCGAAGGCAAAGCAGGGAGTCGCATATCTTCCATAAGTTGATCTATTGCAGAGATTCAATTGAGACTGCGAAAAGTGTCAGGGCACGACCGGGATACCCACTGGGTTGCGTGCCGTAACCGCAATCAAAGCAGAGTGGGCTTCGCTTCAGACCTGCGATCACTTTTGTCGTTCTGTTTCTCCCCCAAATGCCTCTAGGCCCCCCTCGCTGTCATCCAGAGCAAGCGAAATGCAACACCACAGGCCGCCTGCCATTCTGAGTGACCCGTAGCGTAGCGAAGGGGAGTCGAAAGCCTGCACTGAGCGGAGCCGAAGTGAGCGTGCTGGCGTTTTTCGTCGCTCTCTATCCAGACGGGAGGGACCACGCCGCACCCGGACAGCAAACAATGCCTATTTGGGGTCAAAAACCCGCAAAAAACGACTGTTTTGCGCCAAAAATCGCCTTTTTCACAAGCTTATATATCATCATTTCGAAGAATCGCTAGGCTTATAAACCGTCAAATCGCTCCCCCACCTCCGCATACAACCCGACACTATTCCCAACGCCCTGCGCTGCAAGTTTACCGATAAGTAATGTCCATCGGCACCCGCAAAATCGCTGACGTGCTAACTCGCCGACTTGCTGATCCGGCTCCACTTTTTCATCCACCTCCGCCCCAACGGTGGCACACTTAACTCATGCTTGATTTAAGCACCCAGCGGGCGCTTCCCACCGTGCTGCTCATTGATGACGACCTGATCAGTCGCGAGGTGATGGCCACGGTGCTCACCATGAGCGGCTATACCGTCCACACCGCCGTAGATGGAGCCGCCTCACTGGAACTGCTCGCCGACGGCCAATGCATCCCCGACGTCGTCTTGATGGACGCGCAAATGCCCGGTCTCAGCGGCCCTGAATTGATTGCCCAACTCCGCGCCCGCACCCGCGCCTGCATCTTTGCCATCAGCGCCAGTCAGCCGCCTGCCGAGGTGACCGCCGCCACCGATGGATTCCTCCTCAAGCCCTTCAGTCCCGAGGACCTGCACAAAATACTCAAAGCGCATGCGCCGCGGCCTGCTCCTGCCGCCTCTACACTAAGCCCCAACGAACCCGTAGTTGATCCCAAAACCCTGGCCCAGTTGCGCGAAATCATGTCCGAGGCCAAGTTGCAGGAGATCTTCGCAGCCATCCTCACCGACCTGGCCCAGCGCGAACACTTGCTTGAAGCCGCCATCGCCAAAGGCGACGCCGCCGAGATCCGCCGCATCGGCCACGCCATCAAGGGAGGCTGCGGCATGGCCGGCGCCGTGCAAATCGCTCGCATTGGCGCACTCCTTGAGGCCGTGGAGCTCGACACCGAAGGTGACGATCTGGATAACAGCCTCTGTTTACTGCAAGATTTGCGCACCGCCTCCACCAACCTGCAGCGTATGCTGGAAAGTGGATTCACGGCGTAATCAACACCGCGAAGTTACTCATTGGATAACAGGGGGCAACCGCAAAAGTGGAACGACCCATCCGAATTGTCTTAGCGGACGACCATCCGGTAGTTCGCATCGGTGTACGCAACATGCTCTCCGCGGAGGAAGGCTTCGATGTGGTTGGCGACGCCTCCGATGGCGACGAAGCCATTACGCAGACCCTCGAGTTGGAACCGGATATTCTGCTGCTGGACGTGCAGATGCCCCGCCTACCTGGCCTGGAAGCCATGCGCGCCATCATGAACGGCACGCCTACCGTCAAGATTCTGCTCCTGACCTCGACCATCACCACCCAGCAGATCATTGAGGCTTTGCAGATCGGGGCGCGCGGCATTGTGCTCAAAGACGCCCTCGCCGGCCATCTGCAAACCGCCATCCGCACCGTCGCTGGCGGCGATTACTGGATCGGCGGCAAGCGCGTCGTCAACCTGGTCTCAGCGCTCCGCGACCTGATGCAACAGGCTGCCGTGCCCCTGCGCAAGACCTATGGCCTCACCCCGCGCGAGCTGGAAGTGGTGGGCTGCATCGTGGAAGGCTGCAGCAACCGCGATGTCGCCAAGCAGTTCGGTCTGAGCGAAGAAACGGTCAAGCGCCACCTGTCCAACATCTTTGATAAGACCGGCGTCTCCACCCGTCTGGAACTGGCCCTGTTCGCCATTGCCCACCATCTGGTTACCCCGGAGTAAGACAAGCGAAATAGTTCAACGCAAGTTACCTGCAAAACTCCCCCAGCAACGGAAACCTCGTTGCTGGGGGAGTTTTATTTATCCATCAATTCATTTGCTCGATACTACTTCTACTCTGAGCCCCCCGGAGTCTGGTTGTATCTTTCCGCCAGCTTCAGGCGCTCCCGAACACGCCGCGCCAAATAGCCGTAAATCCACCAAGCCACCAGGAAAGTCAGCGCGCTGACCAGCAACAGCAACAACAGGAAATGCCGCCCAAGCCAAATGCGCATCTGGGCATACCAGGATAGATTCCCCATGTGATAGGTTGGGCCGTCCATCGCATAGGATTCGAACTTCGAATTGTGCAGCAGGCTCACCGTGCCTGTTATGTCGTCCGTCTGCGATCGATCCAGAAATATCTCGGCAAATGTCTCTGCCGCGGCATCGTTCTTCAGCTCGACCAGCACGATTGACCGGTCCGGCGACGCCGGCGATTGAATCTCCTCGACCAAGGCATCGGGAACTCCAGCTACGTCGTATGGCCGGTTCTGCTTCAGCAAGCCAGCCAACTGCGGCAGTTGCGCGGGCCAGCGCTCAGCAATCGTCCCCTTAATCGATTCCACGTAGGCCGCCAGCCCCTGCGGCGGCTTGATGTGGATTGAGTACGGATCAGCCGCCACCGGCAGCGTGGCCCCCAGCGAGGTAAATGCCGGCTGATTGGTTAGCGTGCCCAGAATCAGGTAGTCGCGCCGCGCGCTGATGACCGTATTCGGCCCGGAGACGGTGACGCGCAGCGCGGGATATCCGGTCTGCGCCCCAAAGTGGCTCATCAGGTGAAGATAAAGCCCCACCTCGGCCGCCGTCGGAACAGCGGGAAGAACAACGGTTGTCTCCGACAAATCCGCCGCCTGCGTGAATGGGAACCCCGCATTGGCAAACAGTTGCAGATTTGGCATCCGCGCCCACTGCCCCAGCCCATGCAAATCCAGCGTCGAATTGCAAAAGATTTCGCCTTTGAGCTGTGGAGCGTCCGGGTTCTGGCTTGCCTGCCGGTTCACGGGAATAAAGTCGAAGCTGAACAGAACGGTGTTGCCGAACGGGCGCAGATCGGCGACCGGAACCAAAACCGCACGCTGCCCTTCCGTGGACCCGTTCCCTGGCAGCAACGGAATTTCATTCACCAGCACGCCATTCACAACCACCCGCAACGCCGACCCCTTCGCCACCGGCATGGCGTTGTAGCGGTAGTGAACATGCATCGTCAGGTTCTGCGTTTCGCCGTAATACAGATCGGGCGGAACGTGGAAGTAAACAGGGATGGGACTGGAGCCGTCGGTCTGCAGATTATCCTGCGTGCGGCAGCTTGCTAGCGGAACGGCCCGGCCGCTTGCCAGCCAGCGCGGGGCATCATTGTGAGCCCGAGCAGCGGGCATTGCCAGGTCCGGGATGTGCTGTGTATCGCCGCTCAGCGGAAGCCCCTCCGCTGCGGTTGAGGCGGTGGCGCTGCGCGTCAGTGCCAGCGTGCGGGCTACGGTCAGCAACTGGTTCTCATCCTCGCCGGCCAGCACCAGAACGTTTCCATTGGCGTCCGACGGATTGCTCCTCAGCGCCAGCGTGGGACCGCTGCCCACCGGCATCCTCAACGAACCAGGAAGCTGCGAGGAATCGGCGGAAAACACAATCGCGTTTCCCGTCGGAATCTGCCCGACAGACACAGCAAAACGAACCGGCTTGGTGCTGGCTGAAAGTCCAAGCCACGACGCCACGACGCCAGCAGCCTGCAGCATCTTCGGGCTGGGCGGTGATAAAAAGGCGATGCGGACAACGGTCGTGCTCTGCAGGTCCGTGTCGAAGATGGGCAGCGGCAGGTGGTCCAGATTGTTTTGCCAGGGCAGCCGATCACCCACCACTTCCATCACCGAAGCGGGATTGATGCGGACCATCACGTGCGCCATGGCCTGATCTTCCTGCTGCATCACGCCGCTGCCCGTGAATTCAAACGTCAGCACATTGCTGCGCACCAGCACCGTATCGGGGATGGGAATCAGAACCGTGGCAAAGCCGCCATGCACCTCCGTCGCCGCGGGAGGCGCCAAAGAGACGACGTTAATTCCGTTCAGAATGATGCCCAGCGACGTAGTGCGCGGGTCCAGGCTGGGATCGATGCTGTAGTTCAATTTAAGCGTCGCGTGCTTGGGCAACATGGCATACGAAAGCATGAAGCGTAGCGAGTAGTAGGAGTGGGGGCCCTTCATCTCGATGGGATTGACCAGCCCCATATCCTTCAGGCTCAGCACCTGGGCTGCGATGCCGACTTCCTCCGTCGCAACCTGCGCTATCCCGCCTGCAAGCGGATGACCCGCCGCCTGCCCCGCCGCAAAGGCCTGCCCGCAAGCCCCCAACACCATGATCAGCAACATCGCGGCCCCTGTGGACGCGGGGATCGCCGCTTTGGAGCTGGCCTTCTTGTCAGGGAACCAACTCCGTATGATCTGGTAGATCCCATAGTTAGCAAGAACCATCACCCGCCCAAGGCTAACCAGAGGACGATCCGCTTCCTTGCTCTCCAGCGAGGAAATCCAGGCATCCGCCCGCGAGTAGAGCGCCCTGGTCAGCGTCTCCTGTTCAGCAATCGTCGGCAGCGCAAACGACAGGCGCAGTTCCCCGCCAAACATGCCCACCACTTTCGCCCCAATCTCCGCATTGCCGGACTGTTCGGGAAAGGCGAGCCGGAAGCTGTCGCCCACGACGAAGCCAGCGTCCTGTGCCAATTTGACTGAGGCCCCACCCACCGACATATCAATCGTCATGCCACCGATCTGGCGGCCGTCTGGCATGTCCACGCGAACCGGAATTCTGGCGTCAATGCGCACCGATTCGCGCCTTTGCTTTTGTTCGTAGGCAACCGCGGCGGCCACTCCCAGAATCATCATGTTGAACAGCACCCACATCACGTTCATGATGACCGCTCCGGGGTGGTGCGGATCCGTGACATATAGCCGGTAGGGCGCCATCGCCAGGGCGACGACATTGAGGAAAAGCAGCCGCCGGGTGGGCGTGGAGATGCTCCTGTCAAACCGCGTCTCGGCCAGGGTTACGCCCTTGTCGGTCACATTGAACGAGCCCAGCTTGGGATTGATCAGCGCCAGCAGCGTCGGAAGGAAGATGAAAGGCGCCAGCACGGACTCGTAGATCTCATTCCAGAACGAATGGCGGAACCGGCTCTGCACGCGCGAGTTGGTCAGGTTCGACAAGATCAGGTGCGGCATGGCGTAAACGAGAATAGCGACCCAGTAGCCGGGAATGATCGTTCTGCCCAACAACAGGTAGACCAGCGGTGCGCACAGAAAAATCAGCCGCGGAGCCGCATACAGAAAATGCGCCATCGCGTTCAGATAGCAGAGGCGCTGCGTCAGCTTCATCTTCCCGCCGAACATGGGATTGTCGGTGCGGAAAATCTGGATCATGCCGCGCGCCCAGCGGATGCGCTGGCCCACATGCGCCGCCAGGGTTTCGGTCGACAGGCCAGCCGCCTGGGGCATATTGATATACGCGGTGTTGTATCCCAGCTTTTGCATGCGCAGAGACGTATGCGCGTCCTCGGTGACGGTCTCCACCGCAATGCCGCCCACCTCGTCCAGCGCCGAACGACGAATCAGCGCGCAGGAGCCGCAGAAAAACGTCGCGTTCCACAAGTCGTTGCCGTCCTGCACAATGCCGTAAAACAGCTCCGATTCATTGGGAATCGTCTTATATTGCAGCAAATTGCGTTCAAACGGATCGGGCGAATAGAAGTGGTGCGGCGTCTGCAGCATGGCCAGCTTCGCGTCGGCCAGCATCCAGCCCAGCGTCATCTGCAAAAAGCTGCGCGTCGGCACGTGGTCGCAATCGAAGATCGCCACATACGGCGAGTTCATGGTCGTCAGCGCGTGGTTGATGTTGCCCGCCTTGGCATGACCATGCTCCAAGCGGGTAATGTAACCCACTCCTGCCTCGCGGGAGAACTCCTCAAACTCCTTGCGCGAACCGTCGTCCAGGATATAGACATGCAGCCGTTCCGGCGGGTAATCGATATTGATAGCAGCCAGAGCTGTGTACCGGACCAACGCCAGCGACTCGTTGTAGGTGGGAATCAGCACATCGACATGCGGCCACAGGCTCACGTCGGGCGGCAGCGGAATGGGCTTCCGCTGCAGCGGCCACACCGTCTGCATGTAGCCCAGAAACATGATGATGATGGTGTAAAGCTCCGCTCCGACCAGAACCAGCATGAAGACTGAATCGATGCGATACCGATCGTTCGATTCGTTGGAAAAGTAGTCGACCAACGTATGGATGCGCCACCACCCGTAGCGTAGGGTGGCCGTGGCCGACAGGATCATCAAGGCAATCGTCACAACGCGCGACTTGGAGCTTCGGTTCGCCAGCAATGCGACCGCAATCAGCACGCTTCCCAGAATCAACTGCTGCGGCCAGTCGAGATAAATGCTGATCAACTGCAGCATCAGAAACGCCATGGCACAAGTTACCAGCGTTCTGAGAAGCCGATTCATCGCGTCAGGCTTTTCCGGACAGCTTTCCATATTCCCCGCTTCATGCATCCATCGTCTGGTGCCTGGCGATCTGCACCGCACTCCAACCGGGATCAACTTTCCTCTTGGATGCTTGCCTCACGCTCAACATTCGTTCCGAGTCTATACCGGCGCGTCCTTGCTTGCTGTAGCACGAAATGGGCATAACCCTACATCTTTCCTGCTTCAGCCTGGACAGCCGACAAGAGAATTACTGATCAATATGGCACATCAGAGGCGCCTCTGGCCGCGCCTCGGAATTCGCCGGGCTAGCCAGGTTCCGGTCGATCACAAACAGCTTTAAAAAGCAGAGACGCATGTAGAACGCCATGTACAAGGCAAAGCATGAGGGACGAAATCGCGCGGCAACAGCTCTGCTCATCGCACCCAAAGAAGGTTAACCCGCCGCGATGTCTCCACTTTTGTATCAAACAGAACAGACATCCTTGTGGTTTAACAATAGATTGCCTTGCATGCGTGTAGATATTGCCGACGTACGCCGAGCAATCGAAAACGATGAACTGGAGCCATGCTTCCAGCCTGTGGTGGAACTGCACACCGGTCGGATCAGCGGCTTTGAAGTCCTGGCGCGCTGGCAACATCCGCAACTCGGGCTAGTCCTCCCGGAAGGTTTCATCTCCCTGGCCGAAGAAAATGGCTTGGTCGGTCTCCTGATGCAGCAGATCATGCGCAAGGCATTCCTTTCCGCTCCGGTCTTGCCCGCGCCGGTGGTACTTGCGGTGAACGTTTCCCCCTCCCAGTTACGCGATCTCGGCCTTCCCGCCCAGATTCGCGACGCGGCAGAAAAAGCCGCTTTCCCGCTGGATCGACTGATCATCGAAATCACGGAAAGCGGCATCCTTGACAACCTTGAGCGCGCCCTCAAGATTACCCGTGGTTTGAAGGCAATCGGCTGCAAGTTGGGGTTGGACGACTTTGGAACGGGATACTCCAGCCTGAGCCATCTTCAGTCGCTGCCGTTCGATGCGTTGAAGATCGACCGCAGCTTCGTCAGCACCATGACCGATACCCGCGAAAGCCGGAAAATCGTGGCGGCGATTGTCGGTCTGGCCCACAGCCTCGACATGGTTACCGTGGCGGAGGGAATAGAAAACGACGAGCATGCCGAGATGCTGCTCTGGCTCGGCTGTGAACTTGGCCAGGGATGGTTCTATGGACGGCCCTGTACGGCGGATCGCATTCCCGAAATGCTGGCCGCCGCGCCGCGCAAGTTATCCACCGCGCTGTCCATGCATGGGGGTGGCTGGGTCGTCTCCAGCCTTGAGGCGCTGCCCACACAGCGTCTCGCGCAGTTGCAGGCCATCTACGATGGCGCTCCGGTTGGCTTGTGCTTCCTGGACTGCAAAATGCGCTATGTTAGCATCAACCGCCAGCTCGCCGCGATGAATGGCGTTCCGGTGGCCGCCTACCTGGGAAGGACTGTCCAGGAGATGATTTCCAATGTGTTTCCAGTGATTGAGCCGTATCTTCGTCGCGCCTTGAATGGCGAGGCAATCCAGAACATGGAGTTTATACGACCGGCGAACGGCCCAGATATGGCAGATGCGACCAATGTGGTCTCCTACCAACCGGCCATGGACGAGGCGGGAGAAGTAATCGGAGTGTCGGTGATGGTGATGGACATTACCGACCGCAAGCGAGTAGAGAACGCTCTCCGCGCCAGTGAAGATCACCTCCGGCTTATGGTCGATATGATCCCTGAGATTCCATGGGTCATGGATGCAGCGGGGAACAACCTGGACTTCACCTCCCGGTGGACTGAGATCACTGGACTGGACAGGGAGCAGACCCGCAACCTCGGTTGGCTGGAGGCTCTCCATCCAGAAGACGTGGAGCCCACGATGAAAGCGATTGCGGAAGCGCTGCACACCGGAGAGCCGATCGACATCGAGTACCGGGTGAAGTGCGTAAACGGTGAATGGAAGTGGCTGCGCTCGCGGGGATCGCCGCGCATTGGTCCCTCCGGGCAAATCGTTCGCTGGTACGGCAGCCTGGAAGATATTGACGACCGCAAACTGCTGCAAGAGGAACTGCGCAAGTTCAAGATGTAGCAGCCTCCTTCATGCGATTGCCCTGCAAAATTGCCAGGCCAGCAAATCCACCACGCAAAGACGAATTAGGATTTCCCTCAGAGGGATTTCCTTATGAACTGATGTTACGCAGTAGCCCGCAGTTGAAGCAGCTGCTCGTAGGCTGATCGGGAAGCGTTGATGAGCAGTTTGCGGCAGAGTGCAAAGGGGCTGAGTTTGTTCTTGAGGCTGAGGCACTCGAGC
>Ga0224531_1000815_pt1 | contig 14750 bp, 10 predicted proteins | sample CBST100metaG_FD_179876 | JGI IMG/M metagenome (GOLD analysis project Ga0224531, IMG submission 179876) | Peat soil microbial communities from Stordalen Mire, Sweden - C.B.S.T100 | ecosystem: Environmental > Terrestrial > Soil > Wetlands > Peat | place: Sweden: Norrbotten County, Stordalen Mire... | reverse complement strand
GGCCGGCAGCGTGACGGAGGCCGTCACTTTAGCGCCAGTGGCCAGGGGCAGGGTCACGTTCCAAGGCTCGTGCCGGTAGCTCACCCACATTGCGCCGGAAACTTCACTCAGCGCGCGGGTGTACTGGTAGCCGTGGAAGAGGACCGGGGTGGTCTCGCCATTCCAGGCGACTTCCAAGGGGAATTTTTCATTGCCGAGGGGATGCGCGCCCAGCTTGGCGGCGTCGGCGTCGGCCTCGCGGTTCAGGGCGATCAGCTTGGCCGCGTCGCGATTCATGACCTCAAGTAGCGCCCGCAGCAATTCATAATTTCCTGTCACGCTGGTCTTGTAGTCCTTGAGCATGTGCAGCTCGACCAGCAGACCAGGGCGGTTTTCCAGAATCATTTGCCCGGTGGAGTAGCGCGGCTCGTTGCCGGCGCGGGCCAAACCCTTGGCCGGATCGTTTTCGTCGTTGAGAAAAATTTGGGTCGGGAAGGCCAGATGCCCGGCGGCGTTCACCTGGGCAGTCACCTCTGGAGTCACGGTTTCATGCAGCCAGCGCGCGGTGGCCGGGGCCACATCGGGCGAGTCGTCAGCCTGGAAGGTCACGTCGTACTGGTAGTCCATGCCGTCGGTCACGTGGTCGTCCACAAAAAAATCGGGCAGCCAGCGGTGGAACATCTTCAGAAAGGCGCGGGCTTCGGGCGTGTCGGCCTTCATGTAGTCGCGGTTCAGGTTCAGGTTGCTGCCATTGGCGCGCCAGCCCATCACTTCCGGGCCGTTCTGGTTGATGCGGTTATAGGCCGAGCGGCGCTCGTGGCCATCGATGTTGTAGACCGGGATGAAGACAAGAACGACATGGTCCAGCAAGGCGGCTTTGGCCTTGGTCACGGCGATGTCGCGCAGCAGAGAGAGGCAGGCGTCCTTGCCGTCCATTTCGCCGGCGTGGATGGAGTTCTGGACCAGCAGGATGGCGCGGCCCGAGGCGTGAATGGCGGCGGGGTCAAAGACGCCGTCCTTGGAGACGATGACGATCTTCAGGTCGCGACCTTCGCCGGTCTTGCCGAAGTTTTCAATCTTCACCTGGGCGGGTGCGGCTTTTGCAACGCGATCCAGATAGGCGACGGTCTCGGCGTAGTCGGGCGTGGTGCGGTAGTTGGTGATCTCAGATGGGGTGCGCCAGTCTGGCGCGGCGGCCTGCGAGCGGAGGCCGATGGGTAGTACGCAAAGAGAAATGAAGACGATAAATGCAGGGGTGCGCAGATGCATCTGTATGAGTCCTCCGGTAGAGGTTGGGTGGTGGAACCAGAGTTGCTGTAGAGAGAAGGGTGCGGCTTGAATTTATAGTAGTCCACGCTTTCCACTGCATTCTTCTCGAAGGGGCGGAAAAGGCGAGGAGATGTTGCGTTGGTGCGCAGGGATGAGGTGAAAACTCGCTCCGGGGTTCGTCCTGTTGGTCCCTGGAAGGAAATAAGAATGCTGGATCAACAAAGACAAAGGACGCTTGTGAAGTGTATGCGAGCCCACCCTAGCCACAAAAACAAGAACGTGGCGAGGGTGGGGCACCCAGTTTCATCCGGTGTGGGCGGTAAAGGCGGTGGGGGACTGACAGCTGATCACTGTCAGCTGCTCTTACGTAATATCTTCCGTGTCGTAGACCGATACACGCTTTTTGGGCACACCGTGGACTGAACTGAGCAGGTCTTCGACCACGTCTTCCAACTGGCGCTGGCTTTCGATTACGTCGCTCATGCTCTTCAGATCGTCCGGCTCCGAAACGCGCTCAATCAGCACGACGGCATGGCACTGGGCCACGTGATCCAGATTCAGGCCCTCGGGGGTCTTGGCTTTGATGCTCACCTGGTCCATTTCCACGTCCAGCAGGTCGGCAACGCGGGCGCGCATCTCCTCAGAGATGGGGCCAATCTTGGGAGCGGCCAAGATCAGCGTGGTGTCAATATTGATAATGCGGTATCCGGCGTGGTGCAGCTCTTCCATGGCCAGGTTCAGAAAGATGGCGGAGTCGGCATCCTTCCAGCGCGGGTCGCCGGGAGGGAAAAAGCTGCCAATGTCGCCTGCGGCCACGGCGCCCAGCAGGGCGTCGGTAATGGCGTGCAGCAGCACGTCGCCGTCGGAGTGACCGGCCAGGCCCTCGGGGTGGTCCAGCTTCAGTCCGCCAATGTGCAGCGGCACGCCGGGCTTGAAGACGTGCGAATCATAGCCAAATCCGATGCGTGTATCCATAGTCGTGCCTATCCTCGGGGGTCGTGCCTGTCCTTGGGCCCTGTGGAGGGCGATCTTTTGATTTCTCGCCCTGCCGGATTTAGCGGCTGCGCTGGCGCAGGTAGAACTCGGCCAACTCCAGATCGCCCGGCTGGGTAATCTTCAGATTAACCTGAGAACCGTGAACCACGGCCACTGGAAGGCCTGCCCGCTCCACCACCGAGGCTTCGTCGGTGCCCACAAAGCCGTCCGCAGTGGCCTCGGCAAAGGCGCGTTGCAGCAGGCCATAGCGGAAGCCCTGCGGCGTCTGCGCCAGCACCACGAATTCGCGCGGGATGGTCGACGTGATGATCGCTCCGTGGGCGGTCCGCTCCACCTGCTTGATGGTGTCCACGGCCGGCAGTCCGACGATTGCCGCTCCATGCTCAATGACCGCATCGATGGTGCGGTCGATGGTGGCGGCGTCAATCAGCGGACGCACCGCATCGTGCACCAGCACAATGTCGTCTGGCGCGGCGGGAAGAGCCGCCAGAGCATGGGAAACCGACTCTTGCCGGTTTTCGCCGCCCTCCACGACCTGCACACGCCCGGCAAAGCCGTATTCGGCTGCGTACTCGGCAATTTGGGCCTGAACGCGCTCGATTTCGGTTTTGCGCACGGCTACATAGATCGCAGTGACCCGCTTCACGGCGGCAAAAGCGCGCAGCGAGTGGATCAGGATCGGTAGACCGTTAAGCGAAAGAAACTGTTTGGGTTGAGTCCCGGCCATCCGGGTGCCCAGTCCCGCCGCTGGAAGAATCGCAAATACTTGCATACCGGGTGGAGTATACAACGGCAGGGCTTTGCTTGGGGATACTTACGGCGTGACGCTGCACGGGAAAAGACGGCATCGACGCCGTATCATTCTGGAATGCGCAAGATGCCACAGCCCATGCCGACTCTGAAACTGGCTTCCGTTCCATTGGACACGGCGCTGCTGCGTCCGGGGCTGCGGCTGGCCGTGGGTCTCTCCGGTGGGGCGGATTCCGTTGCCTTGCTACGTGCGTTGGCTGAGCGCAGCGGGGAACTGGGGCTGGTGCTGCACGCCGCCCATCTGCACCACGGCCTGCGCGGCGCTGAAGCCAACGCCGATCTGGAGTTTGCCCGTGGTTTGGCGGCGGAGCTGGGTCTGCCTTTTCATGAGGCACGGGTGGATATTACTGCCGAGGCGCGAGCCGATAGCGCCTCTGGCAAGTCCGCCGAGTCCATTGAGGAGGCCGCGCGGCGGGTACGTTACGGCTGGTTCCGGCAGTTGCTGGCTTCGGGCGAAGTGGACGCCGTGGCCACCGCTCACACACGCGACGATCAGGCAGAGACCGTGTTGGGCAAGTTTCTGCGCGGAGCCTGGACGGAGGGGCTTTCCGGCATTCATCCGGTGGTCGAGTTTCCCGAAGGCCGCATCCTGCGTCCGCTGCTGGCGGCTTCGCGGATTGAGGTGGAGGCGTATCTGAGGTCCCTGGGCCAAAGCTGGCGGGAGGACTCTTCCAACCAGCACTTGACCTTTACCCGCAACCGCATCCGTCACGAACTGCTGCCGCTGTTGGAGACCTGGAATCCGCAGATGCGCGAGCACTTGGCGCAGATGGCCGAGCTGGCCCGCGACGAGGAAGCGTGGTGGCAGGCCGAGTTGGCCCGCTTGGCTCCGCAACTGATTATGCCCGGGCTTCCGGTGCGTGGCGGTGGCCGTGCCGCCAGCGACGGTTTGGCGCTGGATATTGTCCGCTTTGCCGCGCTGGCTCCGGCCTTGCAGCGGCGTCTGCTTCGGACGACTGCCGGCCAGTTGGGCGCTGCTCCCGATTTTGCTGCCACGGAGGCGCTGCGTGCGTTGGTGCTTACTGGTCGTGCGGGTCAGAAGTGCGAACTGGCCCAGGGACTGCGAGCCGAGCGCACGCACCGAGAGCTGCGCCTGGGTGTGGACTCAGTGGACGCAACTGGCAAGGGAGAAGCAGAGGGCGTTCCCGAGTACCGGCTCTCGATTCCCGGCGAAATCGCCGCTCCGGCCTTCGGTTTGCGCCTACACGTTCAGCTTTCGGCTGTTGGCCAATTTGCGGATGGCGGCCAAACCGCGCTGTTGCGCAACTGGAAGCCGGGCGACCGGGTTCTGCTGCGCCACTCCAGCGGGCCGCGGAAGGTGAAGGAAGTGCTGGAGCGGCTGCGGGTCACCGGCTCTGGCAGGGCGCTGTGGCCGGTGCTGGAACTGGACGGGCGCATTGTCTGGATGAAAGGCGCCGAACTGGAGCCTGAACCGGGGATGGAAATCGAGGCTACTCCGCTGGATTTAAACGCTCTATAGCCTTCGCTATGGGGAAACTCCAAAGGGAGCAGCAGATACAACATTTCGGCAGCGAATCGGCTTCTGGATTTCTGCAAGCCGATCTTGCTTGGGAGTACAATCTGAGTACTACCATTCTGGCGGCAGGACATCCGTGTCTCCCGTTCAGGCGCGGTGTACTTTCTGTAACTTCAGAGTACATACGAACGTCTAAAGAATGATGTAGGCGGTGATAGAGGTGCATTCAGCGGCCTCTCCCCCGCCGGGAAAAGAGGAATCCTGGTGAATTCGACCGTTAAAACGATCATGTTCTGGGTCTTTATTCTCATCTGCCTCATGCTGCTTTGGGGCGTGGTGCAGAGAGGCACAAGCATGGGCAAGGACGCCGAGATCCCCTACTCCGACTTGTTCGACAAGGTCCAGTCGGGAGCGGTGCAGGATGCGGCCATTCAGGGCAACGAGCTGCACGGCCATTTGAAAGCTTCGCCCAAGGATCAATTCCACACCACGGTTCCTACCAACTATCAGGATCTTGAGAAGGCGATGCTTGCCTCCAAGGTCAACTTCTCCATCAAGGAGCCGCAGAACAACGGCATCTTCTTGCAGTTGTTGTTCAACATTGGCCCGTTCGTCGTGCTGATTGCCATCTGGTTCTTCATGCTGCGCCAGATGCAGTCGGGCGGCAACAAGGCCATGTCGTTCGGCAAGAGCCGCGCGCGCCTGCTCTCGATGCAGCAGAAGAAGATCACCTTCAAGGACGTGGCTGGCGTAGACGAGGCCAAGGAAGAACTGAAGGAGATCATCGAGTATCTGCGCGAGCCGCAGAAGTTCCAAAAGCTCGGTGGCCGCATTCCCAAGGGCGTGCTGCTGGTGGGCCCTCCAGGAACCGGCAAGACCCTGCTGGCGCGTGCTGTGGCCGGCGAGGCCAACGTGCCGTTCTTCTCCATCTCCGGTTCGGACTTCGTTGAGATGTTCGTCGGCGTTGGCGCAAGCCGTGTCCGCGATCTGTTCGAGCAGGGCAAAAAGAATGCGCCTTGTATCATCTTCATTGACGAAATCGACGCTGTGGGCCGCCATCGTGGCGCGGGCCTGGGTGGCGGACACGATGAGCGTGAGCAGACCCTGAATCAGCTGCTGGTCGAGATGGACGGCTTTGAGTCCAACGACGGCGTCATTCTGGTGGCTGCCACCAACCGGCCCGACGTGCTCGATCCCGCCTTGCTGCGCCCCGGCCGTTTCGATCGCCGCGTGGTGGTGGGCTTGCCCGACGTGCGCGGCCGCGAAGAGATTCTCCGCGTCCACGTCAAGAAGGTTCCCGTCTCCGAAGACACCAACCTCAACGTCCTGGCTCGCGGAACACCGGGCTTCAGCGGCGCCGACTTGGCCAACATGGTCAATGAGGCTGCGCTGAGCGCTGCTCGCATGAACCGCAAGCAGGTCACCATGTACGACTTCGAGCTGGCCAAGGACAAGGTGCTCATGGGCGCCGAGCGCAAGTCCATGCTGCTGACCGACGAGGAGAAGCGGGTCACCGCCTATCACGAGGCAGGGCACGCGCTGGTTTCGTTCAAGCGCGAAAACTCCGACCCCATCCACAAGGTCACCATCATTCCTCGCGGCATGGCTTTGGGCGTCACCATCTATCTGCCGGACGACCGCCACAACTACACGCTCGGCTATTTGGAGACGCGGTTGGCGACGGCGTACGGCGGGCGCGTGGCTGAGGAGGTTTTCCTCAACCAGATGTCCACCGGCGCAGGCAGCGATATTGAAGTTGCCACCGACTTGGCCCGGCGCATGGTTTGCGAGTATGGCATGAGCCGCCTCGGTCCGCTCACCTTCGGCAAGAAAGAAGAGCAGATCTTCCTGGGCCGCGAGATTTCACAGCATCGCGACTTCAGCGAGGAGACGGCACGGCAGATCGATCTTGAGGTTCGCCGCCTGATTGACGAAGCCTATCAATCGGCACACACCATCATCGAAGCCAACAAGGACCCGATGCACCGCATTGCAGCGGCTCTGCTGGAGCGCGAGACCATCGACGCCGAAGAGGTGAGGATGCTGATCGAGGGAATTGAACTGCCCCCGCTCCGCTCCAACCTGGCCACGCCCAGCGACAAGGGCGACGGCGACTTGCTGCATGTGCTCAAACCGGAAGGCACGCGCGGCGGTCCCACCTACCCCGAGGGGTCGCCTTCACCGGCATAACGCGTTTTTCTTCGCAAGCAACAAGAAGGGCCACTCTCATCGAGTGGCCCTTCTTGTTGAGTAGGCTAATTTTGTGAGAGTGGTGTTCAGTCCGCAACCACTTGCTCTCCCGGCAGAATGGGGCGCGTCCGTGGCAGCAGGCCGCGAGAAGAAATCCAGCCCATCAGCGCCAGCACGCCCACAAAGACTCCCAGTTTGATCCAGTTGGTTGCGTACGTCTGCGGCAGCACCTTCCAGAGCAGTAATAGCAGAATTTGCGCCGCTGTCACCGACCAGACCGTGCCGTAGAAGTAGCGCCGGTGGGTGCCTTCCTTCTTTGTCGAGGGCTCCACGCGCGGCAGCTTGCCCGTGAGGCCCAGCAGCAGGATGAAGGCGCACAGCGGCGCGTAGGCATAGAGATAAATCTGCTTCATGGCCCACACGCCGGTCACTGCTGCAATTACCAGGCCGGTCAGATTCAGTAGCGCGTAGTTCAGCGCGGCATTCCACGCGAAGGTGTAGCAGACGCGCCGGTAGAGCGGATTCGGCTTGTCCTCATCGAATCGCAGGATATAGGGTCCCGGCTCTCCGCCCGGCAGCCGCCCGCGCAGAAGCGCCACGCCTGTTCCCACCAGCACCAGTCCCAGCCACAGCGAATTGCCCCAACTGAAGCCACGGGCGAACAGCGAGAAGGTCAGCGGGCCCGGCGCCAGAAAAAAGACAAAAATCCATATCGGCCAGTGCGCCAGCCGGTAAAGACGGGTGTTCCTCTCGCGCATCTTGCGCGCTTGGGCATATTCCACTTTCCCTGTATATTGCATGCGCGCGAGTTTCGCAGAATTACCGCTGGCGCGTCAATCCATTTGCAAATTTCAACCCGGCATCTGCCGCGCTTTCACCGTCTCTGCGGCATTCCTGGCGCCTCTAGAAGATCTTGTAGCTCAGGCCTACGCTGGCGCCGTAGGGCGAGGCCGAACTGCCAAACCATTCGGGCATCTGCTGGTACTCGACATCGACAGCCCGCAGAGAGAACCTCCGGGTCAGTTTTACGTCCACGCCGCCGCCATACGCGGCAGTCAGAAATCTGCCTGTCGGGTCGGACCCTGTGCCGTTAGGATTCGGCCCCATATCCATGCTGGTAATGCCCACCAGCGCCTTGGCATAGGGTGTAAAGCGCCCGTAGCGGTGGATGGGGATCCGGGGGCCAATCAGGTAGTTGTCCTGGTGGATATTCTGGTATTGATTGAAGCGCGAGAAGCGGGCTTCCCCTTCAATCTGAATCCAGCGGGTGAACTTCACGTCCACATAAGCGCCAATGCCAAACAGCGCCCAGTCGCTGGCTTCAGCCGTAGGGACCCATTGATCGCCCTTTACGGTCCAGTCCGGGTAGCCCTTGAAATCAGGTTGAAAAATGGAGCCCATGACGCCGGCTGTAACAGAAAGCCCGCGGCCCGTAGCCGAGGGCGCCGCTTGTCCGTGGGCAGACACAGCTCCCATGGCAAGCAAGAAGCAGAACAAGGCAAAAGAAATTCGTTTCATGAGTACTTAGGCACATCCAGTTCTAAGAATGTTTACTACGTCGATGCAAAGAACAATTCGACCCAGTATACGGGCTCGGGATGCACTGTGCCGTGCATCCCGAGGATCTTTGACAAATGTACTACCGCGATGGAGGCTGCGAGGTGCCGGTGCTCTGGTCCGTTGTATCGCTCGGTGCGGGTTGCGCCGGAGCGGCAGTCTGGCTTCCAGCATCGGGCTGAGACGCGGATGGCTGGCCCGCTGCTGGCACCTGGAGCTGTCCGTCTCCTGCCGGCTGCGCATCGGGCTGTGCTGCGGGAGCAGCCTCCGCCGGTGCTGCAGGCGCGTCCGACTTGGCAGCGTCGTAGCGCTGCAGCTTATAGAAGATGGGCGTCACTTCGAACGGCATCTTGTCGCGTGCGTTCATCGGCGCATAGCGCTTGGCGTTCAGCATGTGCACCTTGTCGTCCCACGGATCGGTCTTGATCCAGCTTCCCAAGGGCAGGGCAGCCGTCTGGGTCAGATCGTCCCAGTTCAGCTTGGGCGCCATCTTCTGCAGATCGGCCATCCACGGCGTGCCGTCGGCCTTCAGCAGCGAGTCGCCCAGCTTGGGCGTGTTCAGATTCTTCAGCACCTTTTCGCGGTCCACCAACTGCGCATAGTAGAGCCCCGCCGTGGGCATCTTGTCCTTGTACATCGAGTTCTGCAGGTACTTCATCGCTTCTTTGGCGGCGTCGGCGTTGTCGTGGTCCGTGTGGTACATGCTGATGCGCTGGAAGGACGATTCGTCGGGGAACAGCAGACGGTCGTTGAAAGCGTAGCGGGTATCGATGTGGTGCCCCATGGCGATGTGCGCCAGTTCCATGGCTACGACCGAGGCAATCGCCTCTTCGTTAGGCAGCGAATCGATCAGGCCCTTGCTGATCAGGATGGTGTTGCCCACCGTGGTGGCTTCCACCGTGGTCGAGAGCAAAATGCGCGTGTGCAACTGGTCGGTGAAGGCCAGGTTGTTGGGCACGACCAAGTTGATGACGATCTGGTCTAGCACCTTGTTCTCATAGCCGCCGGGGTTCAAGGGAGCTACCAGTCCAGCCTCCACTAGGCGGTCGATCACGTTGTTCTCAGCCTGCGTAATCCAGGCGCGCGTGGCCTGCAGCGGACCCACATCTTGCGAGTCGTCGCTCTTGTCCACCGCGTCGTCCACCTTCACGCTTACGTTCTCGCTGTCCCTGGTGGGCAGCTTCAGCGCGTAGCCCCAGAAGTGCGTCTGCGCCTTCAGGCCGATCGTCTTCTCGCCTTCGATGCGCGTCGTCTCTTCCACGTACACAGCTACTGGCAGCCAGATGCCCGGCTGCACGTTTACCCGCCAACTGTCGAAGTGGAAGTAGTACTTGGACGAATCTTCAGAGCTGGGCCCGGTATAGGTACCGTTGAAGCGCACCACGTTGCCGTCCACGTCCTCGATCCAGATGCGCCCGTAGAAGCGGCCCATGCCGGACACCTTGGGATGCACGTCGTACACCCAGGTGCGTACAGATCCCAGAAACTCCCGCCGCACAAAGCTGAACTCATAGTGCTGCGAGTCGAAGCCGGTGGGGTCGAGGAACATCATCTGCATGAAGCCGTTGGGCGAGTAGGTAAACCGCTCCAGGCCGAGCACCTTGGTCAGTCCGGTGATGGCTGCAAACGAACCCTTGAAGAAGCCATGCTTGGCCTCCGCACGCGGCTCGTAAGCCTTGTCCACAAAGCTTTTGCCGAAGTCAACGCGGCTCAGAATGTACTGGTCATCGACCGGCACCTGATAGAGCTTCACGTCGGGCTTGATGTTCTGGATGTAGGTCTCCACCAGCGGCGTGCGCTGCTGAATGTTCTTGATCAGCACCTTTTCGCGGGCCACGGCGCGTTCCACCAGTGCTGCCTGTTCGGCGGTCAACGGATGTGCCTGCTCGTATTTGGGTTGCTTTTTGGCATACGCGCCGACAGTACCGAGGGCGATGATCAGGAAGGTGAGAGAGATCTTCCGAAACGTCATGTCAAGCTCCTAAACTCTGATTCTTTCAGCTCGTTCTCTGCCTGCATGTGCCCTTTTGAACAGTGCACGACCGAGTACAGCCTTCTGTTTTGATGGCAATATCGAGATTACGCCAACTGAAATGAGATGGTAATGTTGGTCGTCGTGTCAACCGACTGTCCATTGCGTGTAGCTGGGTGGAAGCGTATCTGCTGCGCTACCCTCCGAGCCTCTTCGTCCAGGCCATGACCCAGTCCGTGAACAATGCCTTGCACCACCACATGACCCGCGGCTGTAAATGTGACGCGCAGAACTACATCGCCCTGCACCTTTAACTGTTTGGCCTCGCTGGTGTACTGCACCGCAGGCTTGGAGAGCACTTCCAGGTTGGTGGAGGCAGGCGCGGCCCGCATCTGCTGCGTGGGGGCCGCGGCTTGTATCGTTGGAATGCCCGCTGAAGCCACACGGCCAACGTTGCCGGGTGAGGTGGTGTGCGCGTTGCCAGAGGCGCCCGGAATGCCCGCCGATGCGACACGGCCCACCACGCCGGCGTTCGAGCCGGAGCGGGTTCCGTTGCCAAAGCCGGTCGAGCCGACCACGCCATGGGGCGCGACCGAAGGGCCATTCATGCCGCCGTAAGGGTTGCCGATGGCGGCAATCGTGGCTGGTCGCGTGGCGTTGGGGTTGGGTGTTACCCCGAAAGTCTGGCCAAGGTGCACCGGCGCCGTCGAAGGCTTTTTGCCCGGCTCTTGCGCCGGCATGGCTGCGGCTGACAGCGCCGACTTGGGCTGCGGAGCCAGAATCACTGCTGGCTTTGCAGCTCGCATCGCAGGCAGCGCTATCTTGGCTTCCATCTGGATCGGCTTCTCTGGCTTCGGCTCCAGCTTGGGCATCAGGATCTTGGGCGCGGCCAGTTTCACTTCCGGCACCACTGGATCCGGCATCTTGATCTTCGGCGGAGGCGTCAGCTTCAACTTCGGTGGCGGAGGTGTATCGGGAATCAGAAGCACAGCCTGCTCAACGCGGGTTTCGATCACGCGCTTGGCCATCATCCCTATGGCCAGAACCAGGCAGAGCAGAAGACCGTTCACCACCATGCTGGTGACAAACGACCTTGTCCGCCCTTCAGGCTCAGGAAGCAATCCAAGCGTCAATCCTTCTATAGGTTTATTAAACGGCATATCTTACCTGCACTCCTTGCGGTTTATCGCTCTGAACTGAATTTGCCGTGCTATTTCACTGGCGTATCGCCCGGCTGTTCTGCTCAATGGAAATTGCATGTATCTTCATAATTTGGAGAAAAATCATGGTTCAGTTCGTGATTTTTGTGAGCGGCAAGGTACTGCCGAGCCACTTGCAACCATAAATCCATTTGTCCTGCGTCCTGCAACCTAGATTGCCTCCGCACAAATATCGGTCATTCGGGCTCTAGATTTCGCATCAAATACTTCCTTCCTGATAGATACTTGGTTCATCCAGGGAAGTGCATTCGATTCGGGTAGTGCCGGAGGGGCCAGGAACTTCAGTAACCTAATCTACATGTTACCTCATTGACTGGTGGAAACTCCTTCCTCTGCACCCCGTCCGTGCAAAGGTCCGTTCGCTGGGGCAGGTGCAACCCATCCCAACATACCCATTGTATTAGACTCAAAATAAACTAAACTGATCAGGAAAGGACACACAATTTTATGAGGATTCTGGTCACAGGCGGTGCGGGGTACATCGGTGGTACAGTCGCGGGATTGCTGGCCCAAAATGGGCATAAGGCTGTGGTTTTTGACAATCTGAGCCACGGCCGGCGCGATCTGCTGCCTGCGGGCGTGGATTTTGTCGAGGGTGAGCTGGCTGACCGGCCGGCGATTGAAAACCTTTTCATCGAGGCCAAGAATCAAGGCCAGCCCTTCGACGGCGTTCTCCACTTTGCCGCCCTCATCGAAGCAGGCGAGTCCATGGTCCATCCTGAGCAGTTCTTCCGCAACAATACCGCCTCCACGCTTAGCTTGCTGGAAGCCATTTTGGCCCATGGACCCAAGAAACTGGTCTTTTCCTCCACCGCAGCCGTCTATGGTGAGCCGGAAGAGGTTCCCATCCCGGAGACGGCGCGCCTGTTGCCGACCAATGCCTACGGCGAGTCCAAGCTGCTGGTGGAGCACATGCTCAGCTGGCTGAACCGCATCCACGGCCTCCACTATGCCTCCCTTCGCTACTTCAACGTGGCCGGAGCGCCCGAAGGTCCCAATGGCGTCACCCGCGGCGAAGCGCACCAGCCCGAATCCCACCTGATTCCCCTAGTGCTTGACGTTGCCCTGGGTCGCCGTGCGTCCATCAAGATCTTCGGCGAGGACTACCCCACCCCGGACGGCACCTGCATCCGCGACTACATCCACGTCTCCGACCTTGCCGACGCCCACCTGCTGGCTCTCGACGCCCTCAATACCCACGACCGATTGATCTTCAACCTGGGCAACGGCAAGGGATTCAGCGTCCGCGAGGTCATTGAGTCGGCACGCCGCGTCACCGGCCATCCCATCCCGGCCGAAGTCTGCCCGCGCCGCGCCGGCGACCCGGCATTCCTGATTGCCAGCTCGGAGAAGGCCATCCGCGAACTGGGCTGGAAGCCGAAGTACACCCAGCTGGACGACATCGTCCGCACCGCCTGGATCTGGCACCAGAAGCGCTACGCCAAGTAGGCGGCTCGATTAATTTGTCTGAAGAAGACGCCCCGGCCTTTGATTGAGGCTTGGGGCGTCTTTGCATGGAATAAATTTTATGTAGCTACTTTTATAGGTATGTTTGTGGTATTCTGCAGTTGGCGGTGGGAGACCGTCTGATGCCCAGCAAAACTGGACTGCAATAATGGGAGAGAAAGCGAATATGAATGGAACTGCCGATCGTGAACTGGCAATCGCCAAGTGGTGTGGAGTTCGAGTGGAATTCGGCAAAAGCTCTAATCAACCTGCGCAAGCACAAGGTTCCGTTCTTGATGGCCTGTGAGGTCTTTAAGGACGGCGACAAACTTGAACGCGCAGACGCTTCCAGCGAATACGGCGAGGAACGATGGATCGTTCTGGGGCGCGTTGAACAGACGATTTTGTTTGTCGTTTATACGCAGCGCGGGCAGCGGATCCGCTTGATCTCCGCACGAAGGGCAAATCGAGATGAACAGAGAAGATACTGGACTGGTGACCTATCGGCTTGATCCCAGCAATCCTCCCGTCTTGACGGCTGAAGAGCACCAGGCGTGGAAGGAACTCCAGGAGATGCCGGACGAGGAGATCGACTACAGCGACATTCCGCCCCAACCCAGCACCGGCTGGCGGCGCGTCTCCGAACTCGTCCCGGCGGAAAACAAGCAGCAGATCACCCTGCGCCTCGATGCTGACGTGATCGCGTTCTTTCGCGGAACCGGACGGCGCTATCAAAGCCGGATCAATGCGGCACTGCGGGAGTACGTCAACTCGCAAAAGAAGGCCGTTTAGCAAGCCGGCCCGCCCCTCGCTTCTCTGGCCGCTGCAATCCGGAACACGCCTGCCCCAGGCGTCGCTTTCTGCGCCACTTGCCGATCATGCCTCGCTCCGGGTAAAGTGTCTCCCACACGCTCTCTTTCTGCGGATACGCTTCCCCGGCGTGCCGCGCCATGTTCGGTTCTTTATCCCCAAAGGACTTCCTATGAGCTTGTTGCCCGCTTCTCCAGTTCCGAACCTGGTTCCGAATCTGGTCCCGAACCAGGACATCGATTCCACCCTGCGCGAGAACCGCGTCTTTCAGCCGCCGCCGGAGTTCAGCGCCAAGGCGCATATCCAGAGCCTCGAGCAGTACGAGGCGCTCTACAAGCAGTCCATCGACGATCCGGAAGCCTTTTGGGCCGAGGCCGCCCGCGAACTGCACTGGTTCAAGCCCTGGGACAAGGTGCTGGAGTGGAACGAGCCGTGGGCCAAGTGGTTTGTGGGCGGCAAGCTCAACCTCTGCTACAACTGCGTGGATCGCCACGCGCTGGGCGACCGCCGCGACAAGACCGCGCTGATTTGGGAAGGCGAGCCGGGCGAGGTGCGCCGCCTTACTTATGCCGAACTGCACGTCGAGGTGCAGCGCTTCGCCAATGCTCTCAAGGCCTTGGGCATCAAGAAGGGCGACCGTGTGGCCATTTACATGGGCATGACGCCGGAGCTGGCCATTGCCCTGCTGGCCTGCGCGCGCATCGGCGCCATCCACTCGGTCATCTTTGGCGGATTTGCCGCCAACGCCATCGCCGACCGCGTCAACGACTCTGCCTGCGTGGCCATCCTCACGCAGGATTCCAGCTACCGCCGCGGCAACGAAATCAAGCTAAAAGCCACGGTAGACGAGGCCATGAACGCCTGTCACACCGTGCAGCATGTGGTGGTTTTCCGCCGCACCGGCAGCCCCGTGCATATGGTCACTGGCCGCGACTGGTGGTGGCACGACCTGATTGCCGACGCGCCCACCGAGTGCCCGGCCGAGGAGCTGGATTCCGAAGACCCGCTCTACATCCTTTACACC
>Ga0224531_1000814_pt1 | contig 14767 bp, 13 predicted proteins | sample CBST100metaG_FD_179876 | JGI IMG/M metagenome (GOLD analysis project Ga0224531, IMG submission 179876) | Peat soil microbial communities from Stordalen Mire, Sweden - C.B.S.T100 | ecosystem: Environmental > Terrestrial > Soil > Wetlands > Peat | place: Sweden: Norrbotten County, Stordalen Mire... | reverse complement strand
GTGCTGAAATAGTCGCTGAATCGATACGACACACAGGGAATCAGTTCATTGCGTAGCCGTTGCCTCTTCGTCAAAATAGCGCATGAAGTCATGTATATAGTTCCCTGATTTTAGGGGGGGCGTCTGATTCAGATTTCAGCTCCGATTTCTCACGGGAGTAGTGGAGGACCGGTGTTTAATGTCTATGGAGATGTCATCGGCATCTCGACTTCCATGCTTGCATCGGGTCAAAATCTAAACTTCGCGGTTCCTGCTTCAGCGATAGAGGCTCTGCTGGAAAAAACAGCGATGCATTCGAGGTAAACAGCACAAGCTACGCGAATCCTCAAGCTAACGATGCTCACATTGACGTACGCACTACACTATCCGAAAGAGGATTTGGCAAAAGAAGGTTGAACGGGAAAGAGCAAAGATTCCTCGGAGGACGAGATGAACGCACGACGTAACTATGGCGCTGTGGTCTACAGCGTAGATAGCTCTCAGGGGTATGTGAACTTTCAGATTACTAGTCAATCCGGCGGCCCGCAGGTCACCGATGTTTTCTCAAATGTTTCATGGTGCGTAGTACGGTCTTGGCTATCTGGAGTTGAACTGGATCCGGCTACCAACCTCGTTTCAATCGACTTGGCTCTGATGCGCGGCAGCAGAGATTTCATGCAGATAGAGTTGAGATGCAGCGACGAAGATATTGAGGAACTTCGTTCCATGTGCAAGCAGCAGTGATCTGACGACAAGTAGTCACTGTTGAATGGCTCGTTGAAAGTTCTGGCGGCTTGCCGGTGTTGCGGTTGCGCGTCAGTGGTTGAAGGTAGGCAGGCAGCGAATCCATGAGCAGAGAGCACATGAAAAGCGCAGCGAAAAATAGGCCGGCCCATATTGTGAAGGGAAATATCTTCGACGCCTTGGGCTTCTCTGCGTCGGAAGCCAGTGCGCTGAAAATCAAGGCAGAGCTTCTGTCCGCCATCCTTGAGCATGTGCTGGCTAAGGGCTACACGCAAGCGCAGCTAGTGGACATTCTGGACAAGTACCAACCGTCGGTGAGCAATCTGCTCAAGGGCCGAATCTCCCAAGTGAGCATCGAGAAGTTGTTGCGATATACCGACCGGCTGCATTTGCAAACGAGCATCGCAGTACGGCCCATAGATGGGCGAAGCCGCCATGTGAAAATCGGGACCACGGCAAACGCACAACGCCCAACGCGAAAGCTGGCGACGGCAGTGTGACAACTGGCATCGTGCCGGACTTACGGCAGATGGCAGTCAGCGTTTTCCCCTTTTTGTGGACATTTTGGATGAAACTGTCGGAGATTGTGTCCAATCTCCGAGGCTGTTATTTCGTGACCGCCAGACTGGCATCAGCCCGTGCTATCGGGCAGCACTTGTTCGCAATGACGGGCGCTCCCGAATCGCTTCGCCTCACTCAAACTCCAGGCAATCTGGCCGACGTGGTCGAGGGACTCCGGGCGTTCTTTGAGCCGGTTTCGGAGTTTTCGCGTGGAAGTCCGCAGGATTTTGGTGATACTTCTGGGGATACTTTTTCCCCGATTTCGATGCGAAATAGTGCAGCCGAGTGCAGCGAGGTCCATTTGAGTAAGTAATTGTAATAATTACAGTTATTCATACATATTCGTTTGCGTGCGGCTCTATGCAAAACGGCAAAAATCAGACTTAAAATCCGCAGACCGAAAGGTCGTGGGGGTTCAAGTCCCCCTTCGGGCACCAACAAAACAAAAGGCTTAATTGAAAATTGTCACCTCTTCGAAGGTGGCCATTTTCGTTTGGTGGCTGTTCTGATGGCTGTTGGTTTTGACAGAGGGGTACGTCTCGCAAAGGTGCCAAGTCAATGGCTATCTGGCGGCTGTTTCAGACTCCGCGTGATCGAGTATCCAGTGACATTCCCCGCGTGGCCAGAGCATAGCCGAGGCCGGACCGGAGTCAAGGCTGCGCTGAAGCGCGTCGCTTCGCGGTCGTAGAGCCTTGACACCGGTCTCTGCGCCTCGGTACATTACCCAATATCCGGGGAATGTCAGCTTTTCAGAACGGCTATTTGGAACTAGAGGCGATCCGCTCCACGACAGACAACCTGTGTGCAGGCGAGAGATGACTGTAACGGGCAGACATGATGATCGACTTGTGACCCGCCGCTTCCTGTATCTCTTTAATGGACGCTCCTGCCATTGCCAACCAGGAACAAAATGTGTGCTGGTTTGAGTGCCAAGCATACCCGGTAATATTGGCTTCTTCGAGGCAGGGATGGAACCATGAGCGCGTGTCATAGCTCTTCCCCTGGCGCGGGAAGACAGGATCGCCGGGGCGCTGTCCAGGTATTTTGAGCGATTCAATGGCGGCCGTGGCGTCGGAGTTCAGATGAACCGTTCGAGCCGATCCGTTCTTTGTCTTCGTCAACTCGATGGTCCGGCGGTCGAGATGAACCTGTGACCATGTGCTGGAGTATTGTTCGCTGAGGCGCATTCCGGTGTGAACGCTCACCACGAATTCCGCTAGGTGTTCAGGGAATCGCTTGGCGATGATATCGTGCAGTTGGTCGTATTCCTCGCGGCTGAGAAAACGCAACCGCCCCCCGCCTTCCTTCCGTTGGCGGACGAGCCGGGCAGGATTGACCGTCACCTTGCTGTTGCGGACTCCCTCCCGGTAGCAGAGCGAGATGAACGCCTTGTAACGGTTGGCTGTCGCTGCCGTTTTGCAGTGTTCACGAAGCCAGCGCTCCAGTTCTTGAGGCGTTACTTCTGCCGCAGAACGGGATCCCATATCCTCGCGAACGATGCCCGCTTTGCTTTTGTAATTTCGGTTGTCCTTGTGGTTCGCCACAAACTCCAGAGCGTCGTCGATCAGTTCGCCAACCGTAACCACTTTGCTGCTGCGTAGCTCGGGCAATTTGCGGCCGGCCACGGCACCGGCCTTGCGCGATTGGTACAGTTTGATTGCATCCGATTTGCGCCCGACCTTCTCACGATGCCGCTTCCCATCAGCATAGTAGTGAATCCACCAGGTGCCACTGCCTTCTGGTTTTTCGTATACACCGCGCATGGGATGACCTCCAATGGCTGTTATGTCGGACAGATAATACCATCAAATCCGATAATGCGGCCACAAGAATTTTATGGATGATTCTTCTTCCTGATATCCCGCGGATAGAAGCAGCGTAGCCGAGGCGCGGTCCGCGTCAAGGCTGTGGCCGCAAGTGCGGCGGCTCCGTCCGGCCTTGACCCGGACCTTCATCGCCTCCTCCAGTCCTTCGTCCTCGTAACGCCTGGCTATGGCTCGCACCGTCTTGCGTGCCACGTCCACGTCTCTGGCCACCTGCGCTCCCGTTTGCCCTTCATCAAGCTGACGAAGAATCAGTGCTCGCTGCAGAACTCGCGCTGATTCCCGTCCTCTCGTCAACATCGCCGTGATCTGCTCCCGATTCATTTTTCCCAACTTCACATGCACTCGATGATGGGTCTTCATACCTGTTAATTTGAGAGCGGGGAAAGCACGCTTGCTACAATCAATATGGACAAAGCGCTCGCCTCACCTTGAGTCTACTGGCTGTTTATGACGCAAGAGAGTGGCAATGCTAGGAGTCTGTCTCCCATAAGCGTTTGAATCTTTATAAGGTTCATAGAATCAACAACATACCGATTATGGCGTATTTTGTAAGTTGTTGATTCTAAATACTTGGAAACCTATGACCGACAGACTCCTAGGTTTCAGCCTTTAGAATGAAGGCATAAACGCTGTCAAATCCTAATTCCGGCAGGAATGCATGTCTTCAGATGTTTCGTCTTCCGAACTGCAAGAACACGCAGATGCTTCAGGAATTCCGCCCGCTGTCGCGCCAGTTACGGGGGAGGACGAGATCTCTCTGCTGGATCTGTTGATCGTTCTCGCCGAGAGGAAACGAATCATCTTCTCGGATACGGCAGCTTTCGCAATCCTCGCGATCATTATTTCGCTGGTCCTACCCTCGCGTTACACCGCGACAGTAACTCTTCTGCCTCCGCAGCAGGGCTCCTCGATGGGCGCTGCGCTGGCTTCTCAGCTTGGAAATATGGGCGGTATGGCCACTCTGGCCGGAGGTAGTCTCGGCCTCAAGAACCCAAACGACATGTACGTCGCCATGTTCAAGAGCCGCACAGTTGAAGATGCCATGGTGCAACATTTCGGCCTGATGCAGGAGTACCACGCGAAGCTTTCTTCTGATGCACGCAAAGCTTTCGAGGGTTCTGCGACCGTGGACGGGAGCGGAAAAGACGGCCTGATCCATATTTCAGTTCAGGATCGTGATCCCCGTCGCGCTGCGGATCTTGCCAATGGCTATGTCGATCAGTTTCGCCTCCAGTCTCAGCATCTAGCCATCACGGAAGCCTCGCAGCGCCGACTCTTTTTCGAGCAGCAATTGGAGCAGGCAAAAGATAATCTGGCCAACGCCGAAGAGGCCATGAAACAGACTGAACAAAAGACGGGTGTGATTCAGCTCGACAGCCAAGCGCGCGCTCTGATCGAATCGGCTGCATCTCTCCGCGCACAGGTCGCAGCAAAAGAAGTGCAGATTCAGGGAATGCGGACGTATGCAACGGGGGAGAATTCCCAGGTGGTGCAGGCACAGCAAGAGTTGGAAAGCTTGCGTGCACAATTGGCAAAATTGGGAGGCTCCGAGGACAGCGCCAGCGGCGGGCTGATCGTTCCCAGTGGGCAGGTTCCAGCAGCGGGCCTCGAATACGTTCGCAAACTACGCGACGTCAAGTACAACGAGACGATTTTCGATATTCTGGCGCGGCAGTTTGAGGTCGCCAAGCTCGATGAGGCCAAGCAGGGCGCACTCATTCAGGTTGTCGACGCCGCTGTTCCTCCAGACAGGAAGTCCTTCCCGAAGCGTGGCCTCATCGTGATCGGGGCTACCGTGGGTGGATTCCTTATTGGAGTCTTTGTTGCACTGCTGAATGCCGGTCTCAGCCGCATGAAGAGAGATCCAGAAATAAGTGGAAAGATTGCACTCATGAAGCGATCTTTGTCCGTCAGAAAGGCGAGTGCGTCCTGATACTGTCATGGAAAGACGCAATATTTTTCCGTTTTTGGCAGAGGTATATATCAGTTTGCCTGCTCTTTTATGGGGATACCAGCTTATATATCCAGGGCACTAGGGACGTGGAAAAATGAGCCGCAGAGTAGTCGGAAATGCCGCTTCCTTGATTTCAATGCAAGCAGTTGGCTACGTTCTTCCACTCATCACCGTTCCCTACTTGTTGCGCGTCCTTGGCCCGGAGCACTTCGGCCTGATCGCGTTTTCACAGGCTGTGATGGCCTACTTCCTCACACTGAATGATTATGGGTTCAATCTAAGTGCTACACGTGAGCTTGCGATCTGTCGGGGAAATCGAAGACTTAAATCAGAGCTATATTTCTCTGTCACGACTATCAAAGCCGCCCTTTGTTTTATTAGCCTCGCTAGCCTCTGCGTGATGGTTCGTTATATTCCAAAATTTCACGCGAATGGCGCAGTGTTCTATGCCAGCTTCCTCCTCGTGGTAGGAAATATGCTGTTTCCAGTGTGGTTCTTTCAGGGCATCGAGAAACTGTATTGGATATCGGTCGTAAATCTTGCTGCTGGCTTCGCATTCACTCTGGCCACCTTTTTTGTCGTCCGCACATCATCTGACTATGTGATAGCCGCGGCCATTCAATCTGGTGGGAAACTCCTGGCCGGCATTTTGGGAGTAATTATCCTGTTTTCTACAGAGGATATAGAGATGTGCCGTCCAACGTTCGCGCAAATGCGGCAAAAGCTTGTGGACGGATGGCATCTGTTTCTTTCGCAGATTTCGGTATCCCTCTTTATCTCTTCGATTACGGTTGTTCTGGGGTTCATGCACGGCATGGTGGAGGTCGGGTATTTCAGCGCGGCCAATAAAATATTGGGCGCAGCCCAGAGCGCAATGGCCGCCATCGGTCAGGCGATGTATCCATACGTATGCTCCCTGGCGGCGCGTTCTCGTGCTGCTGCGATACGTTATCTTCGGAAAGCGATGCTGGTGATTGGCGGGATCGCGACGGCTGGTGGATTTCTTCTTTTTGTGTTCGCGGTGCCGATTGTCCGTATCGTGATGGGTACGAAATACACGGCGGCCGTACCGGTTCTCCGCTTCATGTCCATGATTCCCCTCGTTTGTGCGATGAACAACATTTACGGCACCCAAGCCATGTTGAACTTTGACATGAAAGACGAGTTTACCCGCACTATTATTCTTTCCAGCGTCTTTTGCCTCCTCGCGCTTCTTCCACTGGTGTATTGGTTTGGAGCCATTGGCTCTGCTGCTTCGGCTCTGCTCTTCGAGGTGGTTCAAACGGTGGTTCTGGGAGTGTTATTGTATCGGAAAGGCATTCAATTGCTCCCGGTGGGCAAACTTGTGAAATGAAGGGCGGCGTTCAATGTTTTTGCATAACGCGGGTATGGAGTTACGATGACGGGCAAACTGAAGATCACGTTTGTGCTTCCTGGGCCGAGCGAAGTACCAGCCGGAGGCCCCAAGGTTGTATACGAATATGCTAATCACCTTTCACGCAAAGGCCATCAAGTCACCGTCGTACATCCAGCCAGAGGGTGCTCGCGTGAAATGCACCTAGATGATTATGCCAAGAACGGCATTCGCTACCTTCAGGTTCTTATGGGGAAAGACTTTCGTCCAGATCGTTGGTTCCAAGTTGACCCGAACGTCAGATTATTGTGCGTCCCTGGCTTATCTGAGAAATGGATACCCAAAGGCGATGTTGTAATAGCGACGGCATGGCTGACGGCTGAGTGGGTAAGCCATTATTCTGCGGATAAAGGCAGTGGATTCTATCTAATTCAAGGTCTCGAAACCTGGGATGCTTCCGAAGAGAAAGTCTACGCCACGTGGAAAGCGCCGTTGAAAAAGATCGTCATCGCACATTGGTTATTCGACATCGCGAAAAGCCTAGGGGAAGAAGCCGTTTATGCCCCCAATGGACTGAATACGGATGAGTTCCAGATGGATGTTCATCCGGAAGAGCGAGATCCAAAGTGCATCATGATGCTGTACCACGACGCCGATTGGAAAGGAAGCGCGGATGGCATAGAGGCTCTCTCGAGAGTTCGGCAGAAGGAACCGGAAATTAAAGTAACTCTTTTCGGCGTTCCTCCGCGTCCTGCATCGCTGCCCGAATGGATTGATTATTATCAGCAGCCAAAGCACAGTCTATTGTTGGCGCTCTATAATCAGGCGGCTATCTTTGTCGCACCGAGTTGGACCGAAGGGTGGGGGCTGCCACCATCTGAGGCAATGCTTTGCGGAGCAGCGGTTGCGGCAACGGATATCGGCGGACATCGAGAATTTGCGTTTAGCAAGGACACGGCATTGCTTAGCCCGGCAAAGGATCCGCAAGGACTTGCGGACAATATACTGCGACTTGTGCGCGACCCAGCATTGAGAATGCGCATCGCAACGAGAGGGCATGAGTATATCCAGCAGTTCACGTGGGAGCGAGCGACTGATCGCCTAGAATCAATTCTCTGCGAGAGCGTTTGATCGGTGCTGAAAAGATGACATTCTTAGCCATAGCCGTTAACCCACTGAAGATTCTATACGCGCAAATTCGTGTAAGATCTCTGATTCTGTTCGCTCTGATGGTTATATATATCTGCTTCTCACTCTTTCTGTTCTTTCAGTGGGTTGCCCCTTCTTTAGACGGGCGCACGGACCAGCACATCGCGGCGGATTCATCGACCTATCTTTACTTCGCAGATTCACTGCGGCACAGAGATGGAGACCCCTTTGTGCTCGCGGCGCTTGCTACGTTCCCAAATACCCTATGGGCTCCGGTTTTGCTGGCGTTGGTCCTCAAGAGTACATTTGCGATAGTTCTTGCCAACTACGCGATTTTCTTTCTGGCGCTCGTTTTACTGAAGAAGAGCTTCTCCTTCTCTACTGGAGTTTTTCTGGGCCTTATGCTATTGAATGCGACTACGACCATTAGTCTGCTCTCTGTCAATAAGGAAATTATTGATTTTCTAGCTGTTTCCGTTTTTTTCTTTGCATATCGAAAGCATCGCAAGGGTCTACTTTTGGCGGCTCTTTTGCTTGCGCTTTTCAACCGATTTGAAGTCTGCGTGGTAATGGCGCTGTTCTTGCTGGCAACGAGTTTTCTGAACCCATTGCGGCGAAGGCGTGGTCTGACGCTGATCCTGTTAATCACATCTCTGAGCGTCTTGCTGCCCTTTGTGGCATCCAAGAGCCTAAGTGTGCGATTTGAAGAGGCGAGTTCAGCAGGGGCAGTCGCATGGCTTGATTCCCTTGAGATGCACTATTTGTATGGTGTCGCAGTGATTCCGAAGATCGCGGAGACTTTCTTTGGAGAGCTTTTGAACATTTCCAAATGGAAAACAGCTTATGTCGGCTTCTCGAATATTGCCAATTCTTATATCCTGCTTTTCAATAATCTGGCGACTGCAGTAGTTCTCTTCGTTTTGGCCAGGAAGCGTGCTCTGATGGTTAGGTCAGATCTCATCTACTTCGCCGTATTGGGATCCATCATCATGGCAGTGGCACTCGTAATACAGCCTCGATACTTTTACTTTGTGTATGTCTTGCTCTGTTTGCAGGCCGCCCACCCAACGGCTAAACGGCCTTTAGTTGCTTTATCTCTTGCTCCTCATAAGGAAATTGCAAATGCTTGAACCAAAATCCAGCAAGTGCTCTAGCGATGCCTTCCGTGTCCTTGCTGTAATCGTCCTGTATCAAATGCAGCCCAAAGAGTCAGCAGCCTATAGGACGCTGATGGAATCAAAATCCGATCTCCAACAGGGTCAAGATGGCATCCGGATATTGCTATATGACAACACTCCTGGAGGAGGTGATCCAGGCACTTTGCCAGAGGGTGTGCGGTATAAAGCGGCGGAGCAAAATATGGGTCTCGCTGTGGCATACAATTATGCTTTGTCGATGGCCCAAAGAGAAAAATGCACTTGGCTTCTGACCTTGGACCAGGATACGACACTACCACAGAACTACCTCTCTCGCATGAGCAAGCTTGCGATTGATCTTGACTCGGACAATAAAATTGCTGCAATTGTGCCTCGACTCACGGATGCAGGTAGGCCGTTGTCGCCAGCATCTATTGGAGTCTGGGGAGAAAAGCAATTCTCCGCAGACTTTGTAGGGATCGCCCGAGGAGAGACACGTGCGCTAAATTCTGCGTCAATGCTTAGAGTTAATGCGCTGAGGAAAATTGGTGGCTACGATCCATATTTCTGGCTAGATTACGTTGATATAAGCATGTACCGTAGGCTGTACCTGTATGGATGGAAAGTTTATGTGGCAGGGGATATTCATGTGAAGCACGAGCTGTCCTTGCTTCACCGAGCAGATATCAAGACGGATCGATTTCAGAATATTCTGCGAGCGGAGTCTGCGTTCTGTGATTTGTATGATGGACGCATTCGAGGTTTTGTGCTTACAGGGCGACTTCTCGGTCGCATGTGGAGACAGAAAAAGCGTGGAGACAGCGTTGCAATTAGACAACTGACATGGAATGCGTTGAAGAGACGACTGCTTCAGTCGCGGACGCGCAGGATTCAGGACTGGAAAAGCGAGACGGGGCATCGAATGTCCTGTTCTCTTGGCGCGGCTCAATGTGGAGAGCTTTCCACGAACCGGTCGCCTATTTCTGTGTGCATGGCGGCATATAACGGCGAGCGTTATATTGTGGCGCAGTTGCAGTCGATTCTGAGCCAGCTTGCAGTAGAGGACGAGGTTATTGTGGTGGATGACGCCTCTACGGACGGGACGAGAGATAGAGTGCGGTCTCTGCGCGACTGCAGAATCCAGCTCATCGAGCACAGCAGGAACCTAGGAGTATCACGCACTTTCGAAGATGCCATTCGAAAAGTCAAGAATAGCACCATCTTTCTCAGCGATCAGGATGATCTTTGGGTGGCGGACAAGGTTTCGACCGTGCTACATGCTTTTCGTCAGCATCCAGAAGCAAATATCGTGGTATCAGATGCTGCGTTGATCGATGATAAGGACGCTCCAGTTGAACCCTCCTACTATGCGCGAAGGGGAAGGTTTAGGTCCGGGGTATTGGCCAATGTTTTCCGCTGTAGCTACCTGGGGTGTACGATGGCCTTTCGCAGCAGCATTCTCCCAAAAATCCTGCCGTTCCCAACAGGAGCTGACGTATTGCACGATGTGTGGATAGGCACTTTGAACTCGCTTACAGATGGCAAGACGCTTTATGTGGATCGTCCGCTTGTGCTCTATCGACGCCATGAGTGCAATGCAACGGGAAACAAGAGGCTCTCAATGGCGCGCCAGATTCGTATACGATGGGATTTGTGTCGATCGTTGGCTATATTTTGGTTAGATTCGCATCGTGCCAACGATAAATGAAATAGCATCAAGTTTAGTTATAACTCGACTCGTTTAGAGTACAAAATCGGTCAGTGGGGAGCAGGTTGTGAAAAGAATTTCGATCCTACATATCGGCAAATTCTATTCGCCGCATATGGGGGGTATGGAAACGCATCTTCAGAATCTCGTGCGCGGAATCTGCAATCACTACTCGACGGAAGTGCTGGTCGCCAATGACGGTACGCTAAGACAGGTGGAGCATCTCGACGGTGCCAGGATTTGTCGTGTGCCGACGTTTGGCACACTTGCTTCCATGCCCCTGACTCCCACTCTACCTTACGAACTTTGGCGATCTCATGCCGATCTGGTGCATGTTCACACGCCCAACCCAGGCGCAGCATTCTCTCTTGCCGTTTCTGGCTATTCTGGACCGCTCATTGTTACGCACCATAGTGATACGCTTGGCCGTAGGCAATTGTCGCGCTTGACTGTACCCTTTGTCCGGCACATGATGACACGCGCCGATGCAATCATCGTGACATCGCAGCGCTACCTCGACAGCTCAAGCGAACTTGCACCCTATGCGAGGAAATGCCATATCATTCCTCTTGGGATTGGCGAGGAGGCATTTCGAACTCCGCTGGCAGCAGACGTGCTAGACATACAAGAGAAGTTCGGACCGCGCATTGTGCTCGCAGTAGGAAGGCTCGTAGAATACAAAGGTTTTTCCCATTTGATACGTGCCATGAAACAGTTTGACGCAAATTTGGTAATCATTGGCACGGGCCCGGAATCATCCGCATTGCAGAGTTTAGCAAATGATCTGACCATTCCATCACGGGTTCATTTTTTAGGACGTGTCGTTGACTTAGTCCCATACTTTGCGGCCGCCAAGGTATTTGCTTTTCCATCTATCTCGCGTGCGGAGGCGTTTGGAATGGTTCAACTGGAGGCTATGGCTGCGGGGCTTCCTGTGGTTAACACCGATATTCAATCTGCGGTACCGGAAATATCCATTCATGGGCAAACAGGCTGGACCGTTCCGCCGGGCGATTCGGAGGCTTTGGCCAATGCTCTTCAATCGTTGCTTGAAAATAACGAATTGCGGCAACATATGGGGGAAGTTGCCCGCACTAGAGCAATGACCCAATATGGCGTGGAACAGATCAATGAGCGGACAATGGAGTTATATGAGGCCGTGCTTCGGGCACATGGGCATCGCAACAATTGATCGGTTGACTGTCCGGCGTAAGCGGAAAACCGTGATTCTCAGGCCAGTTGTTGTGGCTTGATGAGCCTGCGTAGTGCCTCATCCAGGGCAGTTTCCCAGGGGGCGAGGTGGACCGCGAAGCGTGTATCGAGCTTCTCATTCGAGAGACATGAGTTATGTGGACGCTTAGCTGGAGTCCGATATTCGCTCGTTGAAATCGGATTGACCAGTGGCATCTTTCCATCCAGAAGCGTCTGTGCGCGCGTGAAGATAGCGCGTGCAAAGCCGCACCAGGAAACCGAGGTGGCCCCGGTTGTTCGGACAGTATTCTTTGATTCTTAAGTGGAAGTTCTTGCTCTTGGTTTAGGCTGCCAGGAATTCCGGCAGGCGGTTGAAGTAGACCTGATCGGGCGTGAACGCCCCCAGTATGAGCGCCAGTGCAAAACTAGGCCACAGTGCGCCGCGTAAGTGGTGCTCTGCGGCGGAGTAAAAGTAGTCTACCGCCGGAACTTGGTTCAATGAGTATTTGTCTTGCAGGCATGGTTCATGGGACACCGGAGGGATGTTCGAGGTGGAGATTTACGGACGTGTACGGCGAGCGGTTCGAGTTGAGGGCAAGAGTCAGCGGGCGGTAGCCAGGGAGTTTGGGCTTTCGCGAGATACGGTACGGAAGATGCTGCAGTACGCGGTGCCGCCAGGCTACCAGCGTCAGCAGCCGATCAAGCGGCCGCTAGGGCCATGGTTGGGCGTCATCGACGCGATTCTGAACGACGACAAGCAGAGGCCAGTCAAGCAACGGCACACATCGAAGCGGATTTTTGAGCGGCTGAAGGAAGAGCACGGATTCACGGGCGGCTACACGATCGTGAAGGACTACGTGCGCACGGCGACGCTGCGCGGGCAGGAAGTGCTTGTGCCGCTGATGCATCCGGCCGGCGAGGCGCAGGTGGACTTCGGCGAAGCATTGGTGGTGGTGGCCGGAGTAGAACAGAAGGCGCATTACCTGGCGATGGACCTGCCCCATTCGGACGATTGCTTTGTGGTGGCGTTTCCAGCCGAGACAACGGAGGCATTTTTCGAAGGCCATGTGCGGGCCTTCGCGCACTTAGGCGGCGTGCCGACGCGGATACTCTATGACAACACCAAGATTGCAGTGGCGAAGATCCTGGGCGGCGAGCAGCGGCAGCGGACGCGCTCCTTCTCCGAGTTACAGAGTTACTATCTGTTTGCCGATAAGTTCGGCCGACCGGCCAAGGGCAACGATAAGGGCAAGGTGGAAGGGCTGGTCGGCTATGCGCGACGGAACTTCATGGTTCCGATTCCGCGTGCGAGCAGTTGGGAAGAGCTGAACGCTCACCTGGAAGATGATTGCCGGAAGCGGCGCGAGCGACGGCTGCGCGGGCATACAGAGACCATCGGCGAACGGTTCGAGCGCGATCGTGCCGCACTGTTGCCGTTGCCGGCGGCGCCCTACGAAGCTTGCGAGAAGATCTCGGCGCGGGTCAGTTCGCTGTCGCTGGTGCGCTATCGTGGCAACGATTATTCAGTACCAACCGAGTACGGACACCGCCAGGTATGGGTGAAGGGCTATGTACACGAAGTCGTCATCGCCTGTGGCAGCGAAGTCATTGCTCGTCATCAGCGCAGTTATGAACGCGAGGCGGTGGTCTTCGATCCGCTGCACTACCTCGCGCTGCTTGAGCAGAAGACTCGGGCGCTGGATCAAGCCGCCCCACTGGCGGGCTGGCAGTTGCCGGAGTGCTTCGCGCAGTTGCGGCGTCTGCTCGAAGCGCGGTTGAAGAAGCACGGCAGCCGTGAGTATGTGCAGGTGCTGCGACTGATGGAGACCTTCGACCTCGCAGAGGTGACTCTTGCCATCGAAGATGCTCTGCGCTTGGGCACGATCAGCTTCGATGCCGTGCGTCATCTGCTGTTGTGCCGCATCGAGCGAAGACCGTCGCGACTGGACATGGAGGCGTGCGCATGAACGGCGTCGATGTCTCTGCTACCAACACCGCCGCTCATACCGCAGACATTCCGCAGTTACTGCTGGAACATCATCTGAAGCAACTACGCCTGCCCACTATCCTGCGCGAGTACGACAAGGTGGCGCGGCCGTGCGCCGTCGAGCAGGTGGACTATCAGCACTATCTGCTGCGTATAACGGAGCGGGAGTTACTGGATCGCGAACGTCGGGCAACCGATTGTCGCATCCGGCAAGCGAAGTTCCCCGTCATAAAGACCATGGACAGCTTCGACTTCCTGGCCATCCCGTCGTTGAACAAGACTCTGGTGCTTGAACTGGCGCGATGCGAGTTCCTCGCTCGCCGTGAGAACGTCCTGATGCTGGGCAACAGCGGCACCGGCAAAACGCACATCGCTCTGGCTCTGGGCTTGGCTGCCTGCCAGCGCGGACACCGCGTGCGCTTTATCACCACGGCTGCTTTGGTCGGCGAACTGATCGAGGCCCGCGACGAGAAGAAGTTGCTCCGCTTCCAGAAGCAGATCGCCAGCTATGAAATGCTAATCGTCGATGAACTCGGCTTCGTGCCCCTGTCCAAAACCGGCGCCGAGTTGCTCTTCGAGATGCTCAGCCAACGCTACGAGCGCGGTTCCACCCTGATCACATCGAACCTGCCCTTCCAGGAATGGACCGACGAACGACTCACCGGCGCACTGCTCGACCGGCTCACCCATCACGTGCACATCCTGGAAATGAACGGCGACAGCTATCCTGCTCCGTCATCAGCACCACTGACAAGGCTAAAAACTGTTTTGGGGTACCGTTACGTGAGGAAGAATGAGCAGAATCAGCAATTTAACTTGGATGTTACATAGCTGTTTCTACCCTCATCGACCGAGGGATTTCTTTGTGAATGCACTTAACGACAGATTCGTGACCATTTCCGCCAACACGTCCAGCCTGTCTTCTGAACAGCAGGCAGCCATTCGCAAAGAACTCGCCGCAATTCTTGCCAGCGCCAGCTTCTCTGGGAGCAAGCGTTGCAGTGATTTCTTGACGTACTCGGTTCCCCGTTTTTGGGACCGAGCTCTTTGTGTGAGCGCTACGCTAACCACATCTTGTAGCAAGAGATATGGTGCGTCATTCTTGAGCCATGGGACAGTACAAGGAAGAAGATCTGGCTCGGTGGCGTGTTCTTGTATCGGAGCAGGTAGGCAGCGGC
>Ga0224531_1000812_pt1 | contig 14778 bp, 13 predicted proteins | sample CBST100metaG_FD_179876 | JGI IMG/M metagenome (GOLD analysis project Ga0224531, IMG submission 179876) | Peat soil microbial communities from Stordalen Mire, Sweden - C.B.S.T100 | ecosystem: Environmental > Terrestrial > Soil > Wetlands > Peat | place: Sweden: Norrbotten County, Stordalen Mire... | reverse complement strand
GCGCCGTCCCCCACGCCCGCGCCGCCCCCGCCCGAGTCCATCGCCTTCGGCAAGCGCGCGGACGCCGACATCAAGCAGGTCACCATCACCCCCAAGTCCATCCGCGGATACAAGCTCCCGCCCTCCTCGCTCCTCTACCGCTCCGACGAAGTTCCCGTCGTCCGCGAGGAGGCCCTGCGCGCCGAAGCCCGCACCCTCGTCCAGAAGTGCGCCGAGTTCGGCGTCAACGGCCAGGTCACCCAGATCAACCCCGGCCCCATCGTCACCACATTCGAGTTCCACCCCGACGCCGGTGTCAAATACTCCCGCGTCACCGGCCTCGCAGACGATCTCTGCCTTGCCATGGCCGCCGAATCCATCCTCATCGAGCGCATGCCCGGCAAATCCACCGTCGGAATCCAGGTCCCCAACCACCAGCGCGAGACCATCTGGCTGCGCGATGTCGTCGAATCCGAGTCCTTCGCCAAAACCCGGTCCAGGCTCGCCATCGCCCTCGGCAAGGACATCAATGGCCGCATCGTCACCGCCGATCTCGCCGCCATGCCTCACATCCTCATCGCGGGTTCCACCGGCTCCGGCAAATCCGTCGCCATCAACGCCATGATCATGTCCGTCCTCTACCGCTCCACGCCCGAGCAGGTCCGCATGATCCTGGTCGATCCCAAGCGCGTCGAACTCGGCATGTACGAGGGCATCCCCCACCTCTTCACCCCCATCATCACCGACGCCAAGCTGGCCGCCAACGCCCTGCGCAACGCCGTCCGCGAGATGGAGCGCCGCCTCAAGCTCCTCGCCGCCAACCACGTCCGCAACATCGACCAGTTCAACAAGCTCTTCGACAACAACTCCGACTACCTCTTCGACGACGTCGATCAGGAGCCCCTCCCCTACATCATCATCATCATCGACGAGCTCGCCGACCTGATGATGCTCGACCGCGCCAACGTGGAAGAGTCCATCACCCGCCTCGCCCAGATGGCCCGCGCCGTAGGCATCCATCTTGTGCTCGCCACGCAGCGCCCCTCGGTAGATGTCATCACCGGCCTCATCAAGGCCAACATCCCCACCCGCATCAGCTTCCGCCTCGCCACCAAGGTCGATTCCCGCACCATCATCGACTCCAACGGTGCCGAATCCCTCCTCGGCAAGGGAGACATGCTCTACCTTCCCCCCGGCACCAGCCGCGTGCAGCGCGTCCACGCGCCGTTTGTAACCGAAAAAGAGATCTCCGCCGTCACCGCCTTCTGGAAGGCGCAGGGCGAAGCCGAGTACGTCCACGGCTTCCTCGAAGGCCCCAAGGATGACGACGCCAACGCCGCCGCCAACGGCGACTCCAGCCAGGAGGACGACGACCTCTTCGACGACGCCGTCCGCCTCGTCTTCGAGTTCGGCAAGGCCAGCACCTCGCTCCTCCAGCGCCGCCTGCGCATCGGCTACGGCCGTGCCGCCCACCTCATCGACATGATGGAGCACGACGGCCTGGTAGGCCCCGCCGACGGCTCCAAACCCCGCGAAATCCTGAAATCCCCCGACTTCTACAAAGAAGTAGACGCCGCCCTCCGCTAATATGAAGCTGTCGTCAACTGTTTTTGTTCGTCATTCTGGCGAAGCCAGAATCTCTGTATTGGCTTTTGTTCTTGCTGTTGTCTGTTCTTTGCTTGTCATTCCGCAGCGCAGCGGAGATACAAGGAATCTGCTTTTGATTGTGCCCTTGGTCGTTGCTCGTAAAGCGCCAACGGCGCGTCCTATACCAGCCCAGGCCGAAGGCCTAGATCCAAGCTGAATAAAACTCCGTGACAGATTTAGTGCATAGATGGACAATGGGCTATGCCAATCCACGTATATAACTTGCTTCTCAGGGCAGTCCTCGCAGTTCCGACTGCGTTGGGGTCAACGTGGCTTGGATTGCTCTTCCCACTCTGGGGATTCCTGCTCGCACAGTTAATCATTCTCTTGCTAGATGGGTGGAACAAGATGAATACCCATTGGAAGCAGAATGTCGTACGCGGATTTTTCGTAGCAGTAGCGGCATGGGCCTCACTTTTTGTCTGGTGCCTCATAAAAACGGCATACACAGATCACGTTGGTTTGGTTAGCAGAGTCGGCGCTCTAAGGCGAATCGTTGACACGGACGCGCAAAATAAACTAAACGCGGTCGCAGCAGTGCGCCAAGACATAGGTTTACAACTGTCAGGACTCCAGCAATCCTGCGCCGAAATGAAGGGCGCAAATGGGGTCTTGACAAAGCAGACCATCGATCAGCAAGAAACAATCAATAATTGCCAAACCCAAGCACTAAAGCTCCTCACGCCAGAAGAGGAAAAATTAACAGTCCTCACATGGGAAGACAAAGCAAACAACACGGAACATGAGGCTTCTTATCTTTTGATAACGAACAAGGTGGTCACTCCAGTTAATATTACTGGAAGCTGCGATGTTCCCCTCTCTGCAATCTCCGCTATCCCTCTATCTCATGTTGCCGGAGGAGGGTACTCAGGAGGGGCTAGGATCATACCGAGTAATCGTCCATACGTCCCACTGTTTTATGGTGCGCAATTAGGTTCTGAATTTTCCATCGGGTTCAGTACGCCAGCATGGTCTCCGAATTCACCTATACGGATGGATGTTTCGTACATAAGTACAAGAACGGCAACCTGCAAATTTACAGTGAGATAGCTGGGGGCCTCGTCACGCTTCTGAAACGTGGGTGCTGTCACCGCCCTCACTTCATCGCCAGCCGCGCCGCCGCCGCCACATACTGCTCATTGAGCGCCCGCCGCACAGGTCTCGCTTTTCTCCGCCCCGCTCCCGCCGTATACTCATCCCATGGCCATCACCCTCGACGCCGCCACCGAACAACGAATCCAGCGCCAGATCGACCGCGGGGCCTTTCGCGAACCGGTTGAACTGCTCGCCCACGCCCTCGATCTCGTCGAGGCCGAGGCGGAATTCGACGCGCGCCACAGAGCATTGCTCGCACGTCTCGCAGAGAGCTGCGCTCAGGCCGACCGCGGCGAAGGCTACACCGAAGAAGAACTCCGCGTCCGCATGGCCGAACGCCGCGCCAATCAACCGCTCGCCCGTACCGCCTGAGCGTGGCGTTCCGCTATAAACTTTCGCCACACGCCGAAGTGGACTTCGCCACTCTCCTCTACAGCATTGCCGAACACTCCGGCTGGTCGCGCAGCATGGACGTAGAAGAGAGCCTGTACGCGGCTTTCAACAGCCTTGCCCGGAATCCCGGAATCGGCCATCTTCGCGACGACCTGCTACCCCGGACGATCCACTTCTACTTCGCCGACCCGTACATGGTGCTCTATCTCCGCGACACCGAGCCACTCTACGTCGTCGCCATCGTCCATGGCGCACGGGACATCCCAGCCTTGATGCAGGACCGTCTCGAAGGCTGAGACGGATTCCGAAGCGACCGCTTCGATAGCTACTTCATCGCCAGCCGCGCTGCCGCCGCCATATACTGCTCATTGAGCGCCCGCCGCAGCAGCGTCTTAATCACCGCCTGCCGGCTGATGTTCAACTCCTTCGCCTCGCGGTCCAGCTCATCGAGCATGGAAGCCGCAAAGTCCACATTCACGCGTTGGACCAGCGGCGGCATCATCTTCCCATCGTTCGTAAAAAAGCGCGAGATGTCCTCGCCCTTGTCCGCCATCCGTGCAATCGCCTCCGCCGAAACCGGCTTCTTTGTCCTACGAGTGCTCTTCATATAATTTGCGCTCCTCCCGCGTAGCCTTCCATAACGTCACAAGGTGATAGAACTCACCCTCATCGTCCTCGCGCAACCGCCCTCGCGCACCAAATGCCACGCCGATTATTCCCGCAGTGCCTGCTCCAGGTCATTGCACAGGTCGTCGGGATCGTCCAGCCCAATCGATGTGCGGAAGATGCCTTCTCCGGCGTAGCTGCGATAGCTCGCCTCGGCCGCGGCGTCCAGCGTGAACGAGCTGCGCAGGATGTCGCCGGTCGGAATGTAGTAGATGAGGCTGCGCTGTTTGCCCAGCGAGACCGCGTAGTTGAAGAGCTGCGCGCGCTGGGCGATGCGTCGCGCCGCAGCCATGGCGTCGCCCTTCACCTGAAACGTCAACATGCCGGAGAAGTTCGCCATCTGCCGCCGCGCCAGCTCGTATTGAGGATGCGACGGCAGGCCGGGATAGATCACCCGCTTGATCGCCGGATGCGATTCGAGATAGCTCGCCACCTTCAACGCGCCTTCCTGATGCGCGCGCATCCGCAGCGAAAGCGTGTGCAGTCCGCGCCGGATCAACCATGCGTTGAACGGACTCAGCGCGCCGCCGAAGTGAATCAGCGCGTGGCGTCGAAGCTCCGCCAGCGGTCCGCGCCGGCCGATCACGACTCCGCCCAGCGCATCGCCATGGCCGTTGAGATACTTGGTCAGCGAGTGGACGATCCAGTCGGCTCCGAGCGTGAGAGGCTGCGTCGCAACCGGCGTCGCGATGGTGGAATCCACGGCGAATTTCGCTCCGGCCCGATGCGCGATCTCCGAGACGGCGGTCAGATCCGTCAGCCGCAGGATCGGGTTGCACGGCGACTCCGCCCACAGAAGACGCGTGTTCGGGCGAATGGCCGCCGCAACGGCTTGCAAATCCGCAAAGTTTACATTCGTCACCTGAATGCCAAACCCAGGCAGCATGTCACGTGCCAGTTCAGCGACGCCCGCATAGCACACGTCGCTGAGCACCAGATGGTCGCCGCTCTTCAACGTGCCCAGCAACAGCCCGGAGGCAGCAGACATGCCGCTGGCAAAGCAAAGCGCGTCCTCGCCCTCTTCCAGACTCGCCAGCTTTTCCTCCAGCCCGCGCACGGTCGGCGTCGACCAGCGGGCATACACATAAGGATCGTTCTCCTTCATGTCCACGGCGGAAAATCCCGTGCTGTCGGGATCGGTCACAAAATTCGTGGACAGGATCAGCGGGGCCTCAACCGACTTCGTCGCCGGGTCAGGCTTTTCGCCCACATGCAGCGCGCGTGTTCTCAGCGCCAGCTTTCTCTTCTCACCCATTTCGTCCCGCCCCATATCATGATTCGCCGCTTAAGACTTCTTCTAGCCTACCCCATGCTTTTATCGCGATTCCATTGGGCTGAGGTTGGCAAGGCTATCGAGGACCGCTCGCTGCAAGGCGATTCGTCGATCGGAGTAGGCATGGTCCGTGGCGAAATGGACCGCCTTGACTTTCTTCCCTCCAAGTTTTTCGACGGCCTCGACCAGCGCGTCGTTAGCCGCGGCCCAACCATCGTCGGAAGTAATGATGAGCAGCGGCCGGGTCGTAAGTTTGGGCGCAAGACTTACGAAGTTCCATCGCGCATCGTTGGCCAGAACCTCGCGAGCCAAACTCTGCGCAGTCGTGCCCGCAAGCGGCGCCATCCCTTCGCCGGCCAGCAAGTCGGCCAAGCCATCGACCGCCTCGGCCTGCCGATTGGCGGGCGTCGATAGCAGGTGCCCCGCACCAAGATCGGCCGCAGAGATGGTAATAATCGCCGCGATGTTTGGGTCGCTCGCGCCCGTCTGTAGGGCCACAAAGCCTCCCATGCTGTGCCCGGCCAGCACGATCGTCTTCGCGTCGGCATGAAGTTTGGCCGCGTGCGCCGGGTCGCGCAGATAGGCAACAGCAGACGCCGCATCTTCGATGCAGTGCGTAAAGGAGAAAGCGCCCGGAGATCCCCACGACCCACGGTAGTCGAAGTAAAGAACATTCCACCCGGCGCGGCGAATCGATTGCGCAAGGTCAAGATTGCGCTCGTTGCCGGGAAATCCGTGCAGAAGAATGACCGTTGGGTGAGGTCCTGCGCCAGCAGCAATGTACACAAAGGCGTTGAGCAAGGCCCCGTGACTCGGCAGTTGGAACGATTGCATCGTGGCGGGATTGGCCTTGTCCTCGACGGGGTCGGTGCTAACGGCGGAGCTTTGAGCAACCGCCGGAACCATGGCGGCAAACCATGCGCCGAGCAGGGCTACAAAGAGAAAAAAGTTTCGCCGGTTCATGCCGCAATTGTAGAGAATATTCCGATCGATGCACTCAAATTTGCAGATCGCAAGCCGGATTCCCCATCATTCGGCAGTATTCGCAATCATCCCAATCGTCCCCAGCCACGTCTCCACCAGCTCGGGCCATCGCGTCACCGGCAGCTTCGTCCGTCGCAGCCCGAAGGCATGTCCGCCCTGCGCATACAAGTGCATCTCCACGGGAACCCCGGCGTTCTTCAGCGCAATGTAGTACACCAGGGAGTCGTTCACGTTGTCCACATGGTCGTCCTCGTTCTGTAGCAGAAAAGTCGGCGAAGTCTGGCGCGTAATGTGGCTGGCGATGTCGGGATTCAGCTTGGGCTTTTCAAGTTTCTCGTCCCCAAACGACAGATGCCCCGGATAGATCGCCACCGCAAAGTCCGGACGGCAGCTCACCTTGTCCGCCGCATCAATCGCCGTGTACAAGCGATCAAAATGTACGCTCATCGCCGCAACCAGATGCCCGCCCGCCGAAAATCCCATCACCCCAATCTTGTGCGGATCGACATGCCACTCCGCCGCATGAAACCGCACCAGCCCCAGCGTCCTCTGCGCGTCTTCCAGCGCAATCGGCGACTGCGGATACGCGCCCCAATACGGGCCCGACCTCGGAGCCGGCACGCGATACTTCAGCAGCACGCATGTAATCCCCTTGGCCGTCAGCCAGTCGCACGCCTCCGTGCCCTCCAGGTCGATGGCCAGCTCCTCATAGCCTCCGCCGGGAAACACCACCACCGCCGCGCCCGTATTCTTTCCCATCGGCGAATAGACCGTCATCGTAGGCCGCGAGACGTTGCTGATGTAGACCCATGGCCTGCCGGCGACCAATTCCTTCGGGTCGGTGTCCGTCTCGACGCTCTCCGGCTTCACCACGGGCCGCGCATCCGGCGCCGCCCCCGGCCAAATCAGTACCTGCCTATGTCCCGCTGTCGGCTGCCACACAGCCGTCTGCGCGCTCAACCCACCAACCCCAAACGCAAAACAAATCCCCAATATCAATGCCTTCATCGCAATCCCCTCAGCCTACGCATTGCCCATGTCTAACTGGCTGAGAGCCGAGTGTACGGTTGTTTAGGAGGGACCTTTTCCTATTGCTGCGGCGGGAATCGACTCAGTTAACATCACCCTGCTCCATGCCTCTGATTTTTTGTCGTTGCCTGTAAAGCGCCACCGGCGCGTCCTATACCAACCTAGGCCGCAGGCCTAGGTTCAAAGCCCACCACACCTCCGAGGGCTGAAGGCCCGGCCTATTCATCATCGCCCCACATTCCGCGCTGTCTTCAGCGCCACCATCCCCAGAGCGCAGATCGCCGCGATCAGCGCGATCCACAGCAGCTCGGGATGCCGTTCGGCAAAGGGTCTCACCTCCGCCGCAGGAGCGTGGTAGTTCGCATTGAGGCCCTCCGGCCCAAGCTCCGCAACCAGGGCCGCGCGCGACGCCACAAACAGCCGCGCGGTATCGTACTCCGGCGCATCCAGCCTGGAATCGCCATAGAACAAAGCCAGTTCCGAATCTTTGCCCGAAGCCCCGCCCGCGGGGGCCTCGAAGCATATCTTCCGCTGCCGCATCTCCAGCCGCACCGCTGCAATTGGCAGCGGCTGGTCGTCCCCGTTCTCGATCTCGATCCACGCGTGCGCGGAGTGCTGCAAATTCGCTCCCAGAACTGCCGGGACCGATAGTTCCTGCTGCTCGATCGTGTGCCCCTCCTGCGTCGTGTGTACACGGGAGATGCTCCCGGTCACGCTTTCCACTGGAAGGCTCTCCGCTGGAGTCGTCGCGTCGGGATTCGATCTCGCATGGATCGTCACGTCCCGGCTGAAGTTCCCGCTATATCCGGGCGCAAGATCGAAGGAAACTCGCTCCACCGGAACGCGCAGCGGCAGGTCCAGATCGAATCTTGTCTTGCGGGGATTGGCCAGCACTCCGGTGGTTGGGACACTGACGCTCGCCACCGTGCTGTAGATTGTCTGCGCCTCGCGGCTCGGCGGCACCGTCGCGCCACGCACCATCGCCGGAACGAACCGCGCCGCAGCAGCCCCCGGCGCAGCAGAAACGCTCAGCACCACATGCAGGATCTTGAACGTCGACTCCTGCAACGGAATCGCCGTATCCCGCGAAAGCCGCTGCGACGCCAGATCGAACAGCGTGAACGTCCCCAGCGCCGTAGCCTTCCCGCGTCCACCCAACGCGTCCATCCCAGTCACCACAGCCGTTGCAACAAAGTCATGCACCGCCGGATCAATCTCCAGCGTAACCCCGGTATAGGCCCGTGCCGGCATCTCCAGATCGAATGCAATCTGCCCGCCACTCGCACCCGAGCGGAGATTCAGCACACGCGCCGTCTCGGTCTCCTCGCTCGCCGCCTCGCTCAGCGTCATCGCGTAGGGAACCTCATGCACCGACGCACCAGCAGCAGCCGCCGGAAATATCCGCACATCCGTCAGCGACGGCGCGGCGTGGGGAAAGATCGCCGCGTCCAGCGCCGCGCACGCTTGGCCCGCGCCGCCAGCCATGCGGATCGCCCGCTCATACCGCATCGTCCCCGGCTCCGCCACCGGCGGCTCGTTCGCCGCAGCCACCTGCCACAGCAGCACCGCTAACAGCGCTGCAGCCCTCATCGCGTGCCCCCGCGGTATTCTCCCTGCGCCGAAACGTCCTCATGTGCCATCGCCCTACTCTAACGCCTCAACCGCAGCCGGGTCACGCCGCGCCAGGTGGCGCTCGGATGCTGTGCCTGATACTCTACTCGGCAATCGTGACACCGCAATCCAAGCCGATGCGAGTGCTGGTCGTTGACGACGACCCCATGAGCCGCGATCTGCTCCGCGTACTCCTCCAGGCCGAAGGCTACGCGGTCGAGTGCGCCGAATCCGGCGACGCCGCACTCACTTATCTCCGCAACTCCACCGCCGCGCCCGGTCTCGTGCTCGTCGACGCGCAGATGCCGGGCCTCGCCGGGCCCCAACTGGCCGGCAAACTCCGCCGCGCCTGCACCCCGGCGACGCTTCTGCTGGCGATGAGCGCAAGCCGCCCGTCCAACCAGGTTCTCGCCCGCTTCGACGGATTCCTCCTGAAACCCTTCAATATGAAGGATGTCGCAGCCGCGCTCGCAGCGCGCAATCCTTCATCCGGCGTCTTCAATACTCCAGCCACGCGACCAAGGTGGACAGTCGTCACCGGCCCCGCCAGCCGATCGCCGTCCAACTCAAGGTTGATCTCAATCCAGGCGTCCGCGCCGCAGCCCGCATCCAGGAAAACCACGCGCAGCCAATCGCCAGAGACGCCGTCCGCGGGTGCTGTCCTCGGCAACATCTCCAGCGGAGTGCCCGTGTTGAACCAGACAATCTATCGCCAGCTTGCAGCTTCCATGCCCGCGCCGCAGCTCCATCAGATGTACGCGCTGTGCGTCGACGATGCGCGCGGGCGCATCCGCTCCATGCGCCAACTTGCCGCCTCGCGCGATGCGGCAGCCTTCGTTCGCCAGGCCCACGCCATCAAGGGCGGCTGTGGAATGCTGGGCGCAACCGAACTGCACGCATTGGCGGCCCAGTTGGAGGCGGACGGCCTCGAAGCTGCTGCAACATCGGGAACAGATGAGGTTAACTCTCTTGATGAGTTGACCGCCGCGTGCGACCGGCTTGAGCGTATTCTTGGGTCACGTGTCTGAGTGGAGATTCCTCGGCCGAGTTGTGGAGGTACCGGAAATGCCTGCAAAAGCCGTAATAAGTCGGCAATCCGCAAAAAAGTCTTCCCCCAAACAATCTGCCCCGGCCCTGCCCGCCATCCGCATCGTCGTCGCCGACGATCATCCCGTGGTCCGCTTCGGCGTCCGCAACATGCTGCTCAATGAGCCAGGCTTCACCGTCGTCGGCGAGGCGGAGGATGGCGACGACGCCATCACCCAGACCATCGAACTCGAGCCGGACATCCTGCTGCTCGACCTGCTGATGCCGCGCCTTCCCGGCCTCGAAGCCATGCGCGCCATCATGACCAAGTCGCCGCGCGTCAAGATCGTGCTTCTCACCGCCACCATCACCCCACAGCAGATCATCGAGGCGCTGCAGATCGGCGCGCGCGGAATCGTCCTCAAGGACTCCGTCGCCGGCGACCTCTCGCAGGCCCTGCGTGCCGTGCTCGGCGGAGATTACTGGATCGGCGGCGAGCGCGTCGCAAACCTGGTAAAGGCCCTGCAGCAGCTGATGGCGCAGGCCGCCGCGGTTCCCGATCGCAAAACCTACGGCCTCACCCCCCGGGAACTCGAGGTCGTCACCTGCATCGTCGAAGGTTGCAGCAACCGCGACATCGCCAAGCAGTTCACCATCAGCGAGGAGACGGTCAAGCGCCACCTCTCCAACGTCTTCGACAAGACCGGAGTCTCCACCCGCCTCGAACTCGCCCTCTTCACCATCGCCCACAAACTCGTCGAACTGTAATCCGAAGCCCGCAACACGAAGGCCGCGTGCGGCTGCACTACGCGCGCAACAATCGCTTCAGTAGAATCGAATCATGGGCCAACAAGCCGTAACCAGTCTCAACAAAGACTCAGCGCAGGGCAGCCCCCTTTACGACCTGCTCGTCATCGGCACCGGCCCCACCGGTCTCGCCTGCGCCATCGAGGCCCAGCGCGCGGGCTTCTCCGTCATCCTCGTCGACAAGGGATGCCTCTGCAACTCGCTCTTCCACTACCCCGCGCACATGACCTTCTTCACCACCCCGGAGCTGCTGGAGATCGGCGACATGCCTTTCCCCTCCCCCAACCAGAAGCCCACCCGCGTGGAGGCTTTGGAGTACTACCGCAAGGTCGCCGAGCACTACTCGCTCAACCTGCGTCCCTACCAGGCGGTCGAGCGAGTCACCGGCGCCGACGGCGATTTTGCCGTCCATGCTTCAGACCGCTTCGGCCGTCCCATCCAGCACCGCGCGCGCAAGCTCGTCCTCGCCACCGGCTACTACGACCTGCCAAACAAACTCAAGATCCCCGGCGAAGAGCTCAGCAAGGTACAGCACTACTACAACGATCCTCACCCCTTCTTCGGCCTCGATGTCGTCGTCATCGGCGGCAAGAACTCCGCCGCCATCGCCGCCCTCGAACTCTGGCGTCACGGCGCGCGCGTCACCCTCGTCCATCGCGGAGCGCAGTTGCACAAGCATGTGAAGTATTGGATTCTCCCCGACATCGACAACCGCATCAAGAACGGTGAAATCGCCGCCCACTTCTCCAGCAACGTCACCCGCATCACAGAGGACGACGTCACCATCGCCACCCCCGGCGGCAACATCGCCATCCCCAACCAGTTCGTCTTCGCGATGACCGGCTACCACCCCGACTTCAGCTTCCTCCAGCAGCTCGGCGTGCATCTGGAAGAAGCCAACGACCGCTGCCCGGCGTACAACCCAAAGACGCTCGAGTCCAACGTCCCCGGCATCTACCTCGCCGGAGTCATCCTCGGCGGCCGCCGCACCAACGAAATCTTCATCGAGAACGGCCGCCTCCACGGCACCCTCATCGCCGAAGATTTGAAGCGCAAGCTCAGCCATCCCCGCAGATGAGAGATGATCGTCCAGCTTGATTGGGCCAATCGTAATAGCGCAGAAGGCGTGAGCCATCCATTCATCGGCACAGCAGGAAAGCGCCAAAGGCGCGGTCTATCCATTCATCGGCACAGCAGGAAAGCGCCAAAGGCGCGGTCTATATCAGCCTGGGGCGTAGCCCCAGGTAGCCAACCCAACAAACCACCAAGGGCTGAAAGCCCGCCCTATAGCATGGATAGGTGCCCCATACATGCCGCGCCTCTGTCTCTGCGACAAGTATGGGACTCTCAGCAACTCTACTTCTGCACCGAGAACGCGTACACCGTCTCTGACCGCAACGTCGTTCCCGGCTTCAGCAACGTGCTGGGAAACTCCGGCTGGTTCGGCGAATCCGGGTAATGCTGCGTCTCCAGGCAGAACCCCGCGTACTTCCCGTACACCACGCCCGTCTTGCCCTTGTACAGGCCGGGAATGGCGTTGCCGGAGTAGAACTGCACGCCCGGCTCGGTGGTCGATTCCGTCAGCACGCGCCCGCTCTTCGGGTCGTACACCCGCGCCGCCACCTTCATCTCGCCCGGCTTGCCGCGCAGAATCCAGTTGTGGTCATATCCGCCGCCAAACTTCAACTGCTCGTTCGTCTCGTTGATCCGCGCGCCAATCGCCGTCGGCTTATTGAAGTCGAACGGCGTTCCCGCCACCGGCTTCGCTCCGCCCACCGGGATCAGCCCCGCGTCCACCGGCGTGTACTCGTCCGCGTTGATCTGCAACACCTCCGGCAGGATCGGCCCACTCCCGTCGCCCGCCAGGTTGAAGTACGCGTGGTTGGTCACATTCACCACCGTCGTTTTGTCGGTTGTCGCCTCATAGTTGATGTGCAGCGCACTGCCCGCCAGCGTGTAGCGCACATGCAGCGTCAGCGTGCCGGGAAATCCCATGTCGCCGTCCTTCGACACCAGCGACATCTCCACGCCATTGGGCAATTCCTTCGCCGTCCACACCTGGTCGTCGAAGCCGTGCGGCCCGCCGTGCAGCGCATTGCCGTTGTTATTCGGCGGAATCTGGTACTCGTGCCCGTCGATCGAGAACTTCCCATTGCGAATCCGGTTGCCGTACCGCCCCACGATCGAGCCAACGTAGGTCTTCGACGCCTCCTCGGCCACATATCCCTCCACCGAGTTGTATCCCAGCACCACGTCGCCTATCTTGCCGTCGCGGTCCTTCGTCTCAAGTGATACGATGCGCGCGCCGTAGTTCGCAATGCGCACCTCAATCTCCGCGTTCTTCAGCGTGTAGATCTCGGCAGTCGTTCCATCCGGCAGCTTGCCGAACCCGGCCTTCGTCACCGTGGCGGCCGCCACGGCAGTGTGTGCTCCAAGTGTAGTCATCATAGTTAGCAGCATAACTCGCGACCATCTCATCGTCATCATTCCCCAATCGTCCATTCGTTTTTCTGTTCCCTGTTCCCTGTTCCCTGTTTCCTCTACCGAACGCAACTATACGTGAAAGCTGCCTGCCTTCGCCAAACCCCGCGTAGACGGACAACCCCGCAACCGGCGTAAGATGGTGCGTCTGGAAATTTCTTTCGAGGTTGACAAACTCCCGTGACCATTCGCCCGCGTCTCTCCCGCCTGCTCCTGCTCTTCGCATTTACCGCCTTCGCCACCACCGGCCACGCCGCGCCGCCGCCCGACCACTGGGTCGGCACCTGGGCCACCGCGCCCTTCGCCGCCAACAACGGCAGGCCCGCGACCGCGCCCGCCAGCGTTGCCCTCTCGCCGTCCCCCCTCCCATCCACCACGCCCGCCGCCACTCCGGCCGCTCCCACTGCCGGGCCGGCTCCAGCACCAACTCCCGCCCGCACTCCGTTCCGTCCACCCGCCTTCGTCTACGGAACAGCAGACACCACTCTGCGCGAGATCGTCCACATCTCCATCGGTGGCCCGCAGGTCCGCGTCGTCTTCACCAACGAGTTCGGCGCCGAGCCGCTCACCATCGGCGCGGCGCACGTCGCCATCAGCCAGGGCGGCAGCACCATCAACCTCGTCTCCGCCGCCGGCCTCACCTTTGGCGGACACACCTCGGTCATCATCCCCCCCGGCGCGCTGGTGGTCAGCGATCCCGCCACGGTTAAGGTGCCCGCCGCCTCCGATCTCGCCATCAGCCTCTTCCTTCCGGCGCAGACCATCACCCATCTCTCCCAGCACGGTTCCGCCGACCAGACCAGCTACACCGCGCCCGGCAACGTCGTCGGCGCCCAGATACTCGATGGCCCCGCAGAGATACGCTCCTGGCCCTTCGTCAAGGGTGTCGATGTCAAGGTTCCCGCCCAGGACGCCGCCATTGTGGCCTTCGGCGACAGCATCACCGACGGCGCCTACGCCGCGCTCAACGCCAACGCCCGATGGCCCGACGAGCTGGCCCGCCGCCTGCTGGCCGACAAGCGCACCGCTGGCCTCGGCGTACTCAACGAGGGCATCGGAGGCAACCGCATCCTGCACGACACCACCGGCCCCAGCGCTCTCGCCCGTTTCGACCGCGACGTCATCGCGCAGTCCGGCGTCAAGTACGTCATCATCCTCGAAGCCATCAACGACATCGGCCACGCCTACACCGCGGTCCGCCCCTACGACGTCGTCTCTGCCGACGACCTCATCGCCGGCTACGTTCAGATGGCCGAGCGCGCGCACTCCCACGGCATCAAGGTCTACATCGCCACGCTGACGCCCTACGTTGGCGCCGGCTACAGTTCGCCCGCCGGCGAGCAGGTCCGCCAGGCTCTCAACCAGTGGATTCGCACCACCAACCAGATCGACGGCTTCATCGACTTCGACAAGGCCACCCAGGACCCCGCCAACCCAGCCATGTACCTGCCCGCCTTCGACCACGGCGATCACCTCCACCCCAGCGATCCCGGATACAAGGCCATGGGCGACGCCATCGACCTCAAGCTCTTCCAGTCGAAGTAACGGCAGCCCGCACGCACGCGGCAAAAGAAACGGGGCGCGGCCAGCATTCTGGCCGCGCCCCCTTGTTCTGCGAATTGGTTAGAAGCTGAAGTTCGCCTGCATCGTGATCCGACGCACCGAGTTTCCGCCTGAAACGCTAAGTACCTGACCGAACCTCGGGCTGCTCAAGCTGCCGCCAGGAGCTGAGTACGGGACCTCGTTGAACAGGTTCTGGGCAAACGCGCTGACGGTCAGATTGTACT
>Ga0224531_1000805_pt1 | contig 14846 bp, 12 predicted proteins | sample CBST100metaG_FD_179876 | JGI IMG/M metagenome (GOLD analysis project Ga0224531, IMG submission 179876) | Peat soil microbial communities from Stordalen Mire, Sweden - C.B.S.T100 | ecosystem: Environmental > Terrestrial > Soil > Wetlands > Peat | place: Sweden: Norrbotten County, Stordalen Mire... | reverse complement strand
ACCGCATCCTGACCCACGCCCTGGATCTTTGCCTCATCCTGAATCCCAGCGTGAACTCCTATCGCCGTCTCGACCCGCACTTTGAAGCGCCCAACCAGATCAAGGCTTCGGCCACCGATCGCGGCTCCATGGTGCGCGTGCCCATCGGCAACTCCCGCTCCATGCGCGTCGAAGTGCGCTCGGTCGCTCCAGACGCCAACCCCTACCTGACCCTGTTCTCCATCTTCAAGACTGGCATCGACGGCAAGACGGCGGACATCGACAACCTGCGTCAGGCCAAGCGTTACCTGCCCGATCACATCCAGGCCGCTATCGACGACTTCACAGCCTCATCGTGGATTGCAGAGATTCTGGGCGCCGACGTACAGGGCCGCTATGCCGACCTGAAGCAAGCCGTCGCCAACCGCTCACCCAAGGAGCTTGGCACCATCGTCAAGGCCTCCGAGGTGCAGTTCCACCACGCGGTCTACAACCAATCGCTCTGGAACATCTTCTAAAGCGGGTTTTCAAGAATCATTCTGAACAACAAGAAGGGCGGCGCGGCCACATCGGCCCCGCCGCCCTTCTTGCGTTTGAGACGAATGAGTTCGCCAGTTGTCGTAAACGAGGGATTGAAGGCGAACCTTGTAAGCTGGACTCCGACCGTTATCGTTATGATAGCCTCGCTGCTCCCATACATTGATCGAAATACTTTGGCTGTCTTAGAGCATTTCTCTTATTGCTGTAGAGGCTAGGTCGAGGGCTTCTTTTGCGCGAACCTTGGCCGCACGGAGCAGTTGTTTGAGCTTGGCCCAAGCCTTCTCAATGGGATTCAGGCTGGGCGAATAAGGCGGCAGATAGAGCAGTTGAGCTCCTGCCGCCGCGATTCTTTCGCGCACTCCCTGGACCTTGTGCGAACCGAGATTGTCCATATCGACTACCACTGGTTCGAGTGTTGGCGGCAATCCCAGTATGTGAGCCACATCGAACAGACTTGGGAAACGGGCAGCTGTACGGTGGGCCTAAAGGAAGTGAGGAAACACATGAGCAATGAAGTGGTTCAAGAAACTCCCAAAAACTATTCCGGCGCACTGTTGGCGGCGATTACAGTGGCGATACTTTTGGGGTTGGGCGGGCTGATCTGGAGCTACACACTGAGCATCCAGTTGGCGACTCAGCAGCAGGCTCTGACCAATGCCGCGGCACAGAACACCAAACTGACCGCAGCGCTGCAGGATACCGATGCGCGGCTCAATGTGGCCACGGATGAGTTGAAGACCTCGCTTGGCCTGACGCAGAAGCAGTTGGATACGCGCTCGGCGGCGCTGCAAGTCCGCGAGGCTCGCGGGGAGCAGGCTGCGGCACGGCTGGCCACCGCGCAGAAGGAGACGGCGGGGCAGGTGGCGGCGGTTTCCAACACCGTGACCGGTGTGCAAACGGATGTTGGCGGCGTCAAAACCGATGTGGCCAAAACCCGGAGCGACCTGGCCGAAACCAACAACCAGTTGACCTCGATGAAGGGCGATCTGAACGGCCACAGCTCCCTGATTGCGCGGAATGGCGAAGAGTTGGAGATTCTGAAGCACAAGGGCGACCGGAACTATTACGCCTTCACGCTGATAAAGGGGCAGAAAAAGCAGGTAGGAACAGTCACCCTGGAACTGAAGAAAGCAGACGCCAAGAGGAGCAGATACACCGTCTCCGTCTTTTCAGACGACAAGCAGTACGAAAAGAAGGACAAGAGCCTGAACGAGCCGCTCCAGTTCTACAGCGGCAAGGAGCCCGCGTTGTTTGAGATTGTGGTCAACAACGTGAGCGCCAAGAACACAGTGACAGGGTATCTGGCCACTCCCAAGGGTGCGCCGGTACCAGTCGTGGTTGCCGAACGATAGGGCTGACCACCGCAGACACGACCCGCCGGGCTTCCCAGGTTTTGATTCCGAGACCTGGGAGACGGCATGAATTCAAGGTGCAAAATCATCCGGTCAGATACCTGTGTAGTGTCCTATTATTCGAATCAATATATGCAGAGGTTCATCTGATGATGAGGGAGCCTCGATATGCGTGTTGCGGAGACGCATCGTCCTGCTTGCCGCCGAAGGGATCACGAATAAGCAAATCGCAGCGGAGCCTCACCGGGCAAACTCACTGCGTTACGCGTCTGTAGGATCGAACCTAACGATTCAGGCCTCAGAAGGAGTTTTGAATGCACCTCCTGGTTATCACTCTCCTGATCGGTATCGTCGCGGGTCTTCGGGCAGGGATGCCGCTAGCCGCTGTAAGCTGGGCCGCGCGGCTCGGTCTGCTTCCACTCGGAAACACGCCGCTTGCCTTCCTCGGCTACGTTGCCACGCCGTACATCTTCAGCGTGATTGAGTTCTTCGAACTCTACATCGACAAGCAACCCAACACGCCAAGCCGCTTGAATCGGAGCGGGTTGATTGCGCGTATCGTGACCGGAGCGTTTGCCGGAGCGGCCATCGGCCTCGGTACCAGCTCCTGGCTCCTCGGTACGCTCTTCGGCGGGGTTGGCGCGGTTCTCGGCACACTCGGCGGAGCAGCGGCGCGCGGTAAGCTGGCAAAGGCCTTCGGCAAGGATCTGCCGGCCGCACTGATCGAAGACGCCGTCGCCGTAATCGGCAGTTACCTGATTGTGACCCATATCTTATGAAAACCTTCGACGCAATCATCATCGGGGCTGGCCAGGCCGGTCCTCCGCTTGCCGGCCGCCTCACCGCCGCCGGCCAGACCGTCGCGTGCATCGAGCGAAAGCTCTTCGGTGGAACCTGCGTCAACACAGGCTGCACGCCCACCAAAGCCATGATAGCGAGTGCCTACGCCGCATATGTTGCATGCCGCGCCGGGGAATATGGCGTACAGTTTGATGGAACTGTGACCGTCGACATTCGGGCAGTCAACGCGCGCCGCGACGCCATCGTAGCCAAGTCGCGCGCCGGCGTAGAAGCCTCGCTTCGCGGCAACGAGCGCTGTACCGTTTTCACGGGTACCGCTCGTTTCGAGTCCCCGACGAGGGTGCGTGTCGGCGATGACCTTCTCGAATCCAGACAGATATTCGTCAACGTTGGCTGTCGCGCTACGGTCCCCGACACGCCCGGTCTCCACGGCGTGCCGTACCTGACCAATAGCAGCCTGCTCGCTCTCAACATCCTGCCGAAGCACCTCATCATCGTCGGTGGGAACTACGTCGGACTCGAGTTTGCCCAGATGTACCGCCGATTCGGCAGCGAGGTCACCCTCATCGAGAAGGGTCCGCGACTCGCCGCCAGAGAAGATAAGGATGTATCGGCCGCCGTGCTCGACATCCTCCAAGGCGAAGGGATCGATGTCCGCCTCGCAACAGATTCCATTGATTTTGCGCCGCATCCGCAAGGCGTCCGCGTAGGTGTGACGAACAGCACCGGCGACTCCGCTATAGTCGGCTCACACGTTCTGATTGCCGTGGGCCGCACGCCCAACACTCAGGATCTCGGGCTTGATCGCGCCGGCGTGCTCATGGACAAGAACGGCTACGTCGTCGTCGACGACCAACTGCGGACCAACGTCCAAGGCATCTATGCGCTCGGCGACTGCAATGGCAAGGGAGCCTTTACCCACACTGCCTACAACGACTTCGAGATCGTCGCCGCTAACCTGCTCGACAACGATCCACGCCGCGTGAGTGATCGCATCCGCTGCTACGCCCTATACATCGATCCACCGCTAGCGCGCATCGGTCTCACCGAGCACGAGGTTCGCGCCACTGGCAACGCCGCCCTGATGGCCACGCGCCCCCTCACGCAGGTCAAGCGAGCGGTTGAAAAAGGCGAGAGCCTCGGCTTCATGAAGGTTCTGGTCGATGCCGGCAGCAAGAAGATCCTCGGAGCCTCACTTCTGGGTGTGGGTTGCGATGAGGCCATTCACAGCCTGCTCGATCTGATGTACGCAGACGCGCCCTACATGACGATCCAGCGCGCGGTACACATCCACCCGACAGTTTCCGAGCTGATCCCAACCCTGCTCGCCGATCTGAAACCGCTCAACTAGAGCACATTGTTCTGAATCCATGTGAAGGGACTCCGCGCGACTGATGAGCCGGGCGCCCCAAACAATCGCTTATGAGACCTGGAAAACCACGAACCTCGCCCAGCCTGCGAAGCGTTCTGACTCCCTATTCCCTACTCCTCGCTTCACCTCACCCGGATCCTAGCCTTCCGCATCATCATCATCCGGCGCAGCGCCTTCCGCATGACGGTCCGCTATCTCAGCAATTCGGGGGTTCTCCCCTTCCACCGCTTTTCCCGCAATTTGAACTCGGCCTTGTCAGCGAGGCTCTCTGCGCCAGCCGAACCCCCCGCAAAGCTTCGTCCAGCCTCTGCTGGGGCTGCGAGAACGTGTCGCGGAAATGCTTCGTGCAGTGCAAATGTGATCTCGCTCACTCCTACAATTTTCAAAAACAGACCTAAACAGTCCGCGTTTAGTGTGATGCAGCGCACATCCACGTGTGATTTAAGAACGGTATTTTTCTCAATATCCGGTATGAACCTCGGGGCGGCTTGTTTCTCACTTCTCCTCCGCTTCCCGCCACTTGAGATTTCTGCCGGCACCTGCACGTAAACGAGGTTGGCATGGGTCATTCCATTTGGAATTCGATGCAACAGAAGGGCTACAGCCGCAGAGACTTTCTCCAGTTCTGCGCTGCAGCAGCAACCATGGCTGGGCTGGGTCAAACCGGCGCTGCCCAGGTTGTATCGGCGTTTGAAAAGAAAGAAAAACCGGCCGTGATATGGATGCACTTTCAGGAGTGCACCTGTTGTAGCGAGTCGTTTCTACGCGCGTCGCACCCGATTGTGGTCGATGCGCTGCTCGATGTGATGTCGCTCAACTACACAGAAACGCTGATGGCGGCCTCCGGTTTTCAAGCGGAGAAGAGCCTCAACGACACCATTCGCGATCACAAGGGCAAATACATCGTCCTGGTGGAAGGCGCGGTGCCTACCGGCGCGGATGGCGTCTACTGCATGATCGGCGGCAAGACAGCCGAGTCGATTCTGCAAACCGTTGCCAAGGATGCGGCTGCTGTGGTGGCTTGGGGCAGTTGCGCCTCCAACGGCTGTGTGCAGGCTGCCAAGCCGAATCCCACTGGAGCCACGCCGATTCACAAACTGATCGACAAGCCGGTCATCAACGTGCCCGGTTGCCCGCCCATCGCCGACGTGATGATGGCTGTGGTCACACACATGCTCGTGCTCGGGCAGATTCCCGCGCTCGACAGCCAGGGCCGGCCCAAGGAATTTTACGGACGCCGCGTACACGACACCTGCTATCGCCGTCCCAACTACGACGCAGGCCTGTTCGTCGAATCCTTTGACGATGAGAACGCGCACAAGGGCTATTGCCTGTACAAAATGGGCTGCCGCGGCCCCGTCACCTACAACGCCTGTTCGGTGGTCAAGTGGAACGAGGGCACCAGCTATCCCATCCAGTCCGGACACGGCTGCATCGGTTGCAGCGAAGAAGGCTTCTGGGATAACGGTCCCTTCTACCAGCATTTGCCTTCCTTCCCCGGCTTCGGCATCGAGAGCACTGCGGACACGGTGGGCACGGTTGTTGGCGTCGCCACACTGGCCGGAGTTGCGGTTCACGCTGTGGCCACGAACATCAGCAAGCACAAGGTGATCGCGGAAGTGCACACCGAAGACCAAAAGGAGTCGTAAATCCCCATGACACGCGTTGTCGTCGATCCGGTCACTCGTATTGAAGGCCACTTGCGCATTGAGGCAGTGGTAGAAAACGGCGTCATTACTGACGCATTCAGCGCAGGCACCATGGTGCGCGGCCTTGAGAAGATTCTCAGGGGCCGCGACCCTCGCGATGCCTGGGCCATTACCGAGCGCGTCTGCGGCGTTTGCACCTCAGTGCATGCCCTGGCCAGCGTTCGTGCAGTTGAAGATGCACTGAGCATCTCCGTCACTCCCACCGCGGAGCTGATTCGCAACATCATGATGGCGACGCTCTACATTCACGATCACGTAGTGCACTTCTATCATCTGCATGCCCTGGACTGGGTAGACATCGTCAACGCCCTCAAAGCCGACCCCAAAAAGGCCGCGGAGATGGCGGGGTCCTTCTCCAAGTGGGACAAGAACACACCGGCCTATTTCTCGCAGGTGCAGGACAAGATCAAGTCGTTTGCCGCGAGCGGCCTGGGCATTTTTGCCAACGGCTATTGGGGGCATCCGGCCTACAAGCTGCCGCCGGAAGTGAACCTGATCGCGGTGGCGCACTATCTGGACGCCCTGGAATGGCAGAAGGAAATCGTCAAGATCCACACGGTGTTCGGCGGCAAGAATCCGCACCCGAATTACCTGGTGGGCGGCGTTCCCTGCTCCATCGACGTGGACGAAGTGGCCGCCATCAACTCCGAGCGACTCAATCTGGTCGCCAAACTCATCAGCCAGGCGGACGAGTTTATCAATCAGGTGTATCTGCCCGATCTGCTGGCCGTTGCCTCCTTCTACAAGGACTGGGCCAAGTGGGGTGGCGGAGTGAAGAACTACCTCGCTTATGGCGAATATCCCACGCAGGGATATGGCAAGCCGGAGTCGTTCAAGTATGCGCGGGGCGTGATTCTCAATCGCGACCTGAGCCATGTGTATCCGGTCAATCCGCGGGATTCACAGGAGATCAAGGAGTACATCTCGTCCTCCTGGTACACCTACAACGGCGGAGACGGCGACGGATTGCATCCCTGGGCAGGCGAAACCGAACTGAAGTACACGGGACCCAAGCCTCCCTTCGAGACCCTGGCGGGATACCAGAAATACTCGTTCATCAAGACTCCGCGCTGGAAAGAGCACGCGATGGAGGTTGGTCCGCTGGCGCGGTTGCTGGTTTCCTATGCTTCGGGCCGCACCGATGTACAGGAGATAGTGAAGGGCACACTGGGCAAGCTGAATGTGCCTATCGATGCACTGTTCTCGACCCTGGGCCGCACCGCAGCGCGCGGCGTAGACGCTGAGTTGGCGATGATCTGGCTCAAGGAATTCTTTGCGCAGTTGATGGAACGGGTCAAGACAAAGGAGACCTCAACCTTCAATGGCGAGCGCTGGGAACCGAAGAGCTGGCCCAAGGATGCCGAGGGTGTGGGTCTGGTGGAGGCGCCACGTGGCGCGCTGGCTCACTGGATCAAAATCCACGACGGCAAGATCGACAACTATCAACTCGTGGTACCGACCACCTGGAACGGCTCTCCGCGCGACGCTAAGGGGCAGCGATCGGCCTTCGAGGAGTCGCTGATCGGTACGCCGGTGGCCAATCTCGAGCAGCCTGTCGAGATTCTGCGCACCATCCATTCCTTTGATCCGTGCCTGGCTTGCTCCGTGCATCTGTACGATCCGCAAGGCCGGCACCTTCACCAGGTTTCATTCGAGTGAGGGCCATGAGTACTCCTGAAATTGGCGCAGGAAACGTGGCAGCGGAAGCTCCCCAACATCCGGTGGAATATCGGCGGATCTATGTTTGGGAACTTCCGGTGCGCGTCTACCATTGGATCAACGCGGTGGCCCTGGTGCTGCTCTGTGTCACCGGCTACATGATCGGTGCCCCGATACGGGCGTTCTACGCTGCCGAAGCTTACCAGCAGTACTGGTTCGGCACGGTGCGGTTCGTTCATTTTGTCGCCGCGTTCGTCTACGTGTTCAACTTTCTGGCGCGGCTCTATTGGGGCTTCGTCGGCAACAAGTACTCCAGTTGGAAAGCATTTTTCCCGCTGAAGCCCACGCAACGGCAGGAGATTGTCGACGTCGTCAAAGCCGACGTGCTGCAAACCCAACTGCACGGGCCTATTTCAACCGGGCACAACTCGCTGGCGGGGCTGATCTACTTCTTCACCTTCCTGGCGTTTGTCTTTCAGACCATCACCGGGTTTGCACTGTATTCCAGCATGAGCAACTCGTGGCTGCCACGGATGTTTGTATGGATTGTGCCGTTGATGGGCGGTGAATTTGGAGTGCGGTTCTGGCACCATCTGTTCCTGTGGTTCTTTGTCACGTTTATCATCGTTCACATTTATCTGGCCTTCTATCACGACTACATCGAGGGGCGCGGCACGGTATCCTCGATCATTGGCGGATGGAAGTTCGAACGGGAGAAGCGTGACAAATAGCCCCAAGAAAACACTGGTGCTGGGCTTGGGCAACGTCCTGATGGGCGACGAAGGCATCGGCGTTCACGTAGTTCGGGCTCTGCAAGAGCACTCCCTGCCGGAAGGCGTGGAGTGCCTTGACGGCGGCACCGGCGGCTTTACGCTGCTGGGGCCGCTGCAGAGCGCCGATCATGTTTTGATGGTGGACGCGGCGGCCGACGGCAATCCAGAAGGAACCGTCACCCGCACCACGCCGCGCTTTTCGCACGACTACCCGCCCACACTCACCGCGCACGATGTCGGGATCAAAGACCTTCTGGATATCTTCTATATCCAGGGCGGCGGTCCCGACATTGTGCTTTACGCCATCACCATCAATCCGCAGCAGCCGATTACGTTGAGCCTGTCTGCTGGCGGGGAGATCGCAGCCAAGATCGCTGTCGAAAGAATTCTGGCGGAGTTGCAAGGGACGCCGGTGACGGCGCAATAAAACTGCTCTGCATTTCCCGATTCTCGAACTGGACTTCGGAGTTTGTACAAAGCAAAAGAGCATGGCGCGTGACGCGCCATGCTCTTTTGCTTTGTGCGTGCGGGTCTGGTCCCGCTATTTCAGAGGAACGAGGCAGCTGATCCAGTCGCCAAGCAGGGATGGGAAGCAGCCAAGCACGACCACTGCGGCGGCAATCAGGACCAGGACGGCCATGGTGATGGGGTGCGCCTTGATCGGAGTTTCATCCACGGCAGGCATCACGTAAGCGCGCTTGAGCACCTGCAAATAGTAGTAGAGCGAGACGGCGCTGAGGGCCACGGCCAACGCGACAAGCGCAAACGGAACCGGGCCGGCTGAAACTCCCAGGACCGCGGCAAACAGGTTGAACTTGGCCCAGAAGCCGACCAGCGGGGGGATTCCGGCCAGAGACAGGAACAGAACCAGCAGCACCGCAGCCAGCAGCGGATTGCGCTTGTGCAGGCCGAGGAAAGCATCGAGCCGGTCGCTGCCCGTGGCCCGCTCCACCACGGCCACCGCGCCGAATGCGCCAATGGTGGTGAGGCCGTAGGTGAGGACGTAGTAGAGCACGGCGTTGGAACTGCGGATGGCCGGATCGATGGCTCCGGCAAAGAACTGGAGCGCGCTTCCCTGCCCTGTGTATGCGGCATGGGTGGCAATGCCCAGCAGGATGTAGCCCGCGTGGGCGATGGCCGAGTAGGCCAGCAGGCGGCGCACACTGACCTGCACCAGCGCCGCGAGATTGCCGACGATCATGGAAGCTGCCGCGACGATCAGCAGAATGGTCGCCAACTGCGGCCAGGTCTGGTAGACCCCACGCAGATAACTTTCGGTAACATTCTGTGCACCGCCCGGCATGAGCCAGCCCATGCTGAGGGTGACCAGCAAGGCGAAGCTCGCTACCTTCGACACGGAAGCGATGAACGCTGCGGCTGGAGCAGGTGCGCCTTCATAGGTATCCGGCGCCCACAGATGGAACGGCACCGCCGCCACCTTGAAGCCCAGGCCGGCGACGATCAGAATCCACGCCACATAGAGCAGAGGACTCGGTCCGGTGAGAGCGATGGAGCGCTGGATCTGGGCCAGGTTGGTGCTGCCGCTTAGGCCATAGATATAGCTGAAGCCAAACAGCAGGAAGGCCGCCGACATGCCGCCGAACAGGTAATACTTCATGGCCGCTTCGGCGCTCTTGCCCGAGCGTTTGGCGAAGGCAGTGAGGATGTAGAGGCCCAGGCTGAGCAGTTCGAGGCCCACGAAGATGACCAGCAGGTCTTGCGCGGCGGCGATCAGCAATCCGCCGGTCGCAGCCATCAGGACGATGACTACATATTCGCCGACGTGACGGGTGAAATCCGTGTCGATGAGCAGGAGCAGCGTGAGCGCCGTCAGGACCAGGATTCCGGTTTGGGCTACGGTGACGATGCCGCCGGTTCCCAGCAAGGCAGCGCCGCCAAAGCCGAGCCAGACTCCGCCCTGAAACTGTAGGACCCACAAGGCCGCACCGCAGCCGAGTAGGCCCAAGAGCGCGGCGACGGTGACTCGAATTTTGTAGGCCGTCTTGCGCAGGAAGCCGAGGTCGACGACGACTACTAAAAGAGCAGCGATTTCAAGAGCCGTCTCCGGCAGCAGGACGCGGAAGAGATCTGCGTAGTTCATTGCACACCTCCCGCAAGCAGCGCCTTCACGGCCGGTTCAATGGTATCGAGCAAGATTCTCGGGTAAAGTCCGACGAACAAACTCACTCCTGTGAGCAGCGCCACGCCGGTGTATTCCGGCCAGGTGATGGGGGCAAGATCGTGCCATCCGGTGCGCGGATGGTCCTCTGGAGTGGGCCGCACATCGCTGAAGAAGGCCTTCTGCAAGGCGCGCCAGGTGTAGGCCACGCTGATCACGATGCCGACGGCGGTGGCAACGGTCCACCAGGGTTGGACCTTCCATGCGCCGACCACGATTTGCAACTCGGCCACAAAACCGGAGAAGCCGGGAAGACCCATGGAGGCCATGCCGGCAACGACAAAGGCTCCGGCGGCAAATGGAAGCCGCTTGGAGAGGTGCATGGGTTCCAGTTCCGCCAACTGCCGCGTGTGGGTGCGCGCGTAGACGATGCGGCCCACGATGGCGAACAAGAGGCCGGCCAGAATGCCGTGCGAAAACATCTGCATTACCGCGCCGGTCATGCCGATCTGGTTGAGGGTGACTAGGCCCAGCAGCACAAAGCCCATGTGGCTGACGCTGGAGTAGCCGATGACGAATTTGAAGTCGGTCTGCACCAGAGCCACCAGCGCGCCGTAGACGATGCCGATGACGGCCAGGAGGGCGAAGACGGTGCGCCAGGAATCGATGCCAATAAAGGAGAATCCCCAGGGATCGAGTCCGCGCGGGAAGAGCGAAATGGCCACACGCAAGCAGCCGTACGCGCCCAGCTTCATGACGACGCCGGCCAGCAGCATGGAAGCGCCGGTGGGTGCGGCTACGTGGCCAGTGGGCGCCCATGTGTGGAAGGGCCACATGCCCGCCAGAATCGCAAAGCCAGTGAAGACCAGCGGGAAGGCCCACATCTGGAAACTGACCGGTAGGCCTGCGTGTGCCAGTTCAATCAACCCGGTGGAGTGGCTGCCCGACAGGGCGTAGGCGGCCAGCAGGCCGATGAGCACCATGGACGAGCCGACGAAGGAGTAGAGGGCCAGCTTCATGGCCGCGTACTCGCGCCGCGTGGAACCCCAGATGGAGATCAGGAAATATTTGGGGACGATGGCGATTTCGTAAAAGACGAAGAGCAGAAAGAGATCGAAGCTGAGAAAAACGCCGTAGACGCCGCCGATGAGGGCCAGGAAGAAGGCGAAAAACTCATTGGTCCGCAGGTCGATGTCCCAACTGAACAGGACCCCGGCCACTGCAGCCAGGCCGGTGAGCAGCACCAGCACGCGGCTGATGCCGTCGGCGGCCAGCAGATAGTGAACGCCCATCGATGAAACCCATGGGACATCGACAAGGACCGTGCGGCCTTGCCCCATGCCGGCCGCAAACCCGGCCACAGCCACGGCCAGTCCGGCGACGGCCACGGCGAGCGCCAGCCAGCGCGCCAGACCGTTTTTGCCCTTGGGCAACAGCACCAGGATGAGCGCTCCGGCAAACGAGAGATAAATCGTCCAAGCCAACATCTAAAATCTCCAGTGAGCCAGCAGGTTGATGACGGTGGGGTTCACGGTTTCGACGATCAGTTGAGGCACAAGGCCCAGAAGAAGCATGAGGCCGATGACCGGGACCAGGGCCACGCGCTCGCCGTTGTGCAGATCAGGGAACGCGGCCCAATGCTCCGGCACGGGGCCGGTAAAGACCTTCTGCATCACGGAGAGGATGACCACCGCCGTGACCAGTAAGCCAAGAATGGAAACCGAGGCTGCGACCCACGCCAACGGGAAGACGCCGCGGAAGATGAGGAATTCGCCGACAAAGCCGTTGAGACCGGGCAGGCCCAAGGCGGAGAAGAGCGCAAAGCCCATCAGGCCGCAAAGCACCGGAGCGGGCTTGCGCAGGCCGCCGAAATCGTCGATGCCGCGCAGGCCGTTGGAGCGGGCTTGCAGGATGGCGACAAACCAGAACAGCGCCGCGGCTGTGATGCCGTGGTTGAACATTTGCAGAATGACGCCGTTGAGCGCGGCAGCCTGATTGGTCAACGTTGCTGCGCCATTTGCAGGGATCGCTATCGCGAAGATGCCCAGCAGGCAATAGCCCAGGTGATTCACCGAGGAGTAGGCGAAGATGCGCTTCAGGTCGGTTTGCGCCGCTGCCGCCCAGGCTCCCATGACGACGGTGACCGCCGCCAGCACCAACAGAGGCGTGCGAATCTGCGCGATCTGGTGGCCGAAGAGCGGAATCGCAATGCGCAGCAGGCCGTAGACGCCCATCTTGGACATTGCGCCGGTCAGCAGCATGGTCACGGGCGAAGGAGCCTCAGCGTAAGCTGCGGGCAGCCAGGTGTGGAAGGGCGCCATGGGCACCTTGACCGCGAACCCGGCCAGTACGCCGATGGCGAGCCACAGGGTTACCGGGCCCAGGTGTGCCGTGACCATCTGCTCCAGAGCGCCGGTGGAGGCAAGCTCGGTGAGGTGGCCGAAGTCCATGCTGCCGGTGGAAAGGAACACCGCCAAAAAGCACACCAGCAGGGCCGCAGAACCGGCCATAGTATAGACGAAGAACTGCGTTGCCGCTGGGCCGCGCCGCGGTCCGCCCCACAACTTGATGAGGAAGAAGGCGGGAATCAGGCTCAGCTCCCAGAACAGAAACCAGTGGAAGAAGTTCAGCGCCGTGAAGGAGCCGAAGAGGCCGGACTCCAGCAGCAGCACCAAGCCGAAGTAGAGGCCCGGTTGGTGATGCACACGGTTTGCCGCGTCCACCGACATGAGCGTCACAATGGCCGAGAGCACCAGCATCAGCGCGCCCAGGCCGTCGACGCCAAGGTGGTATTCAATGCCTAGGGACGGCGCCCATGCGGCGCGCTCGACCAAGCCAATGGATCCATCGGCAGGCAGCCAGGCCCAGACCAGCGTAGCCAGCACCAGGCTGACAGTCGTGGTGACGATGGCCACGGCTCGCGCATGTTTGCCGGAAGCGAGTGCAATGGCCGCCCCAACGAGGGGCAGCACGGTCAACAGCGTTAATATCGGAAATCCGCTCATGCCCGGCTGCTCCAAATCAGAATTGCGGCCAGCGCTACCACGGCCAAAGCCAAGATTCTCAGGTACGTCTGCGCCCGGCCGTTTTGTACGCGCGCCAGAAGGCCACCGCTGGTGGACAGCTCTTCGCACCCCTTGTCGAAGCCGCCATTTACAAAGGTGTTGTCAAAGAAGCGGTTGAACTCGGCCCAGCCGCGGAAGGCCCAGACCACGCCTGTAACTGCCCCGCCCCAAACCCGACGGTCGAGCCAGTCGGCAACCTTGGCCCACCATGCATAGAACGCAATCACTGTGACTCCGTAGAACTCATCTATATACAAACGGTTGCGCAGCCAGCCCCAGAGCATGGGGGCTGCTTTCTCAAGCACGTCGGGCTGCTCCGGCTGCGGAGACTTGCCGCCGTAGAGCTTCCAGCCCAGGCCGAGGCCGAGGAAGACGACTACCGTCGAGGTTGCCATCAGCGCCAGAAGGCCCGGCTCGGCAAATCCGTGCAGATCGAACGATGTGGCGTGGCCCTCAAGGAAGGCGCGGAACCAGGGCCATGCGGGAGTGCCGAGCGCGCCCAAGGCGACGGCGAAGAAAGCCAGAATCGCCAAGGGAAGGGTCATCACTCTGGGGCTTTCGTGCGCGGCCTTGCTGGCGCGCGATGCGCCAAAGAAGACGTAGGCGACCTGACGAGTCATATAGAAGGCGGTCAGAAGCGCGCCGAAGACCAGCATGTAAAACGGGGCACGGGCCACAGTCCAGTGCTGCGCCGCTTCAAGGATGCCGTCCTTGCTCCAGAAGCCCGAGAAGAAGAGCGGAAAGCCGCACAGCGCCAACATGCCGACTGCGTAGGTGCCGAAGGTCCACGGCATAGCGGATTTGAGGCCGCCCATCTTGCGAATGTCCTGCTCTTCGTGGCTGCCGTGAATCACCGAACCTGCGCCCATGAACAGCAGTGCCTTGAAGAAGGCGTGGGTGATGAGGTGGAACATGCCGACGGAGACGCCGCCCATGGCGAGGCCGGCCATCATGTAGCCGAGTTGTGAAACGGTCGAGTAGGCCAGGATACGCTTGATGTCGTTTTGGGCCACGGCGATGAGCGCGGCAAACACTGCGGTGAATGCGCCGACCCAGGTGACAACGGTGAGGGCCGTGGTGGTTCCGCCAGTGAGCGCTCCGGCCTGCATCAGCGGGTAGACCCGCGCGACGAGATATACGCCAGCCGCCACCATGGTTGCCGCGTGAATCAGAGCGGAAACCGGGGTGGGGCCTTCCATAGCGTCGGGCAGCCATACATGCAAGGGAAACTGACCGCTCTTGCCCGCCGCTCCGGCAAAGATCAACAGGCCGATTGCACCGGCGGCAGACAAGCCAAACGCAGCAGGCTGGGCCAGCAGAGCGGCCAGAGCCGTGTGCTCCATGGAGCCGGAGCCGGCGTTGTAGAACAGCAGCGTGCCGGTCTGCGCGAATAACCAGACCATGCCGAGGAGGAAGAAGACATCACCGATGCGCGTGACCAGGAAGGCTTTTTTGGCCGCCGCCGCTGCCGCGGGTC
>Ga0224531_1000792_pt1 | contig 14976 bp, 13 predicted proteins | sample CBST100metaG_FD_179876 | JGI IMG/M metagenome (GOLD analysis project Ga0224531, IMG submission 179876) | Peat soil microbial communities from Stordalen Mire, Sweden - C.B.S.T100 | ecosystem: Environmental > Terrestrial > Soil > Wetlands > Peat | place: Sweden: Norrbotten County, Stordalen Mire... | reverse complement strand
GGCACGGGTACAGCCTGGCAGCTATTCCAACTTGGTTATCTCGATCTCGCCTGGCAGCGTCGCGATTCCTCGGTCGAATGTGACCAGACGAGCGCAGCGCGCGCGACCCGCCTCGGCCAGGATCACCCCGGCGGCAAAGTCTCCGCCGGCCGCCAGCATGGCCAGTCCCGCCTCGGCGAGAGGGCGGTCGACCTCCACGGTGCGGCTCTCGATCAGGCGTCGCAGCACGGCCGCGACTTCCTCGGCAGGGTATCGGTAGGCACGCCGCAGCACCCAGACGACCTCGCACAGCACGACGGTGGAGAGCATCACCGCTTCGGCACGTTCGATCGCGCACGCCGCCGCGGCGGCCTGGGCCGGGTCATCCCAGACCAGGTAACGGACAACGACGTTGCTGTCGGCGGCGATTCTCATGCCCCGGCCGGCGCCGTGTGATCGCGCTCGATCGCCGCTTGCATTTCCTTGAGCGTCACGACGCGCTGGCCCGGCCGCCGCAGGGCGCCACGCAGAACGGCGACAGCCGGTAAATCCTCGACGGGTCGCAACTCCACGCGCCCGCCAGGGAGAAGCGCCACGCCGAGCTTCTGGCCCGGTCCGACGCCAAGATGCTCCAGCACGCTCTGCCGCAAAGTTACTTGACCCTTGGCGGTCACCGTCAGCTCGATCGGCATCTCCACCCCGTGCACATGCTAGACCTTGAAGTAAGGCATATAAAACCTTACTTCAAGCCGCGATGAGTGGCGATCGGCACAAAGCGGCATCCAAAGACAAGGCGAGGGCTCTGCCCTCGACCCGCCAAAGGCCAGAGGCCTTTGGAACGCAATTGGATTTCAAAGGCTCCGCCTTTGATGGGGTCACGCGGCAACGCCCCGCGCCGGGCTTATTTTCGCGCCGATGGGGTGCCGCGGGGCGCGTCGTCTGCCTGGCGCTGCTGGCCCTCGGCGCTTCCGGCTCCGCGGCAGGGGCCCGCCCGACGCCGGCGTCGGATGTCGCGCAGAGTGCGCTCTGCACCGCTGCGGTGCAGGAGGCCGACCGCCACCACACCCTGCCGTCGGGCCTGCTCGGCACCATCGCCAAGGTGGAAAGCGGTCGGCCGATCGCACCGACCGGCGATATCCGCGCCTGGCCATGGACGATCAATGCCGACGGGACTGGCCTGTTCTTCGACAGCCGCGCGGAAGCGGTGGCATGGGCCGAACGAGGCCTCGCCAGCGGCGTGCACTTGATGGATGTCGGGTGCATGCAGGTGAACCTGCAGTTCCACCCGGGCGCCTTCCGCTCGCTGGATGAAGCCTTCGATCCGACCGCGAACGTTGCCTACGCTGCCCGCTTTCTGCAACAGCTCGGCACCGAGACAAACGGCGACTGGAACCTCGCCACCGGCTTCTACCACTCGCACACGCCCGGCCTCGCCGCCGACTATCGCAGCCGTGTCGCCGAGATGGGTGCCGGTATCCTCTCAGGCATCGGTGCACCGGAGCCGCTCTATCTGCGCGCGTTGCGGCAGGGCACGCTGCGCCTGGCGATGGCCGGCGGCGGCGTGCTGACCGTCAATATCCATCGCCAGCCCAGCGCTCGCCCGCAGCGGCGCCGGTCTGCCTGCGAGGTGGCGAACCTGCTGGCTCCGTTGCTCCACGCGCCGCCGCGGGTCACCGGTTGCCGGATCGGCGCCCCCAGGACCTGAGTGTCGAGGTTGTCCGCGGCACGGTCGGGCATGGAGGCAGGCCAGCCGCGGGTTCAAGCGCGCAGGCTCGCGAGGCTCCATTCCATGAACCACGCCGGTGCGGCCGCACGCCGCGGCAGCCCATCCTCGTCGCGCCCTTGTTCGCAGCGTTGCACGAAGACGCCAAGCCGGCGCTCGGTCGCCCACAGGCCGCGGTCGATCATGGGCTCGTAGAAGCCGAGGTCATCATCGACGAGCACGCGCTGGACCGCGTGCCCAAGCTGGTAGTCAGGCGGTTCCAGGATGGTGAGCATCAGCCGGTTGCCGTGTTCCTGGCTCCGGAACACGATGAAGGCGCGGTCGCGGTCGTCAAACAGCAGCTCCGGCCGGCTATGCGGCAAGGGCAGGGTGCCGCCACCGTCCAGGCTGAACTCCGTGGTGAACCGGCTGACCGTCCGGACCTGCATGCCGTTGCGACCGAACCAGCCGAGCCGGTATTGCGGCGCCTCGCCGGCTTCCTTCCAGTACGTCAACACGGCCGGGCGGCCATCCGTCCGCGCCGCGGCGGCTGCCTGGTTGATGAGCCCAGCGCCCAGGGGCACGGCGATGACCCGCTCCGCCGTCATCGGCGTCATGGGCAGGCTCAGGCCGATACCGCCCAGCGTGCGCAGGCTGCGCAGCCCGTCCTGCGACCGCACACAGTCGATCCCGGTGTTCACCACCGCCCCGGCGGTCGTGGCCGTCTCCTGCAGGCGCCAGACGATGAACAGCGTGACCGCGCCGTCCGCGGTCGTCACGGGCGTGTTCAGGTAAGGGCCGCAACTCCAGGGTTGTCCCAGGCCGCTGATGATCGGCTGTTGGTCCGCAACCCAGCCGCCTGCGTTCACATCCAGCCGGTGAACGGTGATGCTGCCGCGAAAATGCGGCCCGGATCGGAACAGCAGCAGCAGTTCGCGGCCGCTGCGAATGAACATTGGGTAGGTCTGCTCACCCTTGATCGGCACGCTCGGCTCGAAGCCGTCCGAGAGGATGGCCGAGCGTGACCGGGCCATCAGGACGGTCGAGTTATGGGCGCCGAAGGCGGCATGGATACGCCCATCCGAGTCGCGCCCCAGGCTGATGGCTTGGTGTGCGTCGAACGGCTTGGCCTGGTTCTCAATGACCTCCCGGGTCGGCCCGCCGGTTGGCGGTATGCGCGCAATGACCACGTCGCCCTGGTCATCGAAGTAGCTGACGAGGTGTTCCCTGCCGAAGGACAGTATGGCCGAATGCCTATATGGTACGCAATTGACGCTGTTACCGGCCCAGGCGGGACCCAGGTCCACCACGCGGCTGGGTGGAGCCGGCCGGAGCGTCTTAGCTGTCGTTCGCCGAAAATTGAACATCTTCGTTACTATCCAGGTCAGTGACGGGTGGGAGCCGCGGCCAGCCCACCCGAGGTTTTGCCCCGACTACACGCCCGCCGCCGAAGAAGTGTCATCTCTTTTTGCGTTTTGCGCGCCCAGTGACATTTCTACCTTGTACACGGCACTGGCCGACCAGCCAGTGCCGTGTACGATTTTAGCACAAGCTGACATTGGATTGTGGCGGCGAATGACCACAAGATATCGTCGCGCAGGTGCGGATCGCCATCAGGCAGCAGCGCAAATTACCGCCCTGCCGCAATGGACCCCACCGCGCGGGACGCCGGTGGAGGACGCGCGGACCCTCCCTGTGCTGCCGCTGGCGCTGCTACGGGTGGACGGGGACCTTTACTCCTCCATAATGGATGTAATGAGGGCGATGTACCTCAACTTCTCGCCCAGGAGCTTCGTGATCCTGGGCGATTACGGGCCGGTCATGGACAGCCGCCGGGCGGTGCTGGATTTCCGCGCCCAGTACGGTATCACCGAGCCGATGCTGGCGGTGGATGGAGATGCCGTATTTTGGAGGAAGGGGCGCGCGGACGATGACTGATACCGACCGGCGAAAATGATGACTCACGGACCAAGGAGGGCTAGCATTACAGTTGCGCTTTGTGTTCGGCGGTCCATCCAGCCGGAAATGCCGATGTCTTCGCAAAGAAAGCCGCCCAAACTGAAGTGGTGGAGCAGACCCCCAAAAACGTGAACGAAGAGGGAACTACAACTGTAATGCTAGGCTCCGCCCAGACCCGCCAGGGCCTGAGGCCCTGGACCTCAAAACAATTAAGTTTCTGCCCTTTGCTGGTCCAGGGCAACGCCCTGGTCTGGCTTCCTTCAGCGGTCATTCATTTCAGCGCCTGGTATCAGGCCCTTCAGCCGCGCGATCTCCTCGCGCTGCCCGGCGGCGATCTGCCTGAACTCCGCGACCTCATCCAACAGCCTGGCCACCAGAGTTTCCATCTCGATGCGCGTCAGACACCGTACCCAGGTTGAATCAGAACACTCCGCGTCGAGGGAAACGAAAAATGCGGCCGGCCCGGGGTTTTGCCCGCCTACGCTGAAGGTTCATAAGCAACTGCCGGTGCTGCTGGAACATAGTGCTACCGACACGGCTCTTGCATCGAGTGCCGCGGCTGCGTAGGGTGCTAATGGGCGACGGCTGTCAGGTGAGTTTCAACAGAGTGCGGGGCATCTCCGTCCAGAGAACCCCGCATATTACATAAAGGGAGACCCATGTCATTGGAGCTTGTTGCTGATCGAGTTTACGATGGGCGAATTCACGGATGGGGCTGGGACTCCGACCGTCCTGATCATGCAATCAGCGTGGAACTCTGCTTCGGCGAAGCAATCGTTGCCGCAACACGGGCCAAGTTTTTCCGAGCCGATGTACTCGCTGCCGGTCATGGAACCGGGCAGTATGGCTTCAATTTGCTCATTCCGCTCCAGATGTATAGCCCGGAGCGAGTTTTTTGCCTGAAGGTTTCTGGCTCAACACAAGTAACCAGCAAAACTGCGGACGGTGCAGACCTAAACGCCGCAATCTACAAAGAAATTATACAAGTATTCAGGGATGCATTACAAGTAATTCTCGGGAAAACGGAGGCAGGGGTAGAATTCCTCGTTAGTTCTGCAATGCGCGACCTGCCGTTCGCGATTTCCATAGACGGACAGGTGCAGGTGGCGATCCGAACTGAGGCGGTGGCCGATGAAAGCACCGATCGCCTGACAGTGTCGGTGCCGCGACATCTTGCCGATGGTCGTAGCCATGACCTGACGCTTCTGGTTGGGCCAATATCGCACGGGCTTGCCATTTACAACGCTTCCGCGATCCTGCCCATTTACAAGCCTCTGTTCCGCGGCTACTTAGAGGGCTTGCGTGGAGCTGCGATCGCGGGTTGGTGCGTCGATGTCAACGATCCCTTCACGCCTGCAGAGATCGAGATATACGTTGATGACCAGCTGCGCCAGATTATACGCGCCGATTTGGTGCGGGCGGATCTTGCCACTGTCACCCAAGGTGGTGCGGGCGGATTTAGCTGGGCCCTCCCGGCGCGGCTCCAGGATGGACGTCGCCACCGCATTAATGTCGTGCCGGCCACCAGCGACACGGCCCTTCCGAGGGCTGAGTCGAGTGTCGTGTTTCCTGGCCGGCAGCCGCCCGCTCTGCATCGGTACACTGCACCAGAGATCAATGTGGAGATCAAACCAACGGGGTTCGGTCTTCAGGATGCGACGCTCGCAAATTTGTTGGCAGGCTTAACGGCAGGTCCGGATTGGGTTCGGGACATGCCGGGCCTGCTCCGCGCCATGGCCACGCGTCCGCATGTGACGGTCGTGGTACCGATCTACAACGCTGCGGCGGACGTGCAACGGTGCCTACAGTCGCTGGTTCGCAACACGACCTTTCCGTGTGAGATTCTCCTGATCGACGATGCGAGCCCTCAAGGGGAGATCGGACCGATTCTCGATTATTACGGCCATATCCCCAGCATCCGGGTGATCAGGAACCAATCGAACATCGGCTACACGCAGACGTGTAACAAGGCGATCGCAACCACATCCGGCGACCTTGTGTTTCTCAACAGCGACACTTATGTTACGCCACGATGGCTGGAGCGATTGGTCACAGCGGCATATCGCAGGTCCGATATTGCAACTGTCACGGCGACTTCCAACCGTTCTGGCGCCTTTTCGGTTCCGGAACCCTATGGCGCGAACCCGACGCCAACCGACATCACGCCGGAAGCCTATGCAACCCTCGTATCTCGTGTAGCCGGCCTCAACCAGCCTGTCGTCCCCACCGGCAACGGATTCTGCATGTATGTTCGCCGTGCGGCGATCGCTGAAGTTGGAGACTTCGACGCGGAGGCGTTCCCACGTGGCTATGGGGAGGAAAACGACTTCTGTCTTCGCGTCATGAAGGCTGGGTGGCTGAACGTGATCGACGACCGGTCCTTCGTATTCCACAAGCGTTCCGCGTCCTTCGGACCAGAGCAACCGGCGCTCCAGGATGCAGCACAGCGCGTTGTAATTCAACGTCATCCAGACTATACTGTGCTAACTGGAACATTTAGCAGCGACCCAAAATTGTTGGACATGAGGTCGCGGGTACAGGCACTTTCGAGTTGGTTGGTCCAACCACGTACCAGGCCGGTTTCAGACAAGATCAGCCGACCGCGCGTGTTGTATGCGCTCCATTACAACGGAGAAGGCGGAACAGCACTGACTACACGGGACCTGGTTGGTGAGGCTGCGGCATCGTTCGAATGCTTTCTTCTGACTACTGAAGATGCAAACCTCGCGCTGGATTATTGGACGGGCGAGCGGTGGGACCGCCTGGCCAACGTGCCCCTCGATGGGCCGATGGATCTAATCGATGCACCGAGGCCCGATTACGAGGCTGCCGTCAGTACCCTGCTCCTCGCCTATGATATCAGCCTGCTGCACGTCCGCCATTTGATTGGTCATTCCTTGTTTCTTCCAAGAATTGCGTCGCGTTTGAATATTCCCGTTGTCATGTCGTTCCATGACTTTTATATGGTATGCCCAACCGTCAATCTTCTGGATGAAAACGGTAGATACTGCCATGGGGTTTGCACCCCAGGATTTGGCAGTTGCGCGACTTCAGTCCAATTTCTGCAGGAATACGAACCTCTCAAGCATAATTATATTTATAAATGGCATGATCGCGTGCGTACCACGTTCCCTTACTGCGACACGTTCGTGACTACGTCTGGCTATGTTCGTGATCTCTTCTATGGCATCTACCCTGAGCTACGTGAGCATGACTTCCGTGTCATAGAGCATGGAAGAGAGATTGGTTCGCCCCTGTCTCTGGCCGTCCCCCCCTCAGCGGGCGAACCGCTGCGCATCTTGATCCTTGGCAATATCCTCCAACGTCACAAAGGCTATGAGATCCTCCAGGCACTAAAGGCCCTGGACAAGTCCAATCAAATAGAATTCCACTTCCTGGGCGCTGCGCCGGCCGATGCGGCGAAGTATGGGATCGTCCACGGGCGCTATCAGCGGAGTGAACTGGCCGAGCGCGTCGCGGCGATCCGGCCCAATGTGGTGGGCATCTTTTCGATCTGGGCAGAGACGTATTGCCACACCTTGTCAGAGGCATGGCAGTTGGGCATTCCCGTTCTCGGTTCGCATCTGGGCGCCGTCGGAGAGCGCATCGCTCAGTACGGTGGTGGCTGGGCGGTCGATTGTGGGCAACCAGCCGGCATCCTGCAGTTGATCCACCGCCTGCGCGAAGACCCTGAGTTCTGGGAAATCGGGCGGAGTTCCGCCACGACAAATAATCTTCGGTCCACGGCAGCGATGGCGGCCGACTACGTTGAGATCTACAAGCGGCACCTTTTGCCAACTCAATTCGACGCCGGCGGCGTGCTGCGGGTGATCCTAATAGGTGAAAAGCTGGATGGTGAGTGGACGGCCGCGTCATCCCTGATCGGTTCGCTGCTTCGACACCCCTCCCTGGCCGCCCGTATCAACCTGATCTCAACCGATATTGATGGGCTGCAAAGAGGCGGCTTTGCCCTGGACTCAAAGGCGTTGTTGCTGATCGCCGATGACCAGATGGAGCCTGAAAAGGTCGACATCGCCTTGTCCATTGCCGGCCAACGCCAATTGCCCGCCCGGCTCATTTCCGACCAACTGCTTTTACCGCTTTTCAATTTTGTCGACGAGCGAAACTGGGGTGCGCTGAAACCGGACACAAGGAACAATCCGACCTTACGGATCGCGGGACGGGATCTCGATACGGTTACGTTCCTGTTGGTAGACGCAGCGGAGGACAAAAGGGCCATCGCCGACGCCCTTGTTCGAGTGATGCAGGAGAATCTCCTGGCCGAAATGAAGGTTCTGCGCGTCTCCCTGGGCGCTCGCGATCACAGTGAGATACACGACATGCAGGTGGGACCATTCAATGAGGCTGCCACGGCTCGGTACCTGCAATCGAGCCTCCAACAATGCCCATTGGTGGTGATGCACTATCCTGTGTGCGCCAATGAGAAGCTGCTGCTGAAGCGCCTTGGCCTGATGGGAATCGTTGCAATAACACTGCAGGATCACGACGAAGATGTCGAGGTAACCGCATTAGAGATAGCGGCGCGTCTGGCTGACCTTCCCGAGCCGGGCGAAACAATCTGTCATACCCTGGCAGAGGTAAGCATCCACGCGAACGCCGAGGCAATCTACGATATATTGTTTCCAATACTATCTGACGTCGACAAAGGCGAGCCTGATGTGGCGGGCGTTGAACCCCCTTCAGGCGCCGCCACTCTTTCTGCCTGTAGCCCAGATGCGTCGATTGGAGCAGCGCCGTGAACAGCATCAGTGACCCCGGCGCGATCCATGTGGCAAACATGGACCCAGGCCAGGATGAATTCGACGTAAGATTGATCGCCTTCTACCTGCCCCAATTCCATCCAACAAAAGAGAACGACGAATGGTGGGGCGCTGGATTTACTGAATGGCGCAGTGTTACGAAGGCGACCCCGCTGTTCAAAGGTCACTATCAGCCACGCTTGCCTGGTGATCTTGGCTTCTATGACCTGCGACTCAACGAAGTCCGACATGCGCAAATTGACCTTGCACGACAGGCAGGCCTACATGGTTTCTGTTTTTATTATTACTGGTTCAATGGCAGGCGTATTCTGCAAATGCCTCTGGATGCCTACGTGGCAGACGCAAAGATAGACTTTCCTTTCTGCATCTGCTGGGCAAACGAGAACTGGAGCCGGCTTTGGGACGGCGGGAATCGCGAAGTCCTACTGGTGCAGGAGCACGAATTCGAGTCGGATATGCAATTCATCCGCGACGTCATCCCGCTACTGAAGGACCCGAGATATATACGGGTGAATGAGAAGCCCCTCCTTTTGCTCTACCGAGAAGACCTCATGAAAACCGCACAGGCTACCGTCGCCGGTTGGCGACGTGAATGCCAGCAGGCGGGACTGCCAGATATTTACGTATGTTGTGTGCAGTCGTTCAAGATGACCGACCCAAACGAGTTTGGCTTCGATGCCGCCTGCGAGTTCCCACCACATCAATACAAGTGTGGCGTGATCACCTCGGAGGTTGAAGATCTGGAAGAGGACTTCAAGGGAACCATTTACGACTATGAGATGGTAGCCCGTCAGTCGCTAACCCGGCCCGTGCCGAAATACACACTGATGCGTGGCATATTTCCGAGCTGGGACAACAGTGCGCGTAAGCGGCAGCAGGCTCTCATTTTCCATAACTCTGGTCCGAAGCCGTATGAATATTGGCTTCGTGGTCTTATACAATATAGTCGACAAAATTTGCCTGAGGATGAGCGCATCATTTTTATAAACGCCTGGAACGAGTGGGCAGAGGGTGCGCATCTTGAGCCTGACCTGCGATATGGACGAAGTTATATTGATGCTACCAGGCGTGCGCTGGCGGGTCGGACCGACCCGAACGTGTTGTTTGACCTGATCCAGTCGCGTGTCGAGACCATTCGTGCGCCTAAACTCCGGGAAGAATTACAGGCTTATGTGGTGGAAGCGCGAAACGAGTTGCAGGCGGTTAACACCACCGTCCGTTATTTTCAGACAGAAAAGCTCATATCGGAACGCTTAGCGTTTGAACGCAGCGCCGCTGGATTCCTGCCCTTCCAGGTATTCACGATTTTCGGTGACACACCTGGGGCCGACATGTCTTTCAACCTGGAGTATATCAACGGACGATCGTTTCGTTCCGGTCAGTTGGTCGACGGTCACGTGACGATCTATCTGGGCGGCTGGTTTCTGAGCAACGGGATGATTCCTGACGCACAGACAACGAACCGCTACATGCTCCTCCGCCATGAGGAAACCGGCAAGACCTACATGGCGCAGGTGCAGGGAACCCTGGAACGCAACGACGTTGTGGCGCATTTATCCGCGATCGAGAAAAAGTACTCACAGCGTTGTGGTTTCCAGCAGTTGTTTTCCCTTTCGAACCTGCCAGGCGGAACATACACTATTGGTTTCGGCATGAAAAGTAACAATAAGAGCGTTATGGCTTGGTCAAAGTCTCTTATACGGTTCGTGGTGTAGCTCCGTGGGAATGTCCCGGCGGTTTCCTGGCCGTTCTTATTCGGTGCGCCTCAACGGCACCGTTCAGCAGTGGAGGACGGGTCCAGCCAGAAAGTTGTTGGGGGAACCTGGTGGCTGACGGGCGACCTCTCTGGGCAACCGAATGGGTCGAAGCCTCGTGACAAAGGCCGCCGTTGCGCGGTTGAGCAATTCGGTAGGCCGTAACGCGAGGGTAGCTTGTCCTGCGAGATGCCACGGTGCGGACGAAGCCAGGAACGCAGCAGAGACCAGAAACCCTCGATGGTGTTGACGTGGACTTCGCAGAAGCCTTGGTCTTACTGACCGCGTCCATGCCCATGGCCTTGACGAGATCGTCCACCGAGCGGGTCGAGATGCCCTGGACGTATAGGCCTCCTGGATCACCGCGGTCAGCGCCTTCTCGGCGGTGCGCCGGGGCTCCAGGAAGGCCGGGAAGTAGCTGCCGCGGCGCAGCTTGGGAATGCGTAGTTCAACGGCGCTGGCCCGGGTCTGCCAGTCGCGGTCGCGATACCCGTTGCGCTGGATCGCCTTGGTCTCCAGCGCCAGACGATTGAGGTCGAGGCCGGCGGGAAGCCGCCCCAACAACTCGGCAAACTGGTCGGTCAGGACAGATGCTGCGTCTTGCATCTGCCTCCAGAATCAGACCGATTCGCGCCGGGTCAAAAACTATTTTAACGCCTATGGGTTCGTCCCCCTCAGGTTCTGGATGGTCTCTGCCATCGGCGGATTTCTCAACACGCTTCCAAAGTGCCAAGGTAGTATTAGGATAGCGCCTGACAAACGAACTCGGCCGTCTGACCGAGTTCAATCTGCCCAACCGCCGTAAATGTTCTGCTTGGAAGGGGTGAACCTGTCCCAGTAATATCCTTTTCATAAGCCATATCGAGAATGCGGCCGAGGTCCACAAATCGGATGTCAATATCACGATCGTTCGCGTAGCGGCTCAGGTGCTCCGCTACGAGGGGTCCGAGGACAGCACCTTGGAAAAGCATCACGATCTCATACCCCTGGCGAACAAGGTGCTCAACGACAGCGGAGACGTTTTCTAGGTTGAATTGCCATTGCGCCATGGCGTTCAGCGCCGAAACACCAAGAAAAAACTGTGGTCCTGGCCAATCAACAACTCTTACGCGAGACATGACGGGCGGCCCAACCATTACGCAGGCAGTTTTCGGACTGGCGTTGGTTTTTAGAGAAGAAAACAGTGTCGCACTCTCGAAATCCGAGTTGATATGAAACGAGTCGTACACCGGAATTGGGGTGTCTTGCCCAGCGAGGTCGGAGAAAGCAATTAGCCCCTTCACCGCACCTCGTACAAAAGAACTGAGCGCGTAAGAAGCGATTGGCGGGCAGTGATCTACCGACCATGGATCCCCAAAGACTCTCGAAAACGGGTACGCTCCTGTCGTACAACTGATAAAATGATTTATTGATTGTGACCTCAGAGAATGTGCCCAAATGCCTAGTAGAACGGGAAGAAAGTCGCTAGTCAAGTATTGGCGCTCGCGTAACGCGAGACCGACATCTCGGTAGGTGTTACGGCGTTCTGGTTCTGTAAACAAAAAAGCCAAATGCTCCCAAAATCCGTGGTTAATTTTCGAGATAAAGAAGCGCGATTTTGCATATAGTGCAACATCGAAATCACGCAAGTAGTAACGTTGGCGAAGTTTCCTAACGAGTTCGTAGTCAGATAGCCTCTCAATATACTGAAGGCTGTCTTTTATATTCGTTACGAATTGATCGCCGAAAATATCGAGCATCTCATTCCGCAAGCGATCAACTGAGGGAAAGTTAGAAGATTCCCCCTTAGATGCATTCGCTGCAGCTGAGTCTAGATCCTTGAGTAAGGTGGTAGTTAACAATTGGATCCGATTCATTTCGAGCTCCCGAAGATATTGCGTGACCAAGACTTGTCACTACACTTAGCCGCAACCGCCCGAACGCAGGGGGATTGTACGATCATGGGGGTATTGCGAATTTCCGACAGGACAGAATTGGGGGATGATCGGGGGTTCTGTTGCAAGGCTGGTGAGGTGGCTCTAGTACCCCGAGTTAAAAGTTCTTTGACAGAGGACCCTTACCCAGATCGGCTTGTTTCAAAGACTTGCAGGACGCATCAAAGGGTTCGACTGGCCGCGAACTTCTAACTCGGAGTACTAGCGTGGGCATGATTAGAGCAAACCGAAGGTTAGTTGCGATGGATATCGCTGCAACGTAGAAACCATCATACGTGCCCCTGGGCGGTTACGAACGCGCATATGCTGGTTTACCAAATCTGCTTTCGGCATGGATGTCTCTACCACCTCCAGGGGGCAGGGGAGGGGTCGTCGCAACTAAATTGCGTGACACCAGACCATCGGTAAGTCATTGAAATCTCTCCATACGCTTTCGGACAGACACTAAGCATCAGCAGCACGCAGTTGCGCTTCGATGTTCAGCAGATTCCGCTTACGTTCCTTAATTCTCCGTGCCGGTACGCCACCGTATATGCCGAAAGTCTCACAAGTGCCTCTGACTAGGCTGAGCGCCCCGATCGCGACACCCTCCTCTAGAATGGCTCCAGGCAGGATTACTGTGCCGGCGCCCACGATGACATGCTTGCCAAGAAAAACATCTGAAATGGTAACGTTAGTATATTCCATCGGAATCATCGGGTTGGTCATCGCACCTCCGGAGTAGTCGTCACTACTCGAGTAGATCGATACCCGCGACGATAAGTTAGAATAGTCGCTTATAATGATCGCTCCTGCTCCGATTAAACTTGAATACGCAGCAATATGTACCCGGCAGCCTATACAGATGCCGCCCGCCCCTGCCGAAAGAATACAAAAATCGTCAATGCGTACATTGTCGCCGATCCGAATGCTTGCCACCCCATAAAAGGATGCTCGATCTGAGAGTTGCACGTTGCGACCCACGGACGCAAAACCGATACGTTCGATCTCGTCTCGCGATAGTATCGCCATCTTAGACCTCTCGGATAATATCGATTATTGCCCTTTGGTCATCTTGCGCCAAGCCAGGATAGATCGGTAGGCAAATTACTTGTTTAGCTGACGTAACGGCAATCGGTAGGTTCGAATGGGCTGCGGAAGGTAGGCCACGATACATCGGGAAGTCGGTAATCAGCGGGTAAAAATATCGTCGGCAAAAGACGTTGTGCTGTCTGAACTTATTGTACAGTTCATCGCGAGAAAGCCCGTAGTCGGACCCGACAAAGATAGGAAAATAGGCAAAGTTCGGGATCTCCTCAGGAGCTTTTATCAGAAATCGGATGCCCGACACGTCAGCTAGTCCCTTACGATAGCTGGCGTCGATCTCACCACGTTGGCGGCATACATCATTAAAACTATCCAACTGCATCAGACCGAGAGCGGCGCTGAATTCGTTCATCTTGCCGTTGATGCCGGTCGCCACCACGGTGACATCGTCTACAAAGCCGAAGTTCTTCAAATGATCAATACGCTGCTTGGTTTTCGCATCATGACAAACAATGGCGCCACCTTCAAAGGTATTAAACACCTTGGTTGCATGAAAACTGAGCACCGAAAGGTCCCCATCGTTAAGAAGTGAGCCATTGCCGACCCGCACACCGAAAGCGTGCGCGGCATCGTATATCACTTTCAGATTATAGTTGTCAGCAATGCGTTGAATTTCCTTAACATTGCATGGATGACCATAAACATGCACCGCCAGAATGGCGGTCGTTTGCGGCGTGATGGCGGCCTCAATCTTGGCTGGATCAAGGGTGAGCGTGAGTGGGTCAATATCGACAAAAACCGGCCTGATGCCGTTCCACAGCAGCGCGTGGGAAGAGGCAACGAACGAAAAAGGCGTAGTGATCACCTCACCGGTGATGCGAAGTGCTTGAAGCGCAGTAACAAGAGCGATGGTTCCGTTGGAGAATAGTGCGATTTGTTTGACGCCAAGGAACTCGCGCAGAGCAGCCTCGAGACGCTGATGATATGGCCCGCCGTTGGTCAACACGCGACTGCGCCATATCTCGCGCAAATGCGGAATAAAATCATCAAGTTCGGGCAAATACGGCCGGGTCACGTATATGGGATTGTCCATGGTATTCGCTTCAATTCTGTTGCAAACTGGTGAAGTGTCTTGGGTGTCGCATTGAGTGGGGGAGGTTCATGCGGCGATTTGGAAGGCGTTCGCGATGAAGTCGCCTTGCGCCTTCATGTCGCGGCCACCGACCTTCCGAACCTGTCCTTTCCTCGCCATTGCCTCGTAGCCTGCCAACGTCCGTTGTGCCGTGCTGATCCGGTGCACCGCCCGATACAGGTAGCTCCAGCGACCCTTGACCTTGATGTAGATCTCATCGACCCGCCACGAACCATTGCAGCAACGCAGGCGCGGCCGCTTCTCCAGTTCGGGGGCGCAGGCCTGGATCCAGCGGAAGACGGTGGTGTGCTCGACCTTCACGCCCCGGTCCGTCAGCATCAGTTCGAGGTCGCGGTAGCTCACCGGGAACATCAGGTACCAGCGTACCGCCCAGAGGATCACCTCGCCCGTGAAATGGCGCCGCTTGAAAGCCACCACCTTTGCGTCCTCATCCTTCGTCGCCGGGCTAATCATACTCACGCTAGAGCCAACCCACCAGCCTTGCAACCAGCTTAGGCGACTCCCGACAATGGACGAATCGGCCTGGGTGGAGTGGCGGGTTCAGTCGGAGGGGGATTTCGGCGCGGGGTAGCGTTGCGTAGACTCTGCGGATGGTAGATGCAGCATCGATTCGCGACCGGTATGCGGCGGTTGGTCGTGGCCTGAACGAGCGCAGCCGTCGTCTGTTCGCGGCGGCTGAGGCCCGAAC
>Ga0224531_1000789_pt1 | contig 15083 bp, 10 predicted proteins | sample CBST100metaG_FD_179876 | JGI IMG/M metagenome (GOLD analysis project Ga0224531, IMG submission 179876) | Peat soil microbial communities from Stordalen Mire, Sweden - C.B.S.T100 | ecosystem: Environmental > Terrestrial > Soil > Wetlands > Peat | place: Sweden: Norrbotten County, Stordalen Mire... | reverse complement strand
AATCCCGGACGCCACGGAAAATCAAACGCCGGCGTCACCGAGCACAGCACCACTCGAATGTCGTGGGCAGCAGCCAGATCCGTCATGGAAGACAAGTAGCCTTCAATCTGCTCCAGCGTCTCCGTTCCGGTATTGCCGGCGATGTCGTTGATCCCGGCCAGGATCACCACCACTTTCGGCTTCAGCGCGAGGACGTCCTGGGGGAATCGCAGCACCATCTGCGGCGTGGTTTGCCCGCTGATGCCGCGATTGATGTACGGCTTGCCAGGAAAAAAGCCTTCCGGTCCCTCGAAATGCCAGCCGTCGGTGATCGAGTCGCCCATGAACACCACGCGGTTCTCGCCCGCCGCCGGTGGAGGCAACGTCGCATTTGCCGCCGCGTACCTGCTCAGCCCCGGCCAGTCGAACTTGGAAAGTGACACGTCCTGCGCCGGACTCTGCGCCCGGGCAACAATCGCCGCCAAAACAATCGTCACTACAACCGCAATCCAGGAAGTACGCGCGATGAGATGATTCACTTGGAGCGCCCCCATGCCTTTCAGGCAACCGAAAATAGACAGAGCCGGCATCGTCTGATCTGGCCCGGGCTTGATTGTAGGCAATGGGACCCAGGCTGGTCACTTCGGTTTTCCACAAGCGGGCCCGGGCAATGCACCGCTGCCTCCACGCGGCGACTGCGCTACGCTGGAAGAGATGACTGAATGCGCAATATGTGGTGGAGTTGGACTGGTCCGGGTGGTCAACGCTACCGGACTGTGGGTCTCGCGGCCGTGCGAGTGCCAGGAAATGGAGCGCGAAGAGCGCCGGGTGGCGGCGGCGCACATTCCGCTGCGTTACCGGGGCTGCATCCTCGACGCCTTTGAAATCTACCACGGGGCGGACCGCTCGCTGGGTGACGCGCTCCTCACTGCGCGGCGCTTTGCCGAGGAGTATCCGGCTGACACCGCCGGCAAGGGCCTGCTCTTTACCGGCTCCATCGGCGTAGGCAAGACCCACTTGGCCGTCGGCGTCCTGCAGCGGCTGGTAAGGGAGCGCGGCGTGAAGGGTCTCTTCTGCGACTACCGCGAGCTGCTCAAGAACATCCAGAACAGCTACAATCCGCAGGTCAACATGACGGAACTGGAGCTGCTCAAGCCCGTCTTTTCCGCCGAGGTTCTGGTTCTGGACGATCTGGGCGCGCAAAAACCCAACGAGTGGGTTTGGGACACAGTGGCCCTCATCCTGAACACGCGCTACAACGACAAGCTCTCGACCATCATCACTACCAACTATCCCGACTCCCCCGCCGGCAGCGGCGCCAAGTCCGACGCCGAGCGCGCCGCCCGCGAGCCCACCCTCGGCGACCGCATCGGCGACCGCATGTTGTCGCGTCTGGCCGAGATGTGCATCCGCATCGAAATGACCGGCAAGGACTTCCGCCAGACTGGCGTGAAACGCGCTCGCTTCGGCTGAGTCGGACCCTCCTGCGGCAACCCACCCGCGGCCGAGCAGCGCCTAGGACGTCTTCGGAATTGGTGTAGACCGAAAACAGACAAAAGTGGCTTTTTCCGAAGAAAAAGCCACTTTTGTTTGTTCTCAAAAAGTCAACGTCTATCCCGAAAACGCGCCAGCCTCAGAAGGACAGCTTGAGCGCCAGCTGAATCAGGCGAGGATTGTTGACGGTGGAGTTTACGGCGCCGAATCCATTCGCCGAAGTGATGGTTCCCGCTGAATCCACGGTCGCCGTAGCAATGTCGTTCGCCGGCATGCCGAACTGTGTGTGATTGAACAGGTTGAAGAACTCCGCGCGGAAGTTCAAGCCCATCTCTCTAGGCAGATGAAACTGTTTGATGAGAGAGACGTCGGTGTTGACGAAATCGGGCCCTACCACCGGCACGCGGGACGCATTGCCGAGCTCGCCGCCCACATTCACGCCGTTCACTATCTGGCCGGGCGCGGTGAAGCAGGAGGAATTGATCCACTGGTGCTGGCCGTGGTTGGCGGCGTAGGGGTTGCAGTTGGCCACCCGATTGGGCCGGTTGAAGTTGTAGGAGTCGCCGCCGGAATTGAAGGTTGTGCCCGACGTATTATTGCTGTCGATCAAGGGCACAGGGAAACCGGAAGAGATTCTTTCGATCATGGTCACTTGGAAGTTGCCGAGAACGGCGTTAGTCGCGTTATTCCAGCTGCTCCCAAATTGCTTTCCGCGGCCGAAGGGCAAATCGTAAATCACGCTGCCGGTGAAGCTTTGATCCAGATTGATCTGCGACAACGCCCAATCCTTGTTTTCCCAGTCGGGAAGCGGAAAATACGGTGCGCTCAACTCGGATCCCAGGCCGTCGGACAACCCATTGTCATAGGTTTTGGAGTAGGTGTAAGCAAACAGCGCGTAGAGGCCGTACTTTGGCGTCTTGGTCTCCGCTTTGAGCTGCGCCGAGTTGTAGTGCGTCTTGCCCACATCGCCGAAAAGCAAAACTGCGTTGAAGTTCGGCGGGGTGTAGGGATACTCGTAGGGAGCGCCGTTGGGCAGGCAGCCAAGCGTATAGCCGGGGACCGTGCCGCACGCTGCGGGGCTGTTGACGTTGAGATCGTTGCCGATCACCAGCAGATGGCCGCCGACCGAACCCGCGTAGCCAGCCGTCAGCAGAACATTCCCCGGCAACTGACGTTCGACGTTCCCGTTGTATTGATGAACCCTGCCTGGCTGGAAGTTCGTCGGCTGGTAGTAGTACGTGCCGACGAAGCTGGCCACATTTTGGGCCGTGGGCAACGCTAGAAAGCCCCCGGAGGTCGTAGACACATTCTCCGGTGTCTGCCCGAGCGTGGTGGCGCAGTATGAATTGGAAAAGGCACAGCCCGCCGAGAAAGTAGCGGGGAATTGATCGGACTCGCCGAGGTTCGGCGGATTTTGCCAGAGTCCCTGCGCGCCCTGGTTCCAGGACGAATCGTGATACATGCCAAAGCCGAGGCGCACCACCGTCTTGTCGCTGCCGCGAACCTTCCAGGTCAGGCCAACACGGGGTTCGTATGCGCCCTTGAACATCTTGATCCCCGCCGATTTGCTTACACCGTTCTGGCCGGCAATCAGTAACTGTCCCCCCGTGGCTGAGGGAATATAGTCCGCCATGCGGTTGTGGACCTCGGTGATCGGAGTGGTCAAGTCCCACGCAAGGCCGAGATTGAAGGTGAGCGAAGGGGTAACGCGCCAGTCATCTTCGACAAAGGGCCGAATGACGTTCCAGCGGCGGCCGGTGATTGCACCATCGTATGTCTGGTCGTGGATGGCCCCTCCCGTAATTCCCATCAGCAGGTCCGCCTCGGGATTTCCGGGGGCCAAACCTGCCCCGGTGAAGTTTCCGAAAGTCCCCACGAGCCAGAAGCCCGATCCAAAGCCTGCCGTGCCGACGTTCATCTGATTGACACGGATATCGATGCCGGTGTGAATTTCATGCTTGCCGCGAATCAGATCCAGATCGTCTTTGAACGAGTAGATGTTCGTTCCACCCTGGAAGGGAGAGTAGCCGCGATCGCCCAGCGCCCAATAGCCGCTGGTAACTTCAGCGGAAACCAGGCCTTCACTGTAGGGCGCACTGGAGTTGGGGGCGCCGCTGGCTGAGCAGCCCAGATTGGCGTTGGGAATTCCCAGGATCGCCGATGCGCAGGTAAAGTTACCCGCCGAAGCGATGTAGTCGAAGATGCGGTCATAGCCCAGAGTGGCCTGGTTGAGCGCGCGCGGCGAGAAAACGTGGGTCTCGCCAATGCCGATGTTGCGTGCGTGGTTGATCAGATTTTCATTGCTGCCGAACGCGTTTGCTTCGGCCAGTCCCGGCGCACCACCGGGAACAAACGAGGATGCCTGGTCGTAGCTGAAACGGCCGAAGGTAGTGTCGTTGCTGGAGATCGTGTGGTCCAGGCGAACATCGAACTTGGTTTCGTTCAGCGTGCGCACGGGCTCGTTCACATAGTTGTAGCCGGAGGCGGAGTTGCCGGCGTTCACAAGATTCGTGGGATAAATGTCCAGCAGCGCCTTCCCGATGGGGTCGATCAGGCTGGCTGGAATCTTGTTGCAGGGTGTGCCCTGGGCCTGTAATCCATGGCTGTCGGCAGGCAGAGGATTCCCCGAGCCATCACACTGGAAATAGACATTCGGATAGGCGCTCGCATCTGTGGACGCGCCAATCATATTGGGGTTGACGATCTGCACACCGGGAAGAGCATTGCCCCAGGGATCGGCTGAGAAGTCGCCCGTGCGCATGGCCAGCGAAGGCACCAGACCCGTAAACGCGATGCCGTGGCGCTGATATTTTTGCTCGGCGTCGACGAAGAAAAAGGTCTTGTTCTTGCGAATGGGTCCGCCAACTGAGCCGCCAAACTGGTTCAGGTTGAACTTTTCCGGGGAGGAGGCAAAGTAGCTCTTGGCATCCAGATCGGTGTTGCGCACAAACTCGAAGAGTGACCCATGAAGTCCGTTGGAGCCTGATTTTGTCGTCACCAGCACGGTCGGGCCGGCGCGGGAGCCGTATTCGGCGGAGTACGTGTAAGTCAGGACCTTGAATTCCTCAATGTCATCGATCGAAGAAAAGATGCCGATGCCACCCGCGGTCAATTCATTATTATCCACGCCATCCAGCAGCCAGTCGGTGCTGTTCGGGCGGGAGCCGCCCACCGACAAAGAGAAGGAGCCGCGCGCAGCCACCTCGCTGTCAGCGCCGGAGGTGAAAAAGCTGTTGGGATTGGTCTCTGCCGTTGCGCCCGCAGTCAGGGTCGCCAGTTGTACGAAATCGCGGCCATTCAAGGGGAGCTGCGAAACCTGCTGCGAGGTAATCACCTGCCCCAGCGATGGATTGGCAGTTTCCACCGCTACCGCTTCACCGGAAACGTCTACCGTTGTAACTACAGTGGCGGGCACCAGCGAAAAGTCGATTTCGCGCGCTTCATCCACCTGGAGACGCAGGTCCTTCGATTCGGCGCTGCGAAAACCCGTCACGTCGACGCGCACGGTGTACGTCCCCACCGGGAGCAAAGGGATCAGGTAGTGCCCTACACTATCCGTCTTCCCTTCCCGAACCATGCCGGTTCCCGTAGAGGTCGCAAGGACGCTGGCTCCAGGGATCGCCGATCCGGATTTATCGAGGACATTGCCCGAGAAGCTTCCCGTAGCCTGACCATGCAGGACCGTCGGGATCATGAACGCGAGAACGCAAACAACCACGAGAAAGATTGTCTTGTGGAATCCTCGATCGGACGAACGTTTCACCGCTTCCGGACACTCTGCGCCTACCATCCTGCATTTCATAGCCAGCCCCCCTTTTTGCGAAAAATCTGCTGAGGTTCTTCCCGCATCGGCTGCGCTGCGCCAGCTTCTATGGCTGCAAGATATGACCGCTCGAACATCAACGCGCGTAGAAGCCGACCCGCAGACGCCTGAACAATTTCATGGGATTCTAACATAAGGAGTTCACTGCATTCCCTGGCTTGGCCAAGTTGCCGCACAAGCCCGCTGCGGGACAAGTCCGGCCCACCTCGCCGGACAGAAAACAGCAACCGTCCATGTCGACTGGCGCGCCTCCGGAATAGCGCCCCGTCACATGCTGTGGAAAAACTAGATCTAGCCAGACGAGTGTCCGTCTCGGGTTCTACTCGCAATAGAAATGCTTTTCCCCGCCTCAACCCGCAGTTGAATTCTTCGCCAGCCCTTCACGTCCCTCGACGCAGGCTTCTCCCCCCGGTGGCTTTCCAGGTTGCCGAAAAGCCAGGCTCTCGGGACAGCATCCATCCAGATCAGCCATCAGGGTCGGAAGCCGCAGGGTTTTTGCCGTCTTGCGGCACAACTGAAAATCGCGCCTTGACCCGATGGGGCCGAGAATGCGGCTCTTCGTCGCTTGGGAAGCCCCGCCTTTTGAAAACCTCGGGCTGTTCTAAGGCTTTTTCGCTTTCCTCTCGTAGTACTGCAGTTGTAGATAAGCGATTCCGGAGGGAGCAGGGGGTTTTAACCCCCTGAAAATGGGCAAAAGCTGTGGGCCTTCAGGCACGGGCATGCGCCCCATTCAGAGAACTTGAACGAAATGCAACTGGAGTACTAGAAGAGCCACAGCGTGCAAAGAACCAGCAGAATGGCGGTGACTGTGACGACCTGGTAGACCAGGTCCTCCCGCCGGTAAGAGTTTGCCGTCTCTGGAGAGGGCTGTGGCAGTTGGGTAGATGCGCTCGGGGAGGAGGTTTGCATCGCGGGCCCGCCTTTCGGTTGATTGCGGCAATGGGTACGGCGCTGAGCGGTTCTCGGTTCCAACGCCAGGTAATTTTCGGTTCACTCCTTTAGACGCCCGTTTCTCGGCCGGGGGTTCGCAAGAAATTGTGAACTCTTCCACAATTTCCAGCCCCCATGAATCTATCGGAGCCGCGCCTGAAAACATGCGCACATCCTGAAGAACGCGGATGGTTCCCATATTCCTTCGGTAACAGGTGTAAAATTCCGCTGGTGAGCACTGGTCCCGAACTCGTCCCCCCGGCGGAGAAGCCGGAACGCAACTGGCTGCCGTTGATCCTGGCGGTCGCCGTCGTGCTGCTGGTAGCCGCGGTGGCAATTCTGAGCCTTGAACATGGAAAGAAATCAGCCAAAGTCGGGGCAGTGACGCCTCTGTCCGCGCCTTTGGACCCCTATGCCTCAAGTCTCGCGCTTACCCACATGGCGATGAGTGAATCCGGCAACCTGGCCGGCGGCAAGGTGACGTATCTCGACGGCCAGATCGCGAATACCGGCGCTCGCACCGTCACCGGCGTCACCGTGCAGGTGCTCTTTCGCAGCTTTGCACACGAAGTGGCGCAGAACGAAACGCAACCCATCAAGCTGATCCGCATGCGCGATCCTTACATCGATGTCGAGCCGCTCTCCGCGGCTCCCTTGAAGCCCGGCGACCAGCACGATTTCCGCCTGATCTTCGATGCCGTTTCCCCGGACTGGGATGGGGCCTACCCCGAGATCCGCATCCTCCACGTCGACACAAAGTAGCGCGGGAGCCGTTCTACTTCTGTGGAGTGTGGTGTCTCCAAACTTCATATCAAAAACGAGCTGTCACCCAATGAACTGTCATCCCGAGCGAGCTGTCATCCCCAATGATCTGTCATCCTGAGCGCAGCGAAGGATCTGCATTTTCAACGCTTTCCGCCGAGCAACCGTGCCTCAGTTGATGCCGCGAACCTCAGCCCCCTCAGCACGACCTTTTCATATCGATGCAAGGGGGCTTCTCTCTGAGGAAGAGCCGCCTGCGAGATATCTTTCCTTCCCTGCATGGGAAACTGTAATCGCCGCCGAATCTACAAGGTAGAAAGTACCCCGCAAAGTAATATTTACACTCTCCGGAGACCGTAAGACTCCGGGTTCAGCCCGTTCTCCGCGCCGCCTCCCTTCCTTAATCCGCACAATCCGAAACACATACAGTCCACCAACCCATCTTCGCGAGGTTTGGCATCGGCCTTGCTCTATGGAGGGTGAGCTGACCGGATTGCTCATCTCGCGCAGGGTGCGCGAAGAAAGAATTGGCTGAGGTAGCCCATCATGATGCAAACTTCAAGTTCCGCGAACTTCTTCCCCCGCCAGTTGGCTCTCGTTGTGCTGGCATCTGCAGTTGCGATCCCGGCGATGGCGCTGCAAGCGCAGCAGCCCACGGATCCCCAAGGGACTCCGGCAGCGCAGCAGCAGCCGGCAGCAGCACCCTCTTCGACCATGCCATCCGCGCAGTCTGAGCCTTCGTCTACGCCGCCCCTGCCGTCCGCATCTGCCTCGACCGCTCCTGAGAAGGAGGGCTTCTGGGGTCGCGTGAATCCGTTTGCGCGCAAAAAGTGGGTCAACAAGCGGATCGACCCGATCAAGGACCAGGTCAACGAACTGGATGAAGTGAACGCCAAGAACACCCGCGACATCAAGGATGTGGATGCCCGGGCACAGGCTGGCATTCGCAATGCCCAAACCTCTGCGGACTCAGCCAATCAGGCGGCCATGGCTGCCGATGGACGCGCCCACCAGGCTGGCACAGTGGCGCAGGGCGCCTCCAGCCACGTCGACCAGTTGAATACCACCGTCGCCGGGCTCGATCAGTACCACCAGACCAGCGAAGTGGAAGTCGCCTTCCGTGGCGGGCAGCCGATCCTCTCCGCAGCACAGCGCAAAAAGCTGGACGACCTCGCCACCAGCGTCTCCGGCCACCAGGGATACATCCTGGACATGGAAGCGCACTCGCCCGCAGCCGGCAGCTTGGGCATTCAGAATTCACAGCGGTTGGCTGAAGCAGTCAAGCGCTACCTTGTAACCGAACACCAGATTCCCGTCTACCGTTTGCACTCCGTAGCCCTGGGCAATGCCCAGGCAATGGCGACCGACAAGTCTGAAAGCAAGCCGTCGCACGCCAGCGTCGTGTACATCCGGTTGATGGAAAACAGTTTGGCGGCCCAGGATTCCACGTCCCCCCATGGCGTGGCTTCCTCTGCAGGCGCGGAGAGGCCTTAATCAGGCCTATACCCTTCCCCCGGGATCTTCCGCTCCGGCGGCGCCACGCCGTCCGGCCGCCAATAAAGCTCTCAACACGAGAGAACCAAGGCAACTTGGCCCCCGTCATTACGGGGGCCGTTTTTTTGTGTTCCGGCGCTCCAGCCCCTCCCCCCTTTTCTCTCCTTTCTTTAGGTTGGGATGTCGATAGGATTCGCGCCCGCTCAATTGGAAACCACGACGATTTTGATGACTGCAAAATCCAGGTTGGCCCTGCTCTCCGCGGCCGTCAACTCCCGGTAGAATCGACTTATTATGGAACTCTCCCCCAACATCCCCGTTCTTCCCCAGACCAGCCCCGACACGATTCTGGTTGGCAACCGCTTCATCCGCGCGTGCCTGCGCCGCCCGGTGGATCGCACCCCGGTGTGGTTTCTGCGCCAGGCCGGCCGCTACATGCAGGAATACCGGGAGATCCGCAAGTTCCACACGCTGGTGGAGATTTGCAAGCAACCCGAGTTGGCCGCCGAGGTCACCATCACCGCCGCGGAAAAACTGGGCGTGGACGCGGCCATCATCTTTGCCGACCTGCTCCTGCCTCTCGAACCCATGGGCCTGGATTTTGAGTTCCAGACCGGCGAAGGGCCGGTCGTGCATCACCCTGTCCGTACCGCCGAAGCAGTACGCACTCTGCGCACCGACCGCACCGCCGATCTCGCCTACGTGGCCCGCGCCATTGAGAAGGTGGCCGGTCACTTCCGCGACCGCCTCGGCATCATCGGCTTCTGCGGCGCGCCCTACACCCTGGCCAGCTACATGATCGAAGGCGGCGGCTCAAAGAATTACATCCACACCAAGCAGATGATGTTTGGCGATACCGCCACGTGGCGCAGCCTCTTGGACAAGCTGGTCGTCGTATTGACCGAGTATTGCCAGTTGCAGGTACAGGCCGGCGCCGACGTGATCCAGATCTTCGACAGTTGGGTCGGCTCGCTCGGCCTGGCCGACTATCGCGACTACGCCTTCGAGGCTTCCCAGCGGCTGGTGCGCGCCGTCCAGCAGATGGGCGTGCCGGTCATCTACTTCGGCGTGGACACCGCAGGGCTGCTGCCTGATATGGCCGCCACCGGCGCCGACGTCATCGGGCTCGACTGGCGGCAGCCGCTCGACCAGGGCTGGCGCGCCGTAGGCCACGCACACGCCGTCCAAGGCAACCTCGACCCCATCACCCTTTTTGCTCCGTTGGAAGTCCTCGAGCTCCGCGTCAAGGAGATTCTGCGCGCTGCCCAAGGACGTCCAGGCCACATCTTCAATCTCGGCCACGGCATCGTTCCCGGCACGCCGGTTGAAAATGTCCAGGCCGTCGTGCGCATGGTCCACGAGTTCCGTCTGGAGACCGCGCATGCCTGAGCAAGCCGTTCTCCTGCTGGCCCACGGAACCCCGGAGACCGTTGCGCAGATTCCCGACTACCTGCGCAACGTGACCAGCGGGCGGCCGCTCCCCCCGGCGGTCATTGAGGAGATCGAGCGCCGTTACACGCTGATCGGCCACAGCCCTCTGACCGAAATCACCATCGAGCAGGCGCGCCTCGTGGAAGAGGAGTTGTCCGCGTCCGGTCAGCCCATCCGCGTCTACGTCGGAATGAGAAACTGGCGCCCCTACATTCCCGACGTGGTGCGCCAAATGCGCGCCGACGGCGTGCAAGAAGCCGCGGTGATTTGCCTTGCGCCGCAAAACTCGCGCACCAGCGTCGGCCTTTATCGCCGCGCCGTCGAGGCGGAGGGCTTGCGCATCGACTTCACCGGCGGATGGGCAGACCATCCGCTCCTGGCCGACGCCTTCGCCGAGCGGCTTCGTCCGGCGTGGAACAAACTGAGCGCGGAGACCGGCGCGCCTGTGCCGGTCCTCTTCACAGCGCACAGCGTTCCCTGCCGGACCATTCAAACCCCCACCGCCAGCGAAGGCCAGCCGCGCCTTTGGCCGGGCCAGGGCGCAGATCCCTACGCCGAAGAGGCCAAGCGCACCGCAGCCATGGTTGCCGCTCTGCTTCCCGGAATTCCCCAGTGGTGGTTTGCCTTCCAGAGCCAGGGAGCCAGCGGCGGCCCGTGGATCGGCCCCACCGTCGAAGAGACTCTCCAGGCCGCGGCCGCAGCCGGCGTCAAGGCTCTCATCCTGCAGCCCATCGGCTTTCTCTGCGACCATGTCGAGATCCTTTACGACGTGGATATTCTCTTCCGCGAGTTTGCCGCCAAACTGAATCTGCGCCTGGAGCGCCCGGAGTCCTTGAACGCATCCCGCACGCTGGCCAGTGCAGTCGCGGATCTGGCGCGGCAAGGGCTGGCGCGGCTCAACAACGGTTGAGGCACATGCCCACGGATCGCGAGACTCCGACTGAGACGATTCCCTATAGCGCATTTAGATACGGAACACAAGTTACGATGGAGATTTTTCTACGGTAACTTTTAGTCGATTCCTTTTACTTCATGAATCAAAACTCAATAGAATATTCACTCAGGGGCCGCAATCCTGCCCATCCTGCGTCCAGGGCGGTTCCACAACGCACGTGCCCTTCCAGGCTCTTTGCAAAGTGGCCTTTTCCTGAGAAAGTGGCCACTCCGCCGAGCGGTTCCAGGGTCCAGCAAATGCGAAACGATAGCGTTCTGAACGCGGCGTTCAAAGAAAAATCGAAACGGGATCAACTGGCGAGTGAATTCGCCGTCTACGCAAGAGGGGATTGAAAAAAGTTGTCCAATGAATTTTTGTTTGAGACCTCAAAAAAAAATCCGAAGTTGAACTGCCCAACTTGCGGAACATCCATCATGCGCAGACTCCAGAGAAAAAGTTTTTTGGAGAGGCGACTTTATTCACTCTTCGGCTATTACCCTTGGGAATGCCCGGTTTGCAGAGAGCCGCGCTTTTTGAGAGAGCGTCACCGCAGAAGGTCCGCCTCTTCTGGCGACTAGACCATTCCGCCTCCCTTCAAACCCATCCTTTTGAAATCCACAGCGCTTGAGATTCATGCCCCATCGATCTGCATGACCCCATCTCGCCAGTCGACTTCCTTCAGCACCGCCCGGCCAGCCTGAACCAGAACGCCTTCCCCCTGCTGGCCACTCGTATCGATTCCCTATAATGCGGAGAAATCATCTTTTATTCGAGGTGTGCTCCGTGGTTCGTTCTTTCTCTCCTTTTCGACGCCTGATTCCTGCCTTCTGCGCCCTTGCACTCGCCCTTCCCGGCGCGTTGGCGCAGACCGCCACGCCCGCCGCGCCTGCCACGGTCTACATCAAAGCCGGCCATCTGTTCGACTCCACCAGCAACGCTCTGCGCGACAACATGGTGCTGGTCGTCGAAGGCGAGCGCATCGCCAAGGTGGCGTCCGCGGCCCAGGTCACGATTCCCGTCGGAGCCACGGTGGTGGATCTTTCGCAGGCCTGGGTGTTGCCGGGACTCATCGATTGCCACACGCATCTCGAAGGACGCGCGGACAAGTACGATCCCATCAATGAAGTGAAAACCACCCCCTTCCAGAGCGGCTTCAACGGCGTGGTTAACGCCAACAAGACCCTGCAAGCCGGCTTTACCAGCGTGCGCGACGTGGGCTCGAAGCCATTCTTCGCGGTCGATCTGCGCCGCGCCATCGACGAAGGCCTCTTTCCCGGCCCGCGCGTAGTGGCCAGCGGTCCGGCCATCTCCATCACCGGCGGCCACGGTGACATGAACGGCTTTGCCCCTGGCGTGGAAAACATGATGTTTCCCGCCGAGCGCGACTACGCCATCGCCGATGGCCCCGAAGCGGTGCGCCACCAGGTGCGCGAGCAGATCAAGTATGGCGTCGACGTCATCAAGATTCTTGCCACCGGCGGCGTGCTCTCCCAGGGCGACAAGCCGGGCGCAGAGCAGCTTACCTATGAAGAGATGAAGATGGCCGTCGATGAAGCCCACCGCACCGGCCGCAAAGTAGCCGCACACGCGCACGGAACCCTGGGCATCAAGGACGCGGTGCGCGCCGGCGTGGACTCCATCGAACACGGCAGCCTCATCGACGCCGAAGGCATCGAGATGATGAAGGCCCACGGCACCTACCTGGTCGCCGACATCTACAACGACGATTACATCCTCGGCAAAGCCGTGGAGTTCGGCCTGCCCAAGGAAAACGTCGAAAAGGAAAAGATGGTGGGCCGCCTGCAGCGCGAGAACTTCGCCAAGGCCGTGGCCGCAGGCGTCAAGATCGCCTTCGGCACCGACGCCGGCGTCTATCCCCACGGTGACAACGCCAAGCAGTTCCACTACATGGTCAAATTCGGCATGACGCCCGCCGGAGCCATCCGCGCCGCCACTGAAAGCGCCGCCGACCTGATCGACCGTGCCGACAATGTGGGAACCCTGGTAGCCGGCAAGTACGCCGATCTGATTGCGGTCACGGCGAATCCGCTGGACCGCGTCGAAGTGCTGGAACAGGTCGCCTTTGTCATGAAGGGCGGCAAGGTCTACAAGGACGAGTTGGGCGCGGCCAAAGCGGCCAAGTAACAACGCACCAATGAAGACGCACCGGAGCGATTCTCTCCCGCTATCGCTCCGGAGCAGGCGTCCTCACTCCAGAAAACGACAGAGACACAGAGACGAAGCTCCAGAAAACAACGGAGACGAACGTCGATTTCCTTGCGCAGAATTAAGCCCCTCAGCGCATGATGTTTCCAGTAGGAGAGCAACGCCACTCGGAGAGTAACGCCGGCCTCCTGGCCGGCTGTAGCGCGGACGTCCTCGTCCGCGCTCGCGCACAGAGCCCCCCGCAAGACCTTTTTCGAGTCCGTTTTTGAGCAAACAAACAAGCCGGTGCCTTTCGCAGTTTCATCGCGAAAGGACGGGAGACCACACCCCTTACCCGGCCACCGCCAGAAGTCGCACCCAAGCGATTTCCGCGCCTTTTTTCTGGCGAGGACCGGCCGAAGGCAGTTGGCCCCACCGCAGGTGGCCGAGGACAGTTGGCCCCACTACCACCGCCGCTGTCATCCTGACGCGTAGCGGAAGGATCTGCAGTTGCTTTTCGGGCGCTCATTCGATCCGGCGCATTCCGGTAATCAGCAGCCACGGGAGACGCTTGCAGATAATTACCCTCCCCGCGCGCACAATAAAAACATGAACTGGGAGACTCCTTCGATCCATCTCTGCCTGGAAGGAGTCCGCTCGGCACCAGAGAGGGGTACCCCACCCCCCGGGGGGTCATTCCTTTTTTTGTTCGCCTCTACCAAAGAATCATCTGTACATCTGCTTTGTTTTCGTGTATTTACATGCAAGCCGGTAAGCCGGATTCGCGAAAAAGTGCGCTTTTTGTGTTTGTTAATTGTTTATAATCAACGCGCAGCTTGGGGAAAATTCGGGGTAGATTGCCCGATTTTCCCCAAAATCGCCTCGCAAGATCGCATCCAGGGCGCGTTTTTGACTTTGCGCTCAGGAAAGTTCTCGCCTGACGCCATTCACTCTGGCGAAACCGTCTACTTGCGCAGCATGTTCTTGGCAATGAAGAGCACGTTGGCCGGCCGCTCCGCCAGGCGGCGCATGAAGTAGGGGTACCATGCGCGGCCGAAGGGAACGTAGACGCGCACGTTGTAGCCCTGGCGCACCAGCTCGCGCTGCAGGTCGCGGCGCACACCGTAGAGCATCTGGAACTCAAAGCGGCCGGCGTCGATGGCGTGCTGGCGGGCAAACTCCTTGATCCCGTCAATCATCGGCTCATCGTGCGTGGCCAGGCCGTGATAGACGGGGCTGTCCAGCAGCATGCCCGCCAGGCGGAGGAAGTTCTGGTCCACATCGGCTTTGTGCGGAAACGCAACCTCGGCCGGCTCGTTGTAAGCGCCCTTGCAGAGCCGCACGCGGATGCCGTCGGCCAGCAACAGTTCGATGTCGGCCTGCGAACGGTAAAGGTAAGCCTGAATCACCACGCCGACCGCTCCGCGCAGCTCCGTCCGCGCGTGCAGACGCCGCACAATGTCCAGCGTCGCTTGGGTCAGCGATGAATCTTCCATGTCGATGCGCACAAAGGAACCGGCGGCCTGTGCGTGCCCGGTGAGGCTTTCGGCAATGGACTCCGCCAGAGCGGGCGAAAGTTCCAGTCCCATTTGGGTGAGTTTCACGCTGATGTTGGCGTTCAGCTTGCGCGCTTCGATCGCATCCAGCAAGCGATGGTAGACCTCGGCGGATTGATGGGCTTCGGCTTCGGAGGTCACGCTCTCGCCCAGCGAGTCGAGGGAAACCGTGATGCCCTGGCCGTTCATGGCCTCGGCTGCGCGCAAGGCATCGTCGATTTCCATGCCCGCGACAAAGCGCGAACTGAGCCGCGCGCCAAGCCGGGATCGCTCACTGAATTGCCGTAATTGTCGATTGCGAGAAAGCGCGATGAAAGCAGAGCGCAGCAGCGGCATGAGGCGATCCTTTCGGTCAGGCGACGGCGATATGCCCGCAGTTTTGCCGAAAATCAGTGTCGCACAATGGGGCGGGCGCGCGAGCAACTCAAACGCTCCGTCTCCGGCCTCCCGCCTCATCCGGAACGACTTTAGTGCACCTCGTACACCGTGCTGCCGTGGGCGGGCAGCGTCACGGTGATCTCCCTGGTTAGCTTGC
>Ga0224531_1000783_pt1 | contig 15141 bp, 7 predicted proteins | sample CBST100metaG_FD_179876 | JGI IMG/M metagenome (GOLD analysis project Ga0224531, IMG submission 179876) | Peat soil microbial communities from Stordalen Mire, Sweden - C.B.S.T100 | ecosystem: Environmental > Terrestrial > Soil > Wetlands > Peat | place: Sweden: Norrbotten County, Stordalen Mire... | reverse complement strand
AATCAGGTTACGGGCTGGAGCGCGAGACGGAGTTGCGCATGTTGCGCGTGCTGGCACGGCTCGATGCGGAAGGGCCGGCGCGCATTGTGCCGACGCTGCTGGCGGCGCACAGTATTGCTCCAGAGTTTGCGGGACGGCGCGCGGAGTATGTGCGCTGGGTTGCGGAAGAACTGATTCCGGAGGTCGCGGCGCTGAAGCTGGCGCGCTATTGCGACGCATTCTGCGACGACCATGCATTTACCGTGGAGGAAGCGCGCCTTGTGCTGACTGCTGCGCGGCGGCATGGACTGGGGCTGCGAGTTCATGCTGAGCAGTTTCGGCCTGGGACGGGTGCGGCGCTGGCGGCGGAACTGGGCGCGGCAACGGCGGATCATCTGGAGTCTGTGGAGGATGCGGGTTTGCAGGAGTTGAAAGCCGCGGGCGTGCAGCCGGTGCTGTTGCCGGGGTCTGTGTTTGCGCTGGGGCGGGACCTGTATCCGCCGGCGCGGAAGATGATTGAGCTGGGGTTGGGTATTGTGCTGGCGACGGACTTCAATCCGGGGTCATCGCCGGTGGCGTCGATGCCGTTCATTCTGTCGCTGGCGTGTTTGCAGATGCGGCTGACTCCGGCGGAGGCGCTGACGGCGGCAACGGTGAATGCGGCGTGGAGCCTGGGGTTGGGGAACGAGACAGGGGCACTGGAAGCAGGCAAGGCCGCCGATTTTCTGATTCACGAGTTTAGCGATTATCGCGAACTTGTGTACTTTATTGCTGCGCCGCTGCGGCCGCGCGTGTATGTTGCAGGCAGGGAAGTTGCGTCGTGACGATGTACGCAGTTCGGGCGCATACCGCGCAAAGAATATTGAGGGAAGTGTGATGTCGAAGGACGATGGTGTATCTGAAGTGTTTCATCTGGGGTTGAACCGGGCCATGCTGAAGGGCGCCACGCTGGCGATACTTCCGGGCGATCCGGCGCGCAGCCAGCGCATTGCGGAACGAATGAGCAATCCGCGGCCGCTGGCCAGCAATCGTGAGTTCAATAGCTGGCTGGGTGAGCTGGATGGCAAGCCGGTTGTGGTTTGTTCCACGGGCATCGGCGGACCGTCCACTTCCATCGCAGTGGAAGAACTTGCGCAGTTGGGCATCCGCACATTTCTGCGTGTTGGAACGACTGGCGCCATTCAAGAGCACATTCATATTGGAGACGTGCTGATCACGACTGGCTCGGTGCGGCTGGACGGAGCGAGTTATCACTTTGCGCCCGCGGCCTATCCGGCGGTGGCGGATTTTGACTGCATCACGGCGCTGATGGCAGCCGCCAAGAAACTAGGCGTCAAGTCGCATGTCGGCATTACGGCTTCGTCCGATACGTTTTATCCAGGGCAGGAGCGGTATGACACTTACTCGGGCCGCGTGAATCGCGAGTGGGCCGGATCGATGAAAGAGTGGCAGGCGCTGCATGTAATGAACTACGAGATGGAGTCGGCGACGCTGCTGACCATGTGCTCGGCGATGGGGTTGAAGGCGGGCATGGTGGCGGGAGTGATCGTCAACCGCACGCAGCAGGAAACTCCGGATGCCGCCGCAGCGCAGAATGCCGAGACGAACTCGGTGGCGATTACGATTGAAGCGGCGCGGATCTTGCTGAAGTAACAGCGGGTCGTTAGATTGTTGACCGGATGATTTTGAGTCTTGAGTTCATGCTTCCCCGGTCCCAGAAACGGGACAGGGGGCACCCGCACCAGATCGCCGAGCGCAGAATTTCGCGTCCTGAGTTCATGCTTTCCCAGGTCTCAGAAGCGAGACCTGGGGCACCCAAGTTGGTACAACTTCGAGTAGTCAGAGACTTGGTTTTTGCAAGATCCGTTCAGATGCGGAGGAAGATCTTCTTGCGATACATCCAGAACAGGGTGAGCCAGTAGATCAGCATGACGGCAATGCCCAGCAGCAGCGGCTGCAGACCGGCTCCGAAGATTTCAAATATCCGATAGCCGAGATGGGTATGCAGGTTGGTGACGATGAAGTCTTCCCACAGGTGGGCAATCAGGTAGGCGGCGATGGAATTCATGCCGACCACGACCAGCGGGAAGGCCCAGCGGCGATGGCCCTTTACGTCGATGACCCAGGAGAAGGCGGCCAAAAACAGGAAGCAGACGCCGCCGCTGAACAGCGTCCAACTGGGCGTCCAGATGCGTTTCACAATCGGGCAGATTCCAGCGGCGTGCAAGACGAGCGCGGCGGCGATGAGAAGCGCTCCGGCAATCACGAAACGCTTGATGGGAATGCGCGGAGCCGCCGCGCGAAACCATTCGCCGGCGCGGAGACCCAGCAGCATGGTGCCCAGTGTGGGAATGAAGCTGAGCGTGAGATAGCCGCCGCCGTTGTAGGCGAAACGCGACACGCGCGGGAAGAGGTTGAGGAACCAGACGTCAACCGCCTGCCCAAGGTTGCTGTTCTTGTTCCAGTGGGCGGCAAAGCCGGTGAAGTTGAAGTGCCAGTCTGCGGGAACTCCGACGGCGGCGTAATTGAAGTTCAGTCCGGGGGCTGGATAGAGCGCCCAAGCCAGCCAATATCCAAACAGAATTGCACCCAGGGAGATCCACTGCCACTTCGGCCGGCAATAGGCTAGCAGGAATGCGAATGTGTAGCCCAGACCAATTTGGGTGAGTGTGTCCTCAAAGGTGAAGTTGGTCAAAGGGCTATGCAAGGAGCGCAGAAAGATGCCCAACGCAATGAGCACCAGGCTGCGCCACATGGTGTGCGCCAGTTGCTTGCGGAAGCTTTGGCCTTTGCTCAGGCGGCTGTGGATGGAATAGGGAAGAGCGACGCCGACCAGGAAAGTGAATCCGGGCTGGATGGTATCGTGAAGGCCCATTCCCGACCATTCAACATGTGTCTGATTGAAAGCAAGGATGCGCCAGAACAGGCTGCCGGGAAAAGCTTGGGCGACGGAGGCGAAGCTCATGACTTCGCCCATCATGAGCAGCATGACGAAGCCTCGGTAGGCGTCGACAGCGATGTTGCGCCGTGGCGCGGAGACCGTTACTTGCGGCTGACTGACGGCAGGTTGCACCCAGTAGTTCTCCCTCATCAATCTGACGCCGTCTTCAGGAGATGAGTCAGGGCGCAGAAATTAGTGAATTGTTCAGGCAAACGTAAGGTAGCACACGGCATTCGCTCATGGCCACAGAGCGGATCCATGCTGGGCTGGACTCGGTGAGAATCGACAGTATATGGTTCCAGGGTAAGAGCTTCATCCGTGGCGGCTCATGTGAAATTGAGATTGCCCCATGAACGGACCTCGTCCAATTCAGGAGTGATATGAGCGACAAAATATCCGACGTGCTGAGCGATTTTTCGCGCAGGGACTTCCTTCGCCTGGGCAGCATTACTGCTGCGGCCATGAGCATTCCCGAGCTTCACGCGGAGCAGGCAAAGCCAAACGCCGCAAGCATGATGGGCGTACAGTTTGCCGCGAAGAATCCCAGAATTGGCATGATCGGCACAGGCGGAAGAGGCACGAGCCTGCTGGGAGACCTGCTGGGTGCCGATGCGCAGATTGTGGCGCTCTGCGACGTGGCGCGCGAGAAGGCGGAGTACGCACAATCGCTGGTGGAGAAGGCTGGGCAGAAAGCTCCTGAACTCTACACAAAAGGCGATCATGCGTTTGAATCGTTGGTGGAGCGAGACGATCTGGATCTGGTGGTTATTGCCACGCCGTGGGACTGGCATGTGGAGATGGCAGTCGCGGCAATGAAGCATGGGAAACACGCCGCCGTCGAAGTGCCGGCCGCAACCTCCATTGAGGGCTGCTGGAAGCTCGTCGATACGTCGGAGCAGACCCGGCGGCACTGCATCATGCTGGAGAATTGCTGTTACGGGTACAACGAGACACTGATTTTGAGAATGGCGCATAGCGGGCTGTTTGGCGATCTGCTCTATGGAGAAGGCGCGTACATTCACGATCTGCGCGAGGAGCTTTTTTCCAACAAGGGCGAGGGCCTGTGGCGCCGCACCGCGCATACTCTGCGGGACGGCAACCTATATCCGACGCACGGACTGGGGCCGATTGCCAACTACATGGGCATTCAACGAGGCGACAGCTTCGACTACATCGTCTCCGTCGGCACGCCGCAGCGCGGACTCGATGCGTATCGCAAGGCGAACTTGCAGGCTTCCGATCCCAGATGGGCTGAGCACTACGTGAACGGCGACATGAATACTTCGCTGATCAAAACCGCGAAGGGGCTGACGATTACGCTGAAGCACGATACGGTCAATCCGCATCCGTACGACCGGATCAACACGATTGCCGGAACCAAGGGCGTGTTTGCCGATTACCCGCCGCGCCTCTATTTCGACGGGCAGGCGGGCGGCGAGGCGTGGGGTAGTATCGACGCCTGGAGCGAACATCAGCATCCGCTGTGGAAGAAGGAAGGCGAGATTGCCAAGAAGTTGGGCGGGCACGGCGGCATGGACTACATCATGGTGTACCGGCTGCTGCAGTGCATGCGCGATGGGCTGACGCCGGATTTGGATGTGTACGATGCCGCGGCCTGGTCGGCTCCGGGACCGCTGAGCCGGCTTTCGCTCGCCGGCGGCAGCAAGCCGATTCAGTTTCCCGATTTTACGCGCGGACGATGGCACGATCGCTCGGCCTCGCAAATTGCGACGCAAGGGTAACCGGGGATTGGGGTTATCTCGCGTACGGTCCAGAAGAGAAGAGGAATATCGGGCCGGTGGCGGTTGGAGAAACCTAGTGAACGGCGCAGAGTCCGGGTTGCTGGCGAAGACCGGAATGTGCCGCGCTTCAGCAAACGGTCGATTTTCTTGAGGGAGCGTGTCTTTCAGAGCGAGAGACTTTCAATGATAAACTTTTGCTTAGACGGAATTGAATGACGGAAGTTGACCCTCAAGTTGGTATTGGCGCGGAATTGGCCGCTGATAAGGTTCTGGCGCAGCTTGAGCTAATTACGGGCGACGATGCTTTTCGTTCCAGCAAAAGGTCCATTGAGTTCCTGCGATATGTGGTCCACGAAACCCTGAAGGGGGCCGCGGATCAGATCAAGGAACGCACCATTGGCATTGAGGTCTTTGGGCGCTCTTCGGCCTACGATACCAATCTGGACCACGTCGTCCGCACAGCGGCAACGGAACTTCGCAAACGGCTTGCGATTTACTACGGAGACAAGAAGCATCGCTCCGAGCTGCGCATCAGCATGGTTCCAGGCTCTTACATCCCCAAATTCAGTCCTGCACCACCGGAAAGCCAGCCGGAGTCCGAGGCTCATCCACTTCCGGAGGAGACGAAGCAGCCAGGCGCCGAGTCGGGCGGGGATTCCCAGCAGGAAGCAGAGAGTGCCGGATTTGCGGTTGTGCATCGGCGAAACCACTGGCGCTTGGCATATATTTTGAGCGCAGCAGTTCTGGCAGCCGTGGCACTGGGCTACTTCTTGCTGCACAAGCCAAACCCGGAATATCTCTTCTGGAAGCCGGTTCTGGACACTCCGGGGCCAGTTTTGCTGGCGGTTGGGGATGTGCCCAACGGTCCGCCCACTCCGGTTGACCCTGGGGCCAACCAGGATACTCCCCTGGCAATTCAGCATTCCAATTCGGCGCGATCTGTGCCTTTTGCCGATATGGTGACTATCGCCAAGGTGGTGGGCGTGTTGCAGGCGGGCGGGAAAAAGGTATTGATCCGAAGAGAAAACACCAGCTCCTTCTCCGATCTGCGAGAGGGACCGGTGGTGCTGGTCGGCGCTTTCAATAACGAGTGGAGCCTCAGGCTGACTCGCCAACTGCGCTACACCCTGGCGCTGGATGCCGAAAATCACCTTATCTATATTAAGGATGCGAAAAACCCTGCCGCACGAACCTGGAGCTGGGGTACGAACCAGCCACGCGACCGTGTGGGCGGTGCCGGATCTCCGGTTCTGCACGATTATGCGCTGATCTCCCGCATCCGCAACTCCGAGACGGGCCATGTTCTGGTGGTGATCGGCGGACTGTACACCTACGGGACTGAATCCGCTGGTGAGTTCCTGACCGATCCGCAGTTGATGCAGGCCATTACCCAGCAAACGCACATGGGCGCCGGCGACAAGAGCCTGCAGATTGTTTTGGGGACCACGGTAACCGACGGGACGCCGGGGCCTCCGCAGATTCTGGCAATATCCGCAGAGTAGATTGTGCTGGATTGCAGAGATTTCAACGTTAGAAGAAAATATGCAAGTAGATCATAATTAACGCGTTATTTGTATTCCTGACGGTCAGATACCGTCTCTGTCTTCCAAGTTGTATGTTTCCGTCACTACAACCGACACGATCATTCAACGCCCGCCTTCGCGTCGCGAAGTTTTGGCTAGATGAGCCCTGCTGCGGCAGTCCGGGGGATAACCGGGCAATGCTGACAGGATTGATTGAAGATTCAAGGAGAGCAACGTGAGCAAATTTAGCAGCGTGAGCAGATGCCGTTCTCAGATTGGCGCCATTCTTATGGTGACCATGATCTGGTTCTGCATTCAGGCAGGCGCCTTCGCCCAGGGACGCGGCAGCATCAGCGGTACAGTCGTTGATCCGACCGGCGCAGCCATTCCGTCCGCCACCATAGCCCTGACGCAAACAGGGACCGGCACAACCCAAACAGTGCAAAGCCAGGCAACCGGACTGTTCGTCTTCCCGGCGCTGACGCCAACCGGCTATAGCATCACTGTATCGGCCAAAGGTTTTCAGAAGTATGAGCAGCCGAGCATTACCTTGCAGGCTGACCAGAGCCTGGCGCTGAAAGTGGTGATGACGCTCGGCTCGGAGCAGCAGACCGTTACCGTGACAGGCGAGGCGCCGCAGGTGGATACGTCCACGGGCACGCTGTCTCAGGTCATCGACGAAGGCCGACTGAATGACCTTCCGCTCAACGGCCGCAATGCCGCTGCTCTCACCACGCTGGTGCCCGGCGTTGTTGTCGCCTCCAGCTCCAACATCGATCAAGGGCAGACCAAGACGTTCCCCGTGGTATCCGCTGTGACGATCAACGGCACGCGCGCCAACCAGGTTAACTACATGCTTGACGGCGGCAACAACGTCGACGAGTACACGAACGTCAATGCTCCTTTCCCCTTCCCCGATGTGCTGCAAGAGTTCAGCGTACAGACCAGCAACTACAACGCTGAATACGGCCAGAATGCTGGTGGCGTGGTCAATATCGTAACCCGCAGCGGCAGCAACAAATTCCACGGCGATCTGTTTGAGTACGTGCGCAACCGCGAGTTCAATGCCGCCAATTACTACAGCTACTCGAATGGCGTGAAGACCCGCGACTTCCTCAAGCGCAACCAGTTCGGCGGAACGTTCAACGGCCCGGTCTGGATTCCGCGCATCTACAACGGCCACGACAAGACCTTCTTCTCATTCGGCGTTCAGTCCACCCGTTTCCGCAACAATGCTGTGGGCGGCACAGCGTATCTTCCGACGCCCGCGCAGCTCGCAGGCACTTTCACCGGGCTTTCCTCGGCGACTGCGATCAAGAATCCGACAACGCTTCAGCCCTATCCCTGCACCCAGACCGCCGGGGCAACCACCTACACCTGCCAGATCAATCCGAACGACTACAACGCGTCTTCTCTCGCAACGCTCAAGTATCTGCCGACTATCAGCGGCACCGACGGAACCATCAACTATTTCAAGCCGATCAGCCAGAACTATATCGAGTACACCGGTCGTGTGGACCACGAACTGAGCTCGAAGGACCACCTGAACGGGCACTACTTCTACGATCGGTTTGACAATGCCGGTGTTCTCGACAAGTCCAACCTCCTCACCTACTCCGATGAGGCCACGATTCGCTATCACAGCTCGTTGCTGGCTGAGACCCACACCTTTTCAGACAACAAGCTGAACAACATCAGCGTGAGCTACCAGATTGAGAATGCAAGCCGCGGACCTCTGGCCGGTTCTCCTAACATGACGGATCTGGGCGTCGACATTTGGCAGCCTGCCTTCAAGCAGATCAACCAGATCAAGGTCAGCAACTACTTCACGGTCGGCGACAACCCGGCAGCATCGTTCCGCCGCAATAACTACACGCTGGCGGACGATTTCCATTGGGTGCTCGGTCGTCACTCACTGGCGTTTGGCTTCCATGGCGAATTGGCCAAGGTGGACGTCGACAACCAATTCCAGCAGCCGGGCCAGTTCACTTTTGGCTCGAACACCACGGTAGGCAACGACATGGCTGACTTCCTGTTGGGCGGTCTCACCCAGTTTGCGCAGGCCTCCGGGCAGTATTTCAACAACCGCTACCATGTCACCGGCTACTATGCGCAGGACAGTTGGAAGGTGAACAGCCGCCTGAGTTTGAACTATGGCGTGCGCTATGAGCCGTTTTCGCCGATGCACGAAAAGATGGGCCGCATGGGCATGTTCAGTCCCACGGCTCGCGCCGCCGGACAAATCTCCACAACGCACCCGACGGCTTTGGCCGGACTGTTGTTCCCTGGGGATACAGGCTTCCAGTCAAACATGATTAAGTCGGTCTACCTGCACTTCATGCCGAGAATCGGATTTGCGTATGACGTGTTCGGCAACAGCAAGACAAGCCTGCGCGGCGGCATTGGCCAGTTCTATGACACGCGCCTGCCGGGCGTCTTCGACAATATCTTTGCCAACGCAGTGCCTTTCGTCGCGTCGGTCAACGTCACCTATGCGGCATCCAGCTTGGGTAATTTCTCCGCGCCGTATGCCAACATTGCAGGCGGTAACATCTTCCCGGCTCCGCAGCCGCCACCGGCCAGCTACTTTACGCAGGCCAACTACCGCAACCAGAGCTATGCCACCTTTGATCCGGACAAGTTCCGCGTGCCGGTAACCTACTCGTATAACATTGCGGTCGAGCAGCAGATCACGAACAGCATATCCAGCCGTCTGGCCTATGTCGCTTCGATGGGACGGCACCAGATCAACCCGACCGACATCAATCCGACCTGGAATCAGGGTAGCAGCGTCGGTCAGCGTCTGTACGCATCCAGCATCGCAGCGCAAAACTACACCAACCCGATTGCAGTAGTGGATACGGGCGGCAATTCGAGCTACCACTCGATGCAGGCCTCTATCTCGAAGCATATGTCCAACGGACTGAGCGCATCTCTGAATTACACTTGGTCGAAGGGCATTGATAACAACGCTTTCGGATCTGCAGTTACCGCTGTTGTTCCTGGATCGTCTTATGTCCTTCCGACCTATGAGCCCAACTACAAGAGGCTGGATCGCGGTCCATCGGACTATGACCACCGCAACGTAGTTACTGCGTCCTACGTCTGGACGTTGCCCAAGATGCACGATGGAAACCCGGTTCTGCGCTATGTGGCGAACGGATGGCAGACCAACGGAATCATCACTTACCGAAGCGGCGATCCTCTGACCGTAACAGGCTCGAACGTGGATGGAACCAACCTGAACCGCGATCGCGCGATCTGGAACGGACAGAAACCTTACGGTGGCACGGCCTGTGGCAGCACCTTGCACTGCAAGTCCTATCTGAACCCGGCTAACTTCTCTACCAACCCGGCGTACACGACAAGCGTTCCGTTGTCTTACGGAAACATTGTTAAGGGCAGCTTTGTGGGGCCGCAGTACGGCACGTGGGATACGAGCATGATGCGCTTCTTCCCGGTTCGTGAGGGAGTGCAGTTCGAGTTCCGTGCTGAGTTCTTCAACGTGCTCAACCATACGAATCATGGCGATCCTCAGCAGAGCCAGATAAACGGAGCTTTCGGCCGAATCACATCGACCAATGGCGATCCGCGCATCGGGCAGATGAGCCTCAAGCTGATTTTCTAAAAAACAAATTCTCCGAAAGGCCGGAGGAAGCACGGTGCTTCCTCCGGCCTATTTTTCACGCAACCTCAACCTTGGCCTCCGCCCGGGAAGGGCGGATCTTTGCTTGCGAAGAGGGTCGCCTCTGACGGCTCTGCTGTTTTGCGATCGACCGCGGGACTTATATCTTTTCTTACCGGAGCAGAAGCAAGAACATGTTCATTCCAGCGCCGCGCATTTCATTTAGGAATCTTGCCCTTATTGTTCTGCTCGCATCGGGACTGATGCTGCGGGCGCAAACTGGTGTTCATCCCGCTCCCTATCTCGATCCAGCGCTTACCTTGGATCAGCGAGTCAGCGATCTTGTGGCCCGCATGACAATTGCGGAAAAAGTTTCGCAGATGCAGAACGAGGCTCCTCCTATAGAGCGCCTGCAAATCCCCGGATACGACTGGTGGAACGAAGGCTTGCATGGCGTGGCTCGTTCGGGATATGCCACGGTATTTCCACAGGCCATCGGCCTTGCTGCCACATGGGATACTCTCCTAGTGCAGCGCGTAGGCGATGTCATCTCTACCGAAGCGCGCGCCAAATATAACGAGGCGCAGCGTGAGGGAAATCACTCCATTTTCTATGGCCTCACGTTGTGGTCTCCTAACATCAACATTGTGCGCGATCCCCGCTGGGGGCGCGGCCAGGAGACCTACGGAGAAGATCCGTTTCTAACAGGCAGCATCGGTGCCGCCTTTGTGAATGGGCTGCAGGGCGACGATCCGAGATACTTTAAAGTAGTCGCAACTGCCAAGCATTTTGCCGTGCATAGCGGCCCAGAGTCCGAGCGCCACACGTTTAATGCGGCGGTATCTCCGTACGATTTGGAAGACACCTACCTGCCGGCATTCCGTCAGCTCGTGGTGGATGCGCATGTAGGCAGCGTGATGTGCGCTTATAACTCCGTGGATGGGGTGCCAGCCTGCGCCAGCGCGCCGCTTCTCGATCGGATACTGAAACAGAACTGGCGCTTCAACGGCTACATTGTTTCTGACTGTGCTGCCATTACCGACGTTGCTGTCGGGCATCGTTTTGCGCCGGACATGGCTCATGCCGCGGCGGTCTCAGTAAAGGCTGGAACCGATCTTAGCTGCGGCAAGGAATATGGTTCGCTGAACGATGCTGTGCATCGCGGACTGATCAGCGAGGCGGAGATCGATGCCGCCGTCAAGCGCCTCTTCATGGTGCGCTTTCGCCTAGGCATGTTCGATCCTACCGCGCTGGTCCCATACAATTCCATTGCCTTTTCTGAAAACGATTCCGTGCAACACGAGAAGCTGGCGCTCAAGGCCGCACGCGCTTCCATGGTTCTGCTCAAGAACAATCGCGGAGCTTTGCCGCTGAGCAACGCAGTGCAGACAATCGCCGTGGTTGGTCCCAATGCCGCCGCGCTGCCCGCGCTGGAAGGCAACTACAACGCCATTGCATCCCACCCCGTGACTCCGCTGAGCGCACTTGAGTCGCGCTTGCCGGGACACATTTTGTATGCGCAGGGATCGTCTTATGTGGAAGGAATTCCTGTGCCTGTTTCGAGAACGGTGTTTTCGACAAGCAGCGATGCTTCAGCAACTCCGGGACTAAGGGCTGAGTATTTCTCGGGAATTGGATTCGCTGGCAAGCCCGTTGCTGAACGCACGGATCGCGCCATCGACTTTGACTGGAACGGCGCATCACCGGTCACAGGAGTTACAGGGGAAAAATTCTCTGTGCGCTGGAGCGGAGAAATTTCAGCACCGGCTCCTGGCACCCTGCACTTTGGTTTTGCCATGGCTCATTGCAGCACTTGCGAAGATGAGGAAACTATCCATGTCTGGCTCGATGGGAAACAGGTGTATGAGTTTATCCATGCGCGCACGCACGGACGGCGCGCGCCCACGCCGCCTTTCAACTTGACGTTCAATGACACGAAGGCGCATCCCATTCGTATCGAGTACACGCACGACTCTCCTCACTTCGGTGCGGGGCTCACTTTCAACTGGCAGCCACCGCAGGAAGTACTCCGTGATCAGGCTGTCGCGGCCGCTGCCAAGTCCGATGTGATCGTCGCGTTTCTTGGACTTAGCCCTGAGATAGAAGGCGAGGAGACGCCGATCCATGTGGACGGATTCGAAGGCGGTGACCGCAGCGCCATTGAATTGCCCGCGGTGCAGCAGCGCCTGGTTTCCGCGCTGGCAGCTACTGGCAAACCCCTGGTCATTGTCCTGATGAATGGCAGCGCGCTGGCCTTGCAGGATGCCGAGAAGAAAGCCTCAGCCATTCTTGAAGCATGGTATCCGGGGGAAGCTGGCGGTACGGCCATCGCTGAAACTCTCTTCGGAGAAAACAACCCGTCTGGCCGTTTGCCGCTCACTTTCTATGCAAACACGAATCAGCTTCCGGCGTTTGAAGATTACGCAATGAAGGGTCGCACGTATCGCTACTTCCGCGGTACGCCGCTCTATCCCTTCGGTTACGGGCTGAGTTACACCGGCTATCAGTACAGCGACGGCAAACTCGCTTCCAGCAGCATAAGAGCGGGAGAGCCTTTGGATGCGAGTGTGGTGGTGAAGAATACGGGAGATCGCGACGGCGATGAAACAGTCGAGTTCTACCTGATTCCCAAGGCAGCCAAAAACACGCCGCTGCGCACGCTGGTTGGGTTTGAAAAAGTGCATGTTCTGAAGGGCGAATCGGAGACGGTTCACCTTGCCATCGGTGCGCGCCAGTTGAGCTTGGTCAACGCAGATGGAAGCCGAGCCGTTCAGCCTGGAGAGTATGAACTTTATGTGGGCGGTGGACAGCCATCGGCCCAAGCGGGCATCTTTCTTCCCTTTCACATTGATGGATTGAGCCCGGTTGCTCCTTGAACTATGGAGCGCAATGGAAATGGAGAGTAGCCCGGAACCTGGCCCAAGAGGGATGATAGGGACTATGGAACGACGCGAATTTCTACGCACCTCTGCCGCGGCTGCACTGTTGGCCGCAGGATCTCACCGGTTGTCTCATGCCGAGAGCGGCCACGATGCACCGGTTTATTCAACTGCCAATCAGCGCTGGCAGAAGGCGTATGATAGTGCGCTTCAGGTGCTTGCAGGGAACGTGCAGGTTCTGCCGAACTACAACAAACCCGTGCTGATTGAGGGCGCAGACTACGCCGGTATCTGGCAGGAGTGCGGGCCGCTTGAGGCTCTTGTATATCGTCCGTTCCGCGCCGATGTGGCGAGAAACAGCCATGCCACATTCTTCGCCTTGCAACATGAAGACGGGCAGCTTCCGGCCTGTAACAAGCGCTCGGAAATTGGCTACGGACAGATTCAAATGGTGGTGCCGATTGCGGCAACCGCATGGGAACTGGCGCGGATCACAGGCGATGACGAATTACTGTACACGGCGTACCAGAGCTGCTCGCGCTGGGATGCATGGTTGCTGCGCTATCGCAACACGCGCGGCACGGGACTGGTGGAAGGCTTTTGCACCTACGACACGGGGCACGACAACAGTCCGCGCTGGGCTGGTATGCCTAATCGTTGTCCTGAGAAAGATGCACGGATTTGCCCACCTGTTGCGGGGCTGCCGCGGCTGTGTCCCGATCTTTCCGCCACAGTTTTTGGCGCGCGTGTGGCGCTGGCGGCCATGGCTAAAGCGCTGGGCAAGGATGCCGACGCCGCACGGTGGACCGAGAGTGCGGAACAGATTCGCCAACTGATTCTGACGAAGTTATATGTCCCCGAAGATGCGGCTTTCTATGATCTTGACGCGCAAGGAAAGTTTGTTCGCGTGCGTTCCGACGTACTTAGCCGGGTCTGCGGCGAGCATGTGGTGGACCAGAAACTTTTCGATTCGCTTTGGGAGCGGCAGCTTCACAATCCGAAGGCCTTCTGGGCTCCGTATCCGCTGACCTCCATTGCGCAAGACGATCCAACCTTTGTGCGGCCTATCCCGAGAAATTCGTGGGGCGGCGCGTCGCAGGCTCTGACGGCTCTGCGCACGCCGCGCTGGTTTGATTTCTATGGCAAGTCCGCGGAACATGCCTATCTTATGGATCGTTGGTGCGAGGCCATTCAACGTGAAGTGACTTTCCGGCAACAGATCGATCCGGTGAGTGGTGAATTCACAAAGGCTGATCAGCCAAGTTATTCGCCTGCTGCGCTGGTGATGATGGATTTCACCTGGCGGCTGGCCGGTGTGCGCGAAGAGCAGGAATATATGGAGTGGAACGCTCGCCCCGGCCACTCCGCAGCGCACACCGCGCACTTCACTTTGCCGTTCGGCAAGAGCCGCACTGCGGCGATGACGTACGACGCAAAGGGCGCCACGCTTTCTCTCGATGGGCGGCAGTTGGGGCGCATCGAGTCGGGCGTGGCACGGCTTATCACCGACAAACAGGGACGACCAAAGCAACTGGTGAGCATCAGCGAAAAGGTGGAGACGGTTTCTGTAAAGATAGGCGCGCGACCCGCGCAACACCGGACCTTGCACCCTAACCAGAAACTGCAACTTGACTGAAAGAAGGCGCGGGTGATTTCAGGCTGACTCGCGCAATGGAAGTTCGGAGGCAACACGATGGTGACTCGACGCAAGGTTCTGACGCAGGGATTGCAGGCAGGCGCGGTGCTGGCGCTGGGAGGGTTTGCAGGCCGCAGCCTTGCGCAGCAGACGACCCCAGCGCATGCCGATGAGATGACCATCAACTCCGCACCCCATGCGCGCACGGGCGCTCTTTTGCCGGCTACTCCGACGCCTGCTGTTCTTCCCAAAGAAGCTCAAGCAGTTAGCGGTGCAAACTCGCTTCAAGCTCATGCCAGCAAGCATGGGCTTGTTGCCGGCACGGCGGTTGTGGTGCGCGCCTTGCAGCACGATCCGGCGATGCGGCAATTGATTGCGGAGCAGTATGGAATAGTCGTTCCAGGGAATGAGTTAAAGTGGGTCGCGCTTCGTCCCGCGCAGGACCAGTTCAACTTTACCGACAGCGATGCACTCTTTGAGTTTGCCAAGATGCATCATCTGTTGGTGCGCGGCCACACCTTGGCGTGGCACAACTCCGTGCCCGAGTGGCTACAGAAAAGTCCGAAGGAGTTGGATGTGAGGAAGCTTCTTGTCGATCACATTCATACGGTTGCCGGGCGCTACAGTGGCCGCGTTCACTCGTGGGATGTTGTGAACGAAGCGATTCTGCCCGCGGATGGCCGCGAAGACAATCTGAGAAAATCGTTCTGGTTCGAACGCATTGGTCCCGATTATATCGATCTTGCTTTCCGCACTGCTCACGAGGCGGACCCGCACGCCAAGCTTACCTATAACGACTATGGCGTGGAGTACGAT